>Ga0315284_10013984_pt1 | contig 11436 bp, 9 predicted proteins | sample YL17G09_16_MG_FD_203696 | JGI IMG/M metagenome (GOLD analysis project Ga0315284, IMG submission 203696) | Sediment microbial communities from Yellowstone Lake, YNP, Wyoming, USA - YL17G09_16 | ecosystem: Environmental > Aquatic > Freshwater > Lake > Sediment | place: USA: Wyoming | collected... | reverse complement strand
ACTTGACGAGGTAGACTATGTTCGACGGCTGGAAGTTCCGCCCATCGTATTTGACGATGACATCGGCGTCGCCATGAACCAGAAGCCTGTCGACAATCATTTGAATACCCGTCTGGCCGCTGCTGCCGCCCACTTCCAACGTGACGTCCCACGGGCCCCCCGGCACCGACCCGGCGGGCGGTGTGGGCGTGCCGTCCGCCTGCCCCGTGCAGTGGAAGTAGAGCGTCCCGTCCATCGTCATGTTGTTGCCGCCGCCGATCACGACGCCATCCATCGGATTTCGCCGGTCCTGGAAGATCGCCATGCCGGCGTTCCCATAGTTCTTATAGTCGTACTCCTGATAATACGTCGGATCGCCGGCGAGGTATTCGTATTCCAAGAGTTTGATGTACTCGTAGCTGCCGGAGATATCGACGCGACCATAATTGCCCGTACCATCCAGTTTGGAGTTGGTCACGTAGATCATGACTCCCCGGGCATCCAGCGCGCCGCCATTGAGGATCATGCCGGATTTGTCGCCGTTGCTGGCGCCCCCGCCGACCGCGTACACACCGGGCAGCATCTTGATCGTTCTGAGCTCACTGCCCGAACTCGTCTGGGCGAAGCCGCCAGGGTAGTACCCCGGCGTCGCCGTCAGCGTTTTCCGCCCGCCGATCAATTGGCCGAAATCGCCGACGGTGCTGCTCGTGATGGGATTGGCCGCAGCCACGTTGAAGGTCTTCCCTTTACTGTTGGTCGCCGGGATGTAGGCGCCCGTACCGTCTTTCAGAGGCTCGCCCGTCGTCGGGTCCACCTTGACGACCATGCCGTAGAGATTGGCCGGGGACTCGTTACGCGGATTCATCGCGCCCACGTCCAACGCCGGCACCCGCCACAACGGGTCCGGGATGGGAACGGGCAATTCCTGAAACACGGGATACAGATAGTTCGGCGGCTCGCCGAAGTATTCCATGATGCTCGGATCGACCGTCCCGCACGTATAGAGGCCCGCACAATCTATGTACCAGCCCTTCGCGGGGTCAGGCGCGCCGTTGGAGTTCGGATACACTGCGCCCTTGCCCGCTCTCAGGAACGAATCCACCCAGATTTCCCCTTGGACGGGGCCCAAACTGACGTTGATCTTGCCGCCGCCGTTAATCTCCAGTCCGCCTTTGTCCGGCGCCAGACAAACCAGGGCGGCACCGCCCCCGCCGGCGTTGATCGCAATGGCCTCGCGCAGGACATTGGCCCTTTCCACGCCGAAAATCGGGCCGAAGTTCAGGGCCAGAGGTTGATTGACAGCCCAGCCCTGTACGTGGCGCGTCATTACCTTGACGGCATTGGGGACATTGCCCGAACTGAGATCCAGCGGCTCAAAGTAACGTGTGGACGGGAACCACCGCCCAACGACGACGTCGAGGCTCGGGTCATTGGTCGCCGCATCATAGCATACGTCCACCGGCGCTCCGGCGGCATAGTTGGCCATCGACAACGATCGCGCCGCGGCGTACGTGCTGCCCATGTCGCCGTCGTGGAAGCCCTGTTTGACGCGCATCGCGCCGGCCAGCGCCGCCGCGTCTCCGGCATTCTGCAACTTGCTCGCATCGAGGGTCGTCCAGCCCCAGTCGATGCTCAGGCCCACCATGCCGATCATGACGAGCAGGACGATGGCCGTCCATACCAACGCGATGCCCCGCCGATTCCTGTTTGTCGCCATCGAGTTCTTCCCGACATTCCGCCTCGCTTCACCGGCCGTTTCTCGCACGGCCCGGGGGACGGACTCCTGTTCACACCGCTCCATACCTTACCTCCATAGTGTTTCCGCGCAATCCCATAAACTCCGTCGCGCACGACGCGAACTCTGAGATAGACTCCATCGATTATAGTGTATTATACCCTGTCCTCACCGGTTTGTCAATACTATGATTCACGTTATTATAGTTGCCTCCCTGCGATACGCCCGCCGGGGGGCCGCGTTCGCCTCCGCACCGCCACCCGCCGATGGGCGCCTGTCGCAACGTCCCCCCCCCATCCTCGTCGGCAGGAAAATCTCGCAGGAGGAGAGCCTTCTTTGCCCTTTATTACTGGTGTGCGAGAATGTATAGGACCTTCCTGGCCTGTGGGGCCCCACGTCCGAAAAATAGATGCTGTCCGATAACAATACTGTTTTTGAGGCTGCCACTCCTCTGGGAAACAGGGGTAGCATTGCGGGGGAGACTCCCGGGTCAGGGGATCGCGCTGACCCGCGCCGGCCGCCGGCCGGCATGAGGGAGCAAATTCATCGTGCCCCCTTGACATTTGCCGGCCATACTGGTAATCTTAGCAGAATAGGGAGAAAATTGATAGTACCCCCTTGACATTTGCCAGCCATACTGGGTAGTATTAGCAGGGCAAACGATAAGGCCTGCATGTAGACAAGGATTGAAGGCGTTTTTTTTAGGCAGGGCGGCAAAGATCTCACGCTGTAGTGTGAGACAGACAGGATCGGGAGAGAGCGTCCGCATGGATGGGGGAACTCTCTCGGCATCGCCTGATCGCCGCTCCTGCGATATCCTTGGAGCATGAAGGTCCGTATTTCTCTTATGGATTTCGTGAGGGCATGTGACCCTCCGAGACTTTTTGGATGGAGTCCGCAGGGCGGACTACGAGGCAGAAAAGGAGTAGACCTATGTGGAAGTTGATGAAAAGGTTCTGGAAGGACGAGCAAGGCTTGGAACTCTCCGAGTACGCTGTCATGGCGGCGATCATTGTCGTCCTGACGGTTACTACCATCATACTCCTCAAGGACAGGATTGTCCTGGCGTTCCAGGACCTCACCAGCGCCATGGATGGTACTGCGCCGTAGGCTAACGACACCCACGACGGCTAGATGGGGCGTTATGTGGAGTTATTCGCATGAGATCACGAGCATGCAGTGGGGCACAGTGCTATGTGCCTCACTGCTTGCTGCTATCTGGGACCTCAGGAGCAGGCAGATACCAAATGTGCTGACCTTGCCGCTGTTCGCGAGTGGGATTGTCGCCAGCTTGGTTACGGGTGGCCTGCTTGGACTTGGATCGGCTCTCGGTGGGTGCGTCTTGGTTGCCCTTCCATACGTACTCCTGTGGATCTTTGCGGGTGGCGGGGCCGGTGACGCCAAAATGATGGGTGCCATAGGAGCGTGGCTCGGTATAGAAGCCGGGCTGACAGTTCTGATGGCTGTCGCTGTGACGGGTGCGGCTTTGGGCTTGCTGAATCTCGCGGCCCGACGGCAGTTGGCCGCGGGGCTTGGCAGGATCGGCGCTTCGTTTTACGTCATGACAATCGCTCTGTGCAGCGGGAGAAAGGGCTGGGTGATGGTCAAGCCAGATCGGGAGCAAAGTACAGAGGTCGTAGACCGGCGGTTGACAATGCCGTATGGTCCGGCTATCTTTATCGGCGTCTGTATCGGCGCGTTGGTGGTGCACACATGGAGGAATGGATGAAGAGAAAAAGAGGAAAAGGACAGCTTCAGCGGTTCCGCGGCGTAGCGCTGGCGGAGGCCGCCATCGTCATGACGCTTCTTTGCATGGTCACGCTCGGCGCGCTCCAGTATGGGTGGTTCTTCTACTGTCTGCACACGGTGACGAATGCCGCCAGGCAAGGTGCACGCGTGGAGGCCACTCTCGGCGGTGACGGCCTCGGCACCCCCGCCCTTCAGAATGCCCTATTTCCTCTGCTCCTAAATGCCGCCACAACGAAAGACGCAGGGCCAGATCCCAGCGATCCCACCCGCGTGCGAGGCGAGGTGTTCATCCCGAAGGACGCTCCCGCCGTTTGGCTGCTTCCGATCACGTTCCTGCCGGTGCCCGACTGCAAAGCGACCGTCATAATGGCCAAAGAAGGATGAACCAATCTGCCGATAGAGATATGATATGAAATTAGCGGTCCTCATCCTGATCGTGTTCGGGATCGTGGCGGCGGTCGCCGCCGCGGTCTTCGTGCAAAGCATACCCTTCCTCCAACAGAAGGAAGCGCCCCAGTTCGATGTCCTCGTGGCCGCCAGCGACCTGCCCGCCAGGACGGCTTTGACAGAGGCCGATGTCGAGGTCAAGAAGATGCCGAAGACCGGGCTGCCGGCGGACTTCCTGGCCCAATGGGGCCAGGCGGCCGGCAAGACCCTCAAGGTGGCGCTCGTGAAAGGTCAACCGCTGGCGAGTTCGCAGTTTATCCCCAAGAATAGTGTGGACGAACTGCTCAGGCCCGGCATGCTGGCCTTCCCGGCCCCGCTGCCTCAGCGCACCACGGCAGTCGATCTGCTCTATCCGGGCTGCATCGTCGATGTCTTTGCCACCTTCCCCCTGACGAACCGCGAGAAGGGCGAGGCGGTCGTCACCCCCTTGCTCCAGAATATCCAGGTTCTGGCCATCGCGCAAGACACGGTGATCCCGCCCCCTTCGACAATGAAGAAAGGCGCTGTGGAGCCGCCCAAGAAGAGGTCGTCCTCGAGTGGCAACGTCACGGTGACCCTCGAGGTGACCGCCCGCCAGGCGGCAGCCTTGCAGTTGGCTCTTGAGAAAGGGACGCTCGGCCTGGCCATGCGCAATCCGAACGACAAGGGCTGGAACCCGATGGAGGCGATGGTCGTCAAGGAGGGCCAGTTGACGGCCGCCAGCGAGGCGCTGGACCCGCAGACCCTGGCTTGGGTCCAGTCTTTCCAGAAGATCCTCAATCCGGAGACACCGGCCGATCCAAATGTTCCGAAGACGGCCGCCGTGGCGAAGGCGCCCGATCCGAACACGAGGGTGAACCTCGCGCCGGCGCAGCCGGGCCCGCCGGCCATCTGGGGCATACAACCGAAGAAAACCGCCTGGCCGATGGAGATCATTCGGGGCGCAAAGGTCGAGAAGACCGAGATCGAGATGGACAAGGAGGGGAAATCGCCGGAGGAAACGCCGAAGGGGGAGGGTGGCTAAGCATACGCTGTGCAACACAGCCGGCGAGCGCCGGCTGCTTTTGGGTGGGTGCTCCCGTTCAGGGAGAGCCATCACGCCTGATTCAGGAAGGGGAAAAACGATGTGGGGACACTTCTCTCGATGGCTCATGGCCATCATTTTTGTTTCGGGGTTGTCTAATACCGTTTTGGCGCAGGCCGATCCCGCTTCGGAGCCGATCACCCTCATTGCCGGGCGGTCCACGATCGTGCGAGCGCCCTGGGCGACGGTCCGGGTCGCCGTCACGGACCCGAAGGTCGCCGATGTCCAGGTGCTCACGCCCGAGCAGGTCCTCGTCCAGGGCCTCAAGGTCGGGTCCACCGACCTGATCCTCTGGAGCGAGGACCAGAGGCAGACCTGGCAGCGCCGGGTTGTCGTGAAGCTCGACCTCGAGAACATCCAGAACAGCCTGCAACGGCTCTTTCCCACCGCCCAGATTGAGGTGAGCGATTCGGGCGAGGTCCTGCTCGTTCAGGGCCTGCTGCGCAGCGCCGACCAGGTCACCCAGATGAAGGACTACCTCGAGAAGGCCAAGGTCCCGTACGTGAACATGACGAGCCTGGCGGGCATCCAGCAGGTGCAGTTGCAGGTCCGGGTCGCTGAGGTCAGCCGCTTGGCGCTGCGCCAGTTGGGGTTCAACATGGTCGGAACGGACAACAACTTTTTCTTCGGTCAGAAGGTTGGAGGCGTAACGCCTTCGATCGACGTCGGCCCGGCCGCGCAGACGTTTGCGAGCCCGGACAGTCTGAGTGACCTGGCCTTCGCCACGCCGGCCATCACCGCCGGCTCCAGCGTCACCCTCTTCGGGGGCTTCCCTGGGTCCAATTTCGAGTTCTACCTCCAGGCCCTCGCGGAGAACCAGTACATGCGGATCCTCGCGAATCCAACCCTCGTCGCCCTCAGCGGTGAAGAGGCGCAGTTCCTCGCCGGCGGCGAATTCCCCATCCCCGTGCCCCAGAGCAGCGGAGGCGGAACGAGCCAGACGATCACCATCCAGTACAAGCAGTTCGGCGTGCTCCTGACCTTCCAGCCCCTCGTCCTCGGCGACGGCGGCATCCGCCTGCGGGCCAGCCAGGAGGTCAGCGAGCTGACGGACGTGGGCGCCCTTGTCATCCAGGGCTTTTCCATCCCCGCGCTGACGACGCGAAGGGCGGAGACCACGCTGGAGCTCAAGAGCGGCCAGTCCTTCGCGATGGCCGGCCTGCTCCGCACCACCGATTCCGCCATCTCCTCGCGGATCCCGGGCCTGGGCGACCTGCCCATCATCGGGCCGCTGTTCCGCTCGGTCCAGTACAAAAACCAGCAGACGGAACTGGTGATCCTCGTGACAGCGTCGCTGGTGGAGCCGATGTCGCTGGCACAGGTCCCGCCTCTGCCGGGCGCGACCCACACCCAGCCGAATGACTGGGAGCTGTACCTCGAGGGCCGGATCGAAGGCAAGAAGCCGGCCCGGATCGATCCCGTCAGCCAGAAGTGGCTCAAGGACATGGGCCTTGACCAGCTCGTCGGCCCCGGCGCCTGGGACAGCTATGAAGAGCAGACCTATCCCGAGCTCGCGCGCGCCGGAGAGGCCAATCGGGCCAAGCCGGCAGATGACAAGGCGGAGAGGTAAACGGAGGCAACATTGCCGCCGGACAACCGATATGCGTGGTCGCGTTGAACGCTCCGGCGAAGGCGAGGAGTGAAAGGAAACACCTTGGTATGGAATTTGCGAACCTGCTGGTGCTGACGACTGAAGAGGAGACTGTCACCGCTGTGAAGGCGGCGGTGAAGACCGGCATTTCGCCCGGGGCCGTGAGTATCTGCAAGAACCTGGTCGAGCTCAGGTCGCGACTGTCCAAGGGGGCAGAGACGCGGTCGATCGCCCTGGTCGATATCGATGAGGATCCGCAACAGACGCTCTTCGAGCTGACCAAGACGATCGCAGCCAATCCGAATACCCCGTTCATCGTCATTTCGCAGGAATTCAGTGAGAAGCAGGTGCTCCAGGCGATGCAGGTCGGGGCCCGGCACTTCCTGCGGAAAAACGCGATCGCCCTTGAACTGGACACGGTCCTCGGCCGGCTGCTCCTGCACGAGCCGACGAGAACGACGCAGATGGGGGACGTGATTTCGGTCTTCTCGTGCAGCGGCGGCTGCGGGGCCACGACCACGGCGGTGAACGTGGCCACCGAGCTTCGGCTGGCCTGCGACAAACCTGTTCTGCTGATCGACCTGGATCCGCACTATGGGTCCGTCGCCCACTACCTCAACGTGCAGGGCAAATTCGGGATCGCCCACATTTTGAATCGCGAGGGCACCATCGACCGCCACCTGGTCGAATCCAGCGTCATCCCATTCATGGAAGGACTGGACGTGCTGCTGAGCCCGGCGGCGGCCGAAGCCGACCGGAATCAGCCGCTGAACTACGACAACCTCTTGAGGGCCCTCGACGCCTGCCGGGAATCGCACAGGTATGTGGTCGTCGATGCCCCCCGGCTGCCGTTCCCGGCCGCCAGCAACCTGGCCTCGGTGACCCGCGTGGCCATTATCGTCCTGCGGCTGACCATCCGCGACGTGGCGTATGCCAAATCGCTGATCACCACGCTGACCGAGCAGGGCATGGCGCCCAACCGCATCCTCCTGCTCGCCAACCAGGCCAGCAAACGTGGCAGCCTGCTGAACGCCATCGAACTCCAGAACGCCCTCGGACCCAAGCCCCTGTTTCGCGTGCGGGCCGACGAACGCAAAGCGATGAAGAGTGTCCATCACGGGAAGCCACTGGCCCGTTCCGCCCGCCTGTCGGGCGTCCGCCGCGACTTTCGCATGGTCGCCCGCCGCGTGCAGGAGTGGACGTCCAACGGACGTATCGAAAAAGGAGGAGCGTGATCGTGCCCGACAAGCAAACCGATCGGATCATCCCGAAAACCGACGAAGAAACTCCCCTGCAACTGAAGGCGAGACTCCATCGCAAGCTGATTCAGGTGATGAACCTTTCCGAGGCGCGGCGCGTCTCGCTCCAGCAATTGCACACCCAGTGCGTCGAGCGGATCGAAGCGATTTTGCGGGAAGAACGGATTCCGCTGTCGGGGCCCGACAAGCAGCAACTGATCCGCGAGGTGATGGACGAGGTTTTCGGCTACGGTCCGCTGGACGAGTTCCTTCGCGACCCGTTCATCAGCGATATCCTCGTCAACGGTCCGCGCAAAATCTATATCGAGCGTCACGGCCGGCTGGAGTCGACGGACGCCACATTCCTGGACAACGATCATCTCATGCGGGTGATTCGACGAATTGCCGACAATGTGGGCCGACGGATCGACGAGAGCACGCCGATGCTCGACGCCAGGTTGCCCGATGGCTCCCGTGTCAATGCGATCGTGCCACCGCTGGCGCTGGATGGTCCCGCTCTGAGTATCCGACGGTTCGGCGCGAACCCGCTCGACATGCAGAGGCTCATTGAGATCGAGGCCCTTCGACCGGAGATGGCTACCTTCGTCGAGGCCTGTGTCCAGTGCAAGTTGAACATCCTGATCTCCGGCGGTACCGGGACGGGCAAGACGACCTTCCTCAACGCCCTGTCGCGGTGGATCCCCGGCGGCGAGCGGGTCGTGACCATCGAGGATGCCGCCGAGCTGCAGCTTCAGCAGCCGCACGTGGTGCGCCTTGAGACCCGCCCGCCCAACCTCGAAGGCAAGGGCGAGGTCACACAGCGGGACCTGCTGCGGAACAGCCTGCGTATGCGGCCGGATCGGATCATCATCGGCGAGGTCCGCGGCGGCGAGGCCCTCGACATGCTCCAGGCGATGAACACCGGTCACGAGGGCTCTATGACGACGGTGCATGCCAACAGCACGCGGGATGCCTTGCGAAGGATCGAGAACATGGTCAGCATGGCCGGCCTGAACTTCCCGGTGCATGCGATCCGAGACCAGATCAGCTCGGCCCTCAACGTGCTGATCCACCTCAGCCGCCTGTCGGGAGGGTCCCGCAAGATCGTGCAGATTTGCGAGATCACGGGCATGGAAAGCGATACCATCTGCCTGCACGATCTGTTCCGCTTCAACCAGACGGGTGTGGATGAGAAGAGCAACGCCTGCGGCGACTTCGAAGTCTGTGGCGTGCGCCCTAACCTCTTGAACCGGCTCAAGGCGTTCGGCGTTGAGATGCCGCCGGAAATGTTCCACCGCCGGATTCTGCCCTTGCCCAAGCCGGCCGAGGAGAAAGAGGCAGCCACGCCCCCGCCGCTGGAGCCGCCAGCGAAGAAGAAATCCTGGCTGTCATGAAGTCGAGGCGAGAAGAGAAATGACATCGCAGCAACTGCTCAACACAATAACGATGATCTCCATCTTCGTGCTGGTTTTCTCGGGATGGACGATCTGCGTGCTGCTGTGGGTGGTCCAGTACGCCCGGCGCCGCAAGCGGCTGCAGAGGCGGTTGGGCTTTGAACTCGACGAGGAGACCCGCAAGGCAGAGACGCTTCAGTTGTGGCGCGAAGAGTACCAGGCCAGGTGGGCCGCCGGCACGAAACAGAGAAGCGAGACGCTGGGCGAGCGTCTGGAGCGCCTCCGTGCCGATGCGGGTTGGAAGTCCGCTGCCCCTGTGGTTTTGTCGTCCGTGGTCGGCTTGGCCGTGCTGGCATGTGTCATGACGGTCCTGGTGGGCTATGGATGGATGCTGGGAGTCGGAGCCGCCGTGACCATCCTGGTCGTGTTTCGCATCGTGACGGTCAAACGCATGAACCATCGCATCAATCTGTTCGAGAGGCAATTCTTGGAGTCCCTCGGCATTGCCGCCAGGGCGTTGCGGGCGGGCCACCCGCTCGTGGGCGCCTTTGAATCTATCTCCACCGAGATTGGCGAACCGGTCGGGACCCTGTTCGGTGAGATCTGCCAGGAGCAGGCGCTGGGCCTGGACCTTCGGGATTCTATCCGGCGGGTGGCGGACACCGCGCGCAATACGGACCTCAAGCTGTTCTCCACCGCGGTGAGCATCCAGATGACCAGCGGCGGCAACCTCGCGGATGTGATGGACAGTCTGTCCACCGTGATGCGGATGCGAATCCGGATGAATCGCCGGATCCGGGTGCTGACGGCATCGACCCGGATGAACCGGAACACCCTGCTGGCGGTCCCGGTTCTGTTCTTCGCCTTTCTGAATATTGCATCGCCGGAGTACGTCAGCGTGATGTACACCACCGTTTTGGGCAGGGTCCTCCTCGCGGCAACGGTTGTAGGGATGCTGTTTGGCGCCTGGGTGATGGCCAAGCTGTCCGAGTTGAAGTATTAGGATCTCATGGGGTTTATGATTCCGGAATTGATCAAGAACCTGAGATTGGATGTGGTCAGGCCGGAGATCCTCCTCGGCGTGATCATCTTCGCCTTGGTCATGTTCATCGGTGTGACCATGCTGGCGATCCGCGAGCAGCGCCGCAAAGCCGCCACCGCCAGGAAGCTGGAGACGCATGGTCCCTCGGGCATTCCTCTGCCCCCCTTCAAGGAATCGCGGTTCGTCCGATTCGTGGAGCGGGTGGGCAACTATGTTTCTCACGGTCGTGCAAGCACGACCCTGTGGGAGCAGTTGATCCGTGCGGGCTATATGAGCCGGTCCGCACCGGCCGTTTACACCGGGATCAAGATGCTGCTTTTCACCATCGGAATCGCCGTCGCCGCCTTCCTCATCATCCCGTGGGAAGCCAGCGTGTCGAAGAAGATCTTGCTCGTTTCGCTCGGCGGCACGATCCCGTTCTTCCTGCCGAATATGATCGTCCGGATGCAGGAGAAGAAACGGCGTGACGAAATCCGCCGGTACCTCCCAGATGCGGTCGACCTGCTCGAGATTTGCGTCACCTCGGGCATCGGACTGGATATGGCATGGAATATGGTGGCGGATGAGATCCACCACGTTAGTCCCGTGCTGGGCAACGCCATGGACCTCAGCAATTTTGAGATGCACCTCGGCGCCAGTAGGACAACGGCCATGCGGAATATGGCGACGCGCACGGGGGCGGAGCAGTTATCTTCTCTCGCCGCCATCTTGGTGCAGAGTGAGCGGTTCGGGACGAGTGTGGCGGCCGCGCTGCAGGAGTTTGCCAGTTGGATGCGGGATGAACGCCATCTCCGGGCGGAGGAGGAGGCAGAGAAATTGCCGATGAAACTGCTCTTTCCAATGGCTCTTTTCATCTTCCCCGCTATCATGGTGGTTGCTTTGGGGCCTGCCATGATCCATATATCGCGTACCCTACTGGCGCAGTAGGGGCGGCCGTTTTCGATCATCGGAACCAGGACCGGAGTAGAAGGAGAACGTCTATGAGGTTGTTGTGCATGGGAATCATCTGCTTGGCCTGTATTCTTCTTGCCGGATGCAATGAAGAACAGGCTGGGAATCCGACGGAGAAGAGTTTTGATGCTGAGTTGGTCAACACGCTGAACAACATCGGAGTGGAGAATGCGATCATTGCGCAGCACACGCTGTATCCCTACCACTTCGTTGCAGACGGTGCCACTCTTAATGAGCTCGGGCAGCG
>Ga0315284_10013981_pt1 | contig 11438 bp, 15 predicted proteins | sample YL17G09_16_MG_FD_203696 | JGI IMG/M metagenome (GOLD analysis project Ga0315284, IMG submission 203696) | Sediment microbial communities from Yellowstone Lake, YNP, Wyoming, USA - YL17G09_16 | ecosystem: Environmental > Aquatic > Freshwater > Lake > Sediment | place: USA: Wyoming | collected... | reverse complement strand
CGGCGACGTTCGGATCATCGGCCATCGTCCGGCTCCTTTCTAATATCCATTCGCTCTGCTAGCGTGAAGGGAGGTGGGGGCAGCGTCAAGACACGCGTGATGATGTCAATTGAAATGGGTTGAACCATCAAAACTGCAACGATCTTGCCGCGCATTGCTTCGGCACCTTCTCGAAAGACCTCTTCTATAACAGGAGGGGCTCGCATACGAAGTTCCTTTCTTTGGTGAGGGGGGACAGGGGGGGAGGGCGGGGGAATGACGCGGATAGATTCGTACCCACACCTTGTGCAATGCCACGGCCAGTAAGGGCCGGTCATCCAACCTTTCTGAGCGCACTTCCTCGCGGACTCGTGAACAACTCGGTGTCCAAGAAGCAGACACAAGAAGCGGGATCGGTTCATGTCTTTGGTTCCTCTGGAGTTGTGATGTAGATCCAGGCTGTGGTGTCGGAGAACACGTATCCTTTTTTGTACCAGAGGACAGCGGGGAGAGACTGACGACGCCCAACAATGTCAACGCTCCACACCAACCAGTAATACCCAGATTTTGGAGCAACACCGCCGCGTTGCCACGAGTCGGACGTTTTCATAGAAGGAGCTCTCCTAGTGCTCGGTACATCGGCGCCCACCCCTCAGCACCGTAGAAGGGTTCCCGGAAAGCATGCAGCACAGCAAGCATTCGGTTGGGGTCTTTTGCTTCGCGGATCACGGCGCAGGCGTAGTTGATGATGACAAGGCGGACGCCCTCGGGACTGGAGTTTTCTAGGAGTCCACACACTCTCATATACTCTGCCCAGTTGTTGTTTTTGCTTCCACACAGCATGCGGGCAAGGTCGATGGCCTCCTTCTCATCCCCCACACCCTTATCGAGCAAAGACATGGCTTCAGTCTTATCCTTCACCCCGGCAACCTTTGACAAGTAGTTGAGTGCCTGCCGCACGCTACCCGCTGCTTCCCTAGCCAACATGCCAAGGATGTCATCCGTGACTTTCAGCACCTCCAGCCTGTTCACGTTCTCAAGGAGTCCGTGCAAGTCGTCAGTGGAGACCTTCTTGAGGTTGTAGGAAGTGCAGCGAGTTCGGATTGTTTCGGGAACCTTGTCTGCCTCCGTTGTGCACAGCGCCCAGAAGACGTGCTCAGGAGGCTCCTCGATGGACTTGAGCATGCTCTGCCAAGTGGCTTTTGACAGCGCGTGAGCCTCATCAATGATGACGAACCTTCTCCCTTCTTCATCACGCAAAGACTTGTACCGCGCCAGCTCCGTGATGTTGCGCATGTTTTCAACCCCGCTGGTCGTAGCTGCATCAACTTCGAGGATGTTGGTTGCGGGGATGCCTAAAGTTGTGGCCACGATGCGCGCCAACGTTGTCTTTCCCGTACCACTGCTTCCAGTAAAGAGATAGGCGTGTGGAACGTTGCTGGAGGATAGGACTTTCTTCAGCGATGAGACCACGGCCTGCTGCCCTATCACCGCGTCAAAGCTGCGTGGTCGGTACTTGAGGTGCAAGGGCAGTAGCAGCTCCTTTTCTGTCAACTGAGGCCCATCCTGCATTGGCTTACCCTTTCGAACTACGGGAGCAGGGAGTGGGGATGTTTTCTTGATTGGTAATGCCATTTATGAACTCTCCAGGTGTTGGTTGTGATTCAAAGCTCGGCGCTTTTGCCATCCTACCCTGATGCCTTCTCCCTTTTCGGGAACCCGAACTCTGTAGACTCGACCTGGCCAATGTCTGTCAAGCTGCCCCAGTTACGCCCAGCAGCGATTTCAACTGTGATTGGAACATTGATGAAGTCAAAGGGAGAGCACGCCATGTGCGCTACGATGGCACTGGTGTCCACTTCCGTAGTCTCATTAGGCAGGAGAAAAACCAACTCATCGTGAATGTTCATCCTTGCGGCCCTGTGCCATATCTGCGTCTCGTATGCGTGTTGTGACAGTCGTTCCATTGCGTCTACCACGATGTCTGAAGCAGTCCCCTGGATGGGACTGTTGATGCACTCGTTGAGGCTAAGGGGTTCGCTGCGCCTTCTCCCCGTCAACGTCTCCACGTATCCCTTGGATCGGTAGAGTGCCAGCACTCGCTCCTGCCAGCGCTTTACCTCCGCGAACATCTCCCAGAACTCATCAAACAAACCCTTCAAATCCCCAGCGGGTATCTTGAGAGCATCAGCGACGCTGGAAAGCTGTGATCCGAAAAACAGTGGGAACGTCCATTGGTTCTTGATGTCTTGCCGGAACATCTTCAGAGCGCTAACCTCATCGCCCTTCTCTTCTTTCAGGTACGGGACCATCACGTAGGCAAATTTCTTGCTGATCTTCTTTGCCCAGTCCATGTGAATGTCGTAATGCTCCCACATAGACTTGTGCATCACGGGGCAGCGGGAGGCCATTGCAATAACACGTGCCTCAATCTGTCCGTAGTCCACACTCACCATCAAGTGACCGGGTGGGGCAATAACGCAGTTTCGAATTTCCTTGTGCTCACGCTTGGGGTAGTTCTGCAGGTTTGGTCCCGATGACGAAGTACGCCCCGTGGTCGCAATCAAGTGGTTGTACTCTGTATGGATCAGGCCATCGTCCCAGATCAACTTCCCTGCGTCCTTGTGATCTATACCTTTCCCACATAAACCCACTACGTAGGTGCTATCGAGTTTGACCACCCCGCGCTTGTCTAGGATCAGCTTGCCAACCGGGTGTTTGATGCGTGCAAGCACTTCCTCATCGGTGCTGTACTTGCGTACCTTACCCACCGTCCTCCAACCTTCCTGCAGCTTCAGCCTGTCGCGCAGCAGCACTGCGAGTTGGGCAGGGCTTCCGCTGTTGAAGGGCTTCTTGGTGTCCGTCACCATTGCCAGCACATCGGGGAGTTTCTGCAGCTTGGCCTCGATACGCTCAACCTCTACCTTCAGTTCTTTATGCTTTGCCTCAGCGAAGGACACGTCCGGAACCATGCCTTCCTGCTGTGCTATGGTCAAAGGAACACACCTGCTCACCATCATTTGATACGCGACCTCCAGCCCCTCTTGTTCTATCTGCCGATCTTGAATTTGGCGAAGTAGGTCTGTGAACTTCGTGTCTCGTGCATTGTACCTCAGCACCTTAGGCAAAGACTCGAGGTCAAGGTTACCACGGTCCATGTTGTCCAGCGACTTTTCAGGGACCCCGAACGTGCCCAAGCATCGGGAGTTCAAGCTTTTGGCGTGCATGGATTGCGTTCGCAGTACCTCAGCTTGTGCCATCGTGTCCCCCCACTGAACCTCGAACAGGGAGTTTCTCCCCAAGGCCCAAGGCATCGACAACCACTCCTGTTCAAATTTCAAGTTGTGCGCAATGAAGGTGTGACCCTTCTTTCGCATGTGCCCCCCGATGATCTTCCACAACTGCTTGACCTGCGTGTCCGTCCACTGCGCTTCACGATGACGCACGGGTATAGCGTAGGAGAGGTCCCATGTTCCAAAGGAGATCGATAGGATCTTGGCGTCCTTGCTGTACGGGCGCATCCCATTCGTCTCTATGTCCACGGCCTGCTTTTCGAACTGGGACATGTGTTCGAGGAACGCTTCAACCTCTTTCAAGTCCCAGCTAAGCTCCCAGTGCATCCCTGCGCTGAGCTCCTCGCCCTCAGGCACGAAGGGCTCATCTAACGTCCCACTCCTTACTGCATCAAACACGCGGAGCAGGTCGCGTTTGTACGTGCTGAAGAACGCCTCTCCCATCTTCCTATCGTTCTTAGCTCGGAGTATGTAGCTGGGGTGCCAGATAGGCGCGTACCAGCACGCATGCGTGCCGATGCGCATCGGCATGAGAGTGCCTCGCCAGTCGGTGATCGCTGTCTCCATCGTAGCCCACTGCAGAGGGACGCTCCCAAACCCCATTACCACCGCGGGCTGTGTGCGCTCAATGTCCTCGACCTGGAACTGTGAGCACGCAACAATCTCCTCGCGCGTCGGGGTGCGATTTTCTGGAGGTCTGCACCTTACTGTGTTTGACCAGCGGACGTGCCCGTCAAGATCACGGGGGATGAAGTCGCGGATCAGTTCTCCACTCTTGCCAATGAACTGTTCCCCGTACTCATCCTCGTTCTTTCCTGGTGCTTCTCCTAGCACGTAGATCACGGGGGTCTCGGACCCGGTGGGCTTCATCTTGGGATGGTGCAGGTTCTTTTCTTCTGCGTTGAGGCTGCACCTAGCGCAACCACCGTACTTCTTGCCTAAGACGCGTATGGGAATAACCGGCTTGTCTTTTCCCTTGACCACTTGCTTTTTCGCTGCCACAGGCTTTGCAGCACTCTTACCCTTTGCCCCCTTCGTTGGGGCTGGGTCACCTGAAAAGAAGAACCCCATGACCTACTCCGAAGCCTGGTTCTCGAAAGGTGAGATCCAACATGTGTAGTCCCCCGTTTGTAACCCAAGACAACGCACGTTAAACATGATGCCCTCAGCCCCTTGCAGACTCTGGTTCAAACGAACCACCTCAACTGTTAGGTTGACACTGCCGGGTGTCCCGGGCATGGGCAGCTGGTCTTCGAACTTCCCATAGCGCACGCCATTGCCCTCTTGCAGCCGAACATCAAGCACTTCATCTTCCAGTGCTAAGCACAGCCCTGCTCCCAAGTCTTTTGCCACAAGCACCTCAGCCCTAGTTAGTGCCTCAACAAGACCTGCAGGAACTTCACTCCACGCTGCCGATTGGGGTGTGATGCGCTTGATGATCTTTTGGTAGTCGGGGGCAGTCTCCGGCATCAGTTTGCAGTAGACCAACACCCCTCCAGCGTCCATAAATGACCACTCTTCGTTAAAGAGGAGGGTGGCTTCGGGCTCGCCTCCTGCCTCCTTCAGTCCGTTCCACACGTCAATGAACTGTGAACACCCTCGCGCTGGGATGAGACATGAACCTGCCCCCTTAACCTTCCCAGCCTCAAACTTGCTGATCCGAGTGTCGTCACTGCTGTAGAGGGTGAGGTTACCTTTCTCCGCGACAAACGCCACCCCTGTGAACTCTCTGTGCTGTCCATCATTCCCAACCGTCTGCACGCAGCGCGTGAGTCCTGCAATGAAAGCCCCCGTGAGCTTTACAGCTATTGGCCAAGAATCAACTTCTGGGATTTCAAACAACAGGTCTTCCTTGGGCTTTGTAGCCAGTTCCAACTTTGTCTTTCCACTTACCAGCTTCACGACCTTGTCGGAGTCTTTCAACTCCATGTCTTTTGCGAGGGTTGGCAAAATCCCAAGCAGTACATCGGCACGGATACCCACGTTCAACCCCGTGTCCACGCTAGCTAGCACGGCCCAGAGGTCGTTGTAGGCGTACACGTAGGAATCGCAAAAACAGAAGTGGGAGAATATGGGGAAGACCGAGCTAGCGTCCACCGCCCCCCTGCAAAGCTTGAGTGCAGTGAGGAGTTGTTCAGTGTTGATGGTGGTCATAGGCTGGGTCCTTTCTTTGTGATTTGAATCTCCTGCCAAGCATTGAGCATCATGGCTAGGGGGCGGGGTTTGTCGAACGTTCCCAAGTAGGCTAGGTGATCAGTCTCCTTGATCTTGTCGAGTCGGGCCACGGTGCGTAGCCCAACGTCAACGGTGGACGCGAAGTTTCCAGATGCGTAATAGAGCATGGTGTGTGGGGCGCCCATCCGCTTTGAGTGCTTCTCCGATACGCTGCGCATGAGGTGGTTCATGAAAAACAGGTTGGCGAAGTCACGCGCCCCATACTCATCTCGCACCTCATCTATCGTGAGCCCGAGGGCTTCCAAGTGCTCAAGAACACCTTTGTGCCTGACCCCACCAGGCCGATAGTGGATGAAGTGGTTGGTGTCCCTTGATCGAAGAGGAGTGACGGGGACGATCTTGGGCAGTTCAGAGTATTCCCACCCAGACGAAGCAGCGTGGCGGGGCATCGCGATGCTGCCATACCTGCTCCAGGTGAATGCTGCTGTGCTGTCAACGCTGTGGTAGGGGTGGTCACTGATGGTCTTGAAGCTGGTGATCCCGAACCCGTGCACCTTCACCAGAGGCTTGCCCTTATCGTCGCAGAGCAGTTTCCAAGCCCGCGCACGAAACTTTTCAGAGGCTCCCTTGCTTCCAATGTTTACCAGTCCTCCAATTCCAATGTAGTCGGTCTCATCCATGTACTTCTTCAACCACTTGCTTTCCTCCCCGAAGTGGAACACGGGGATGGCCTTCGCCCCCTGCTTCGTCATCTCCTTCCAGATGTCCCAGCTAGCCTCGGGGTTCATCATCACGTCAACGGACACTGAAAAGACCAAGTCCTTCCCGTGCGCGAGCAGGAAGGTCATGTAGTCTTCGAGGTACTTGTGGAAGAGAGGGAGGTTGAGGTAGTCGGAGTTCACCTTGTCCGAAATCCCCTCCCCCCTGATCTGCTTCCCTTCCGCTGTCTTGGGAGCCCCATAGCGGGTATACAGTGAGTGCGCGCCACTGTCTATGGCAAGAGGCCACAGAGGGCGCCCTGGGGCTGTTCGAATTTTAGGCTTCATGTGTTCCTTTGATTGGGATGCACTGCGGTGATGGCGCGTTGCCCACCCCCCGCTGTTGCAGCAGCCCCGCGAACGCTGTAGACCACGATGCTGTGCTACCGTCGATCTGCAATATTGCATTGTGTCCCAGTTCGTGAATGTGGGGCATCGGCAGAATGATGAGAGGTATGAACCTTGACTGCCTGCACAGTCCCGTTTTGTAGATGAGGGAAAGGTGGGTGGGGCGCATCTCAAGAGTACACCAGAACCCCTCACGTAGGAAGTGCCGCAAGTTGTCGAGCCACACTGCTGACTGCTCACCGTTGAACGAGCCCCCTGCCCCGAAGTGCAAATGGGAGAGGTGAAGGTTCTGAGCCAGTACCCGTGCGTCTTCTTGTGCGGTGTCGATGAAGTCCACAATCTGCTTTCGAGTCATGCGCCCAACAAGGAACAGTGTCAACAATCCACGCGCCGGGCTGTTGGCGGGCTCTGGCCCAACACAGGCTGATGGGGCAATGAAGCCAGGCTCCTCCTGCTCCTGCGCATTTTTTGCTCGATGGATTCGACGGGGCGGTGCGGTGTTCTGCTCTGTCATGGGTTCGGCACTCCTTGCAGCAACAGGGAAGGCACTTGTTGGAGCTCCTGCGGGTCTGGAACTGCAACATTGGTCGGGAAGATGACGGCGGAGTTTTCCCCGTCTTCGCTCACCTCCACCGCGCGTATCAACCACCCCAGAGATGCGAACTGGTGCAGGATGTCTTCTGCGAACATCTCACACGACTTGTCCCACTGCCCACCTTCCCAGGTAGACTGCACGAAGTGGCGAAGGTGCCGCTGGCACACAAAGAATTCCTTCTCTCTGTCTCCGTGCTTCACCCAAATGTGCAGGTGGACGTGGAAGACGTGTCGATGCCAGTTGCGCAGAAACGCAACTTCCTCGATAGGGCAGTCTTTCCATCGGTGCTGGGCGTGGAACTTAGCCGCAACAGATATGGAGGTGACATATTGAATTGTTGGCATTTAGATGATCCCTTTAGAGTAAGTCTTGAGTGCAAGAAATTCGTTGCGGGCTTGCTCATCCGTCTTCATACCCCCCAGCAATGCACTGGTAATGGTGATAGTGCCTGAGGATTGAATGCCTCGTGACTCCATGCACAAGTGCCTACAACGAAGAATGACGCCCACGCCTTTAGGCTTTAGGTGCTCCTGGATGGCGTTTGCGATCTGCATCGTAAGACGTTCCTGCACTTGTAGTCTACGTGCGAAGCAGTCCACCAGTCGGCCAAATTTAGACAACCCCACGATGCGCTTCTTGGGGACGTACCCAATGTGAGCTTCGCCAAAGAATGGCGCTGTGTGGTGTTCACAAGTCGACCACACTGGGAGCCCGGAGACCACGATCATTTCATCGTAGTCTTCTGCGCCGTCTTCAAACGTCTTGAGGATGGTCGCGGGGTCTTCTGCGTACCCCTTTGTCCAGTGCTGCCACGCTTTGACGACACGGGCTGGGGTCTCCTGCAACCCCTCCCGTGTTGGGTCTTCGTGGCAGCAGACCTCAAGCATTCGGGAGACGAGGTACTCGCCCGTCTCTTTTGCTGCTTCAGTCTGCTCGGCCACTTTACAGTTTTCCCATCTCGGTCAACACACCGATGACCTGCTTGGTAAAACTGTAGACCGTCTTGACGTGCGTTTCGCTCACATCAAGACCCTGCTCCTCGAGCTTCGCGCCGACGTCCTCGGGCTCCAGCTTCGGCGACTTGCAGATGATCTGCACGATAAGCTTGGTGCCGCTGACACGGGGCTCCTTGTCTTCTTTCGGAGCCTTCGCTTTCTTCTCCGGCGCAGCCTTCTTCGCAGGAGCCGCTTTCTTCGCAGGAGCCGCCGCTTTCTTCGCAGGAGCCGCCGCTTTCTTCGCAGGAGCCGCCGCTTTCTTCGCAGAAGCTTCAGCCTTCTTCACCGGAGCCGCCTTCTTTCCCTTGGCAGCGGGGGTAGCGGCGCCGGACTCGGTCCCGTTCACTGTTGACGCAGGAAGCGCGTACTCCCCGTCTTCGGCCACAACAGGCGCCGCCTTTTCGTACCAAGCGATTGCTGCGGCGCTGAGGTTGCCGTAGTCGTCCTCGGACATCTTTTCATCGATTGCCCGTGCCACGCGAGTGCCCAGCGCCTCTTCGGTCTCGCCGGACTTGGGCGTGATCTTCGTTGCGGCCAGGAGTTCTGCACGGATGTCTGCTTTGCTTGCCATATCGTTCCTTCGTTTGTTGATGAGAATCAGCCCTGAAAAGACTCACTGATTTCCGCCCCAGGACCAAAGGCGGTGTGAGATTCGGTTGCTCTAAAGCCAGCCTTTAAAGCCTGCTCCCAGGTTCAACCAGATCGCGGAGTTCTTGTCGTTCTCTCGTGCCTCCACGCTAACCACCCAAGCACGGCCTTTGGTGACGGTGCGGAGCGTGCTGTCTGTCCACTCCCCTATTGCCTGTGCCGTGTCTTCCATCCCCACCCCATAGGGCATGATGACGAGGCGACATGCGCCCAGCGCTTCAAGCTCTTGGAACTTGGGCAGCAGCGGGTCGTCTTTGCACAGAAGCAGGGTGTGATCAAAATAGGCGTCGAGGCGGTCGTGAAGCCAACGCAGGTTCCCGAAGTCAACGACAAACCCTTCTTTGGTGCGCTCTTGGGCTTCGAACCAGAACACAAACGACCTGGAATAGCCGTGCACCACTCGGCAGTTCCCGTCATGGCGCCATTGCCTGTGAGCGCATGGGTAGTTGGCAAACGTTTTGGATGATCTAAGTGTCATTGTCATTGATAGCCTTCCTTTGCTTGGTTAGTGGAGAACGACGGTGTCGTCCGGGTCTGTGGAAAGGCGGGGTCTGTACTCCGCCCCCCTGCACACGTGGGACATGGCTTTACGTTCTTCATCGGTCAATTGCGAGTAGCGGATGCGCTGGAACTCAGTAGTGGGTACGGAGTAAGGACTGCCAGGGCCCCCTCCAGTGACAACGATGACAGGGGGAGGTGGCCACTCCATGTTGATCTTCTTGCAGAGCACTTGTCCGATCACCTTTCCATTTGCGTCCATCAGTTGGACATAGTCGTCATCGAAAGTCATGCGGTCCTCCTGATAGGTAGACGAAGCTTTGGCTTGGCAGCAATTCTTGGTTTGGTGTTACGCCCCACATCCGGACGATCCTCAGGAGCAATCACTCCTTTCAACGGTGCGGGGGCGTGGTCGCTGTTCAGGTATTTGCACATGGGTGTGACGTAGGCGACGAATTGATCTGCAACGTCGGCGTGGACGTTTGGTCCGAGCACCGGTCCCTCAAGCTCTGCACGTGCGTCAAGCTTGCCTAGGGTTCGAGCCCAAGGAAACTGGGTGACGTGTGCGATGTGGCTGATCATGCGGTACTGCCCTGAGATGCACCCCAATTCAGTACTCGACCCAATGAAGTAATACTGTCCCACTTCCAGCGCCCCACGATGTAGGCCGAGCTCCGTCCACAAGCGCTGAGGGCTGAACGTGTCGAGCTCAGCTTTTGAATAGCCTCCTGCTCGTGTTTCTGTTTTCTTTGCGCGTGTCATACCAAGTCCTTTGCTAGTGCTTCAATGTCTATCGGGGTAAGATCTCCTGGGTCTTTGGCGCCGTGCATTTCTACTGCCCTCACGTTGCAGTGGGAGTACGCAGCAACTTCTTCGGCCAGCTTTGCTCCTATCATGTACGCGTTCTTGTCGTACAGAACAATGGTGCTACGAAATTGTTTCACAATTGGGAGAAGCTTGGCAACCTGCGCAACACTCCATGCCGTGCCAAAGGTGCACGTGGCACGAAGTCCGTGGCGCTGACCATAAAAGTCTAGCTTGAGAAAATCCATCGGCCCTTCTGTCACAACCAATGTCTCGTCTGTGTGAGTACCATCAAGTAGAGCATCTGTGTTGGCAAGACACTGGTTAATGCGTCCACCAAAGTCGGATCTGTAGCGCACCGTCGCATTCCAATGAATGGAGCGTCCGGTCCACGCCGCCAGTTTCTTATCTTGGTAGATGGGGAGCACGATTCGCCACGCCTGCTCCCCTGAAGTAGCATAGTGCAACGCGTACTCAGTCGCTACAGATTTTGCATCGCTGCCGAACCCCCGTGCGTTTGCTAGGTACTGCAGAAAGCGCTCTGCGCTCAATTGCGCATTGTCCAAGCACCTGCACTCCGGGGGGAGTTGCAACGCAGCGCTACGGGGCGTTTTCGCTGCTTGGCCGGGGGGATCTAGCAGACGTTCAAAGTCATCCGGGGAGGGTTGGTTGTGCAGCGCAACAATTTCAAGGGCTCTGGGCAGTGTGACTCCTGCAAGTTTGCAGATCAACCGTAGGGGGGACTTGCCCCCAGCCTTGCACCTCCAACACCCCCAACTGGGGCGGGCAATGCTGAGACTCAAGCCCAAGTGTTCGCTGGGGTCGTCACAGTATGGGCACTGGATGTTGACGTTCCCAGTTGAGACGTTCGCCCCACTCTCCACATAGTTGACGCCCTGCTCGACGCAGAAGGAAACCCAGTCAAACTTTTGTACTGTCGTCACGATCACTTCCTTCCTCCTTTCTTGTCTTGGCTTGCTTTGTTTGGACTGAACGCGGTGCACTTGGTGTGGACGAAGGGGAAGGAGGTGAGGTTGGCACAGCCTGGACGCGCTGCACATTCCCACCACTCGATGTGGGGCATCTCCCAACTTTCCTGTTCCCTGACCAGGTGTGCACAGTGATAGCAGGAGTTGGTCATCTCCTTTGCCCTTGCAGCATACCACTCCAGTCTGCTGTTCATTTCACGATTTCCTTTCCATTGACCACTTGTTCAAACAAGTCCTTCCCCTCCGCAATGCTGTCAAGCACGCGTTGGTCGATGCTGATGCCTTGTGCCACTAGATCAAAGATGTAGACGAGGTGGCGTTGCCCATCACGGTGTACGCGCTTCTCCGCCTGCCTG
>Ga0315284_10013980_pt1 | contig 11439 bp, 5 predicted proteins | sample YL17G09_16_MG_FD_203696 | JGI IMG/M metagenome (GOLD analysis project Ga0315284, IMG submission 203696) | Sediment microbial communities from Yellowstone Lake, YNP, Wyoming, USA - YL17G09_16 | ecosystem: Environmental > Aquatic > Freshwater > Lake > Sediment | place: USA: Wyoming | collected... | reverse complement strand
GCCATGCTACGGTTGCCGGGCCGAAGGCGTGGAAGATGCGGATGGATTCGGCCTGTTTCAGATTGCTCTTGGCGTCTGTGGGGCGCAGGGTGAATAGGGCGCCGGTGGGGTAGTCCTGGCCGTTCCAGCGGGTGGCGTAGAAGGCGATGAGGCGCGGGCCCTCGGCGAGGAATCCCCATGTGGGCAGCACGGTGCGGCCGCCGGCCTGCGAGGTGACCTCGGCGGGCGTTGGGCCGAAGTTGACGGTGACTTTCGTAGCCTCGTCGCCGTCGCCGTACACGGCCTGGCGCACGGCACTATTGTCGCTGAGATAGCGGAACTCCGTCAGGCGATTGTAAGCCGTGACTTCGTTGATCGCGCCCAGCACTTCGTGGGTGTTCTTGAGGAACACATCGTATGGGTGCAGACCCTCGGCCCAGCCGTTATCGCTGCGGGTATAACACGCGCGATCCGCCGACGGGTCGGCCTTCTTCTCGGGCATGGACTGCCAGTAGAGATGATCGGGGAAGGAATGGTAGTGCAGCGGCCGGGCACAGAGGACGTGGTGAGCAACGTACTCCGCGGCCTCATCGGCGTGATAGCCATACTTGCCGTAGCACACCTGGCAATCGTGATAGACCATCTCGAAGAACGGGATCACCTGGGCCCCGAGTTCCTCCGGCTTGAGCTGGTGATAGTACTGGCCGCTGACGCCGACGAGTCCCTCGAAGAAATCGCTGTGCGGCAGCGCCCACTCCCGGCCGCACTCGCTGCCGAAGATGCCGAACAGGTTCCGGCCGTAATCGCTCAGGCGAATCTTCCACGCGATGTCGTCGTTGCGCCCGATGGGGTGATTGGGGTCGTGACATTCGCGCGGGCCCACTGCGTACGTGGTGTCGATGAAATACGCCCAGGGCGAAAACAGGTCGTGAATGGCGGGTAGGTTCTGCGTCCGCTGGGCCAGCTCCAACTGCTTCGGGGCGCAGACCATGTACGCCCGGCCCCCCAGCCACCGGCCGCCCTTGATCAGCGAGCCGTCCGCGTTCTTCTCGATGAAATCCGGGCTCCAGCTCTTCGCGTCGCGGTACATGTCCTGGACGTTGTCGTGCAGGCAGCCGACGTAGTCCAGCGCCTGGATGCGTTTGATGGCGTTTGCCAGCCCCTCGTTGCCGCCGCACTCGGGATTGGCCGGCAGATTGTCGGGATGGCGGACGTCATACCCCCCTTCCGTCCAGCCGCCCATCATGAAGAAGCACCGCTCGATTCCGATGTCCTTGCGCAGATGCTCGGCGATCCGTGCGGCCTCGTCGAACGTCCAATGGACTTTCACCGATTCCTCGGCCGTGCTCTCTTCGTTCATCCGACGGTTCAGACAGGTCCAGAGCTTGGCGTTCGACGCCCCGACCATGCGCTCGACGTGCGGGTCGCGCTTGATCTTGTCGCGAAGAGTGACCGCAAGCCCTCGTCCTTCCGCGTAGCGACGATACTCAGAGGCGACGGTGTTCCAATCCCCTTTGCCGAGGGGCATCAGCCGAACAAGTCTCGCGCTGCGGCGAAGATCGAACGCGGCCGTCAGTTTGTGCTCGTTTCCCGACACGGTCCTCTCGACCTCCGGGAAGACGTACGCATCGTCCCATGTCACGATCAGGGCGGAATCCTTCTTGACGAATCCGAGCATGTTCATGTGGCAGCCTTCGTACTCGGATGTCCCGAATGCACGCTTGAAGGCCTTATCGCTCTTGACCGGCACGAGCAGTCCCTCGCGGCTTGGGATAATCGCGTAGCCGTTTTGTGCCTCCGTAATCGTCAAAGCATCGCCGAGGACCCGGATGGTCTCGTCGCCAGCGTTCTCATAACGCAGCTCCATCGCCCGCCCTCCATCCACGAGCGAGAAGACGACCCCCCCGCCCTTTTCACTGGTCAGTCGGACGGCATTCTTCTGCGCGTCCGCGGATAGCGTGAAAGCGCCTTGCAGCCGGGGCGAGTTGCCGGGACTTGCCGTGCCTTCGGTCGGCCATTGCACGCTGGAACGCTTGTCCAACAGCGTCCACTGGGCCGTCTCGCTGTTGACCTGAACGCGAAGAGAGTCGCTCTCCAGGTTTATCACAGCAGCGCGGCCGCTCGCAGCCGGTAGCAACAGGAGCAGACACACCAGGATCAATCCTCGCACAAGACTCGTCTTTTCGCCCAGCGGCATCATGGTTGGCACCTCCATATTCGTTGAAACCATCGCGGCCAGAATGCTCTGCCAAACAGCGTAGCCGATCGTGTCGCCGAGCACAAGCCCCGATGATATGCATCGTCTCTGAGAATCTCGTAGCCACGGGTGGCAGCGCAAGGCCGAAGGGCTTGCCGATGGTTCTACCGCACACCCGGGTCGCCATCGGCAAGCTGACCGCTTGCCGCTGCCACCCTCACGAGAGCCTCGAACAGAATGAGCGTGATAGCGGCGCCACGCTGTCACCCTCGCGAAGGCGGGGGTCCATCTGATGGGTCTGTGGATTCCCGGCTTCGCGGGAATGACATGGGAGCGGCGTCCGAGCATGCTCTCTTACGTCAGAGGCTCTGAGGCTTTGGCGTGCTACGAACAAGAAAGTCGCAATGGTCTGACACGCCCATTCAGCCCCTATTCGGTGGGGGCAGACAGTTGATGTTTCTGCCGGCGTCGCTGTCCTCGAACCACTGCACCTCATCCGGATTGACGTATACCTGAACGTCATTGCCGATGCTCACCTGGGTCCTGGGCGGCGCGGCGACGACGCACGGCTGGCCACAGGCCAAAGCCACGTGCACATTTGTCTGCGAGCCCAGCGGCTCGACCAGAACCACCTTGCCGTGAAGCACGTCGCTCGTGCGCCCTGCGGACGGCTCAAGTGATACATCATGGGGTCGCACGCCCACGATGATTGTCTCTTTCCCGTAGTCGCGGAGGCAAGATGGCACACGCAGCACTTGACCTTTGAGATCGACGACCGGCGTCCCGTCCTGTTGTCGGAGGCGGCCGGTGAGGAAGTTCATCGCGGGCGTGCCGAAGAAGCCGGCGACGAAGCGGTTGGCCGGCCGGGCGTAAATCTCATTCGGCGGGCCCACCTGCTGCATCCGCCCATCTCGCAGGACGCATATCCGCTCGCCAAGCGCCATGGCCTCGGACTGGTCGTGCGTCACGTACAGGGTGGTGATCCGAAGCCTTTGATGGAGGCCCTTGATCTCGCGGCGCATCGCCAGGCGAAGGCCGGCATCCAGGCCGGTCAGCGGCTCATCCAGGAGAAATGCGGCCGGCTCGCGTGCGATGGCCCGGCCTAGGGCCACACGCTGCCTCTGCCCGCCCGATAGGGCGGCAGGTTTGCGATTCATCAGGTCGGTGATGCCAAGCATCTCCGCCACGGCCCGGACGCGGCTGGCCGTCTCCATCCCAGGCAAACCGCGCATCCGAAGCGCAAACGCCAGGTTGTCGCGGACGCTCATGTGAGGGTACAGCGCGCCATCCTGGAAGACCATCGCCACGTCGCGCTGCTTTGGCGACAGGGTATTGACGGCTCGGTCGGCGATCCGGATCTCGCCCGAAGTTGGGCTTTCCAGCCCCGCGATCAGGGCCAGGGTCGTGGTCTTGCCGCAGCCGCTCGGTCCGACGAGCACCATGAGCTCGCCGTCGCGGACCTCCAGGCTGAGATCAGAGACAGCCGCGATGCAGCGGTCGAAGATCTTCGTGACGTTTCGCAGTGAGATGGATGCCATAAGCCTCGGATCAGGAACCGTCAAAGAGGATTGCGCCGGACATGTGCCCCGGCACGCGCGATGAATGCCAGCCCAACTACCACGTAAAGGACGAACGTGAGCAGGATCCAGCCGGTCGCCTCGCCCACGTCGGAGATTCCGCCCTGGATCCAATCGTAGGAGGTCAGTCCCCCGCTCCTGGACGTTGCGGCCGTGATGACCACCGCCTGCACGACCGGGTTCATATCGATGTACGCCTCCAGCAGGTCTCCCCGGACTTCCACGATCGCCAGCACGATGCCCAGCACCAGGGGAAAGACGGCCCACAGGCCCGCCGCCAGAGCCACGTTGGCAATCACCGCCGTGGTCGTGTGACGGAAACGCGTGCTGAAGTACAAGCCGGCGCCCGAAAGAAAGAAGATCACCCACGTCACGAGAATCCCCAGTTGAAGGGCCCCCACGGGGTGGATGATTCCCGCCAGCGCGAACAGCGTGACGTGGCCGAGCAGGAACAACCACGCCGGCAGGCACCGGCGCAGGACCCCCAGGAATTTGCCCCAGACGATCTGCCAATCGCTGATCGCCGTGGTCAGCAGGAGCGGCCAGGTCTGAGACTCCTTCTCCGAGGTAATGCAGGTGGCCGGCAGGACCGCCGTGAACAGCATGCCGAGCAAGAGGAAAATGACGATGTAGGTGGCATGGACATCGGGGTCCGTCAGCATGCCCTCTTTGGCGCAGAGGACATACGTCGTGCCGAGCAGGCCGAGAGCCGCAAGTATGGCGACGATCATGCCCAGTTTGCGTCGGCCCAGAAGGGGCGTTCTCCGCTCCTTCCACAGCACGGGCGAGCCCACCACGCGGCGAATGCGCCCGGTCCGGGCGGGGTCCTCCAGCGACTTGCCCCTGGACGACCACAGTCCGCTCTGCCCCGCCGCCTGCCGCAAGGCAGCCTTGCGAACAAGAACCGCCGAGAGCAGCAGCAGAAACAGTGAGACACCTGACATGATCGCGACGTGGATCGGCCAGCTCACAAAGCGCATCGATCCGGCCGACATCATGGCGTCGCTCGCCTTCGCCATCAGCACATACGGATTCACGTACGTCAGCAGATCAAGAAACGCGCCCCCCGAGATCGAGATAATGTCGTGGATCAGGAACGCCACGATGAACGGAAGCAGGGCAAAGAGCATCGCCAGCGTCAAGACCGTCACGATGATCGCCGCGTATGCCCGGCGGGTGAAGATGGAAAAGAACAGACTCAACGATGCGACAAACAGAATCGTCGTCATCGTCACGCTGAGGCTGGCGACCAGGAAATCCCACGGCACGCCGCCGAACACGCGAACGACCGCCAGCAGGGGAAGCGTGATCGCCAGCAGCAGGACCATTTGCAGCAGCTTGCTCAGCAGCTTGCCGAGGACGATTTGAAGACTCCCGATGGGCGTCGTCATGAGCACCCCGAGGGTCCGGTGGTAGATCTCATCGCTGATGGACGTGCTGAGCATAACGATGGCGACGGCCTGCGACGCGATGAACTGGAACCATACGACGGCCATGATGATGTATCGCCCCGCCTCGGCCATGCGGGAGATCTGATACAGCGAGGTGGTACTGCGGGCAACGATATCCCACCAGAACAGCGACATCAGGGCCGTGAAGAACGCCACGTACAGGAATCGCAGCACGTAGTTGCGCCGCCGCCGGCTGGAGACCCGAAGCTCCTTGTCGAAGATCGGCCCCGTCAGCCACGAGAGGCCGGCGGCCCATATCAGCCATTGGAGCAGCGAGTTCCGGACCCAGCCTGCCGCCACTCCTGAAATCGCCCCAGCCTTATTCACCATACGCCCTGACCCTCTTCACACACTTCACATTTCACGCGGCATAGCATACTCGAACCATCCGAGGGCATCAAAAGACATTCCGCCGCAGTCGGCGCTTGGCGAGCCAGAAGAACAGCAGGCCGGCCAGGATGTAGATCCCCGCCGTGATCAGCAGGATGGTCGTCATTTCGCCGAAGCCTATCGCCCGGCGGTCCATGCCGAACATGACGTTCTCGGAGCCGTACTCGAGCGCCCCAAGCGTCAAGCCGGCGTTGTTCGCGCCGGACGCGCCCGCCATAATCACTTCCGTCTGCACCATTGGATGAGCCCACATATACTTGGCCAGAATGTCGCCGTGCCGGCCGGTGAGACTGAGCAGCCCGGCCACGATCGGCCCCACCGCCCAGAGTCCCAGGATCAGCGAGAAGTTCGCCACCACCGCCGCCGTCGTGTGGCGGAAGCGTGCGCTGAAGTACAGTCCCGCCCCCGTGACAAAGCAGGTGACCCAGACCGCCACGATCAGCAGGTGAAAGAGAGCGGCCGGATGGATGTATCCGATCAGCGCAAACAGCACCACGTGTCCCGCGAGCAGCCCCCAGATCGGCAGGCACCGCCGGAACGCGCTGACGGCCTTGCCCATCAGGATGTCATAGTCGCTTAATGACGTCACCAGCAGCAGAGGCCAGGTCTGCGATTCTTTCTCCGTCGTGATCCTCGTCGCCGCGAAGACCGCGTTGCAGACGACGCCCATGAAGACAAACAGCAAGCCGTACGAGACGTGGGTGAAATTCTGGTCGAGGAATCCCTGCGACTGTGACGCCAGGTACGTCAGCAGCAGGGCCAGCACCGTGGCCGCCAGGCCGATGCGGCTGTTCTTGCTGTCCATGCCCTGGATGAACGGCGCCCGCAGCTCCCGCCAAACCACCGGCGGTCCCACAACCCGGCGGACGCCGCTCGATTGCGGATTGATGATTGCGGATTGCGGATTGGCACCGCGACTCAGGCCCGCAATCCGAAATCCGAAATCCGAAATGCCGCAGGCCTGCCACAGGGCCACTTTGCGGACAATCGCCACCGATCGGGCAAGCAACAGGGCTGAAAGACCCAGCATGATCGCGCAATGCAGCGGCCAATAGAACCTGACCGCGCCGGTCGGAGAGATCATCTCACGCGTCATCTCCCAGATGCCATAGAATGGATTCAGGTGGCACAGCGTGGAAACACACCATAGGAACACCGTGGACCCTGAATCTATGGAGATTCCGAATTTCGGCAGAACGAACTGCCACATCGCCCCCGCGACGGCCGGCACGAAGAAGTAAAAGACTCCCAGCACGAAAGCGGCCTTGATGATCACCGCATAGGCCCGCCTGCCCTCGATGGAGAACAGCAACGTCAGCGAGCCCGCAAAGATGGCCGCCGTCAGTGTGATGAAGAGACTCGACAGCAGGTAGCCCCAGGAGATGCCGCCGAAGACGCGGACGATCGCCAGCATCGGCAGACTGATGGCGAGCAGCAGAACCAGTTGCAGCAGCTTGCTCAGGAGCTTGCCCATCACGATCTGAAGGCCGCTGATCGGCGTGGTCATCAGTAATCCGAGCGTACGGTGGTAGACCTCGTCGCTGATAGAGTCGCTGAGCATGATGATCGCCAGGAGCTGCATGGCGATGAATTGAAACAGCGAGATTGTCACGACAATCTGTTGGGCCGCGGCCTGCATGCGCGACCGTTGAATGACTGCGTTGCCCTCGTATCTCACCACCGCCCACCAGACCATCGCGACAAACAGTGTCAGCAGCAGGATGTAGAAGAACCGCAGGACGAAGTTTCTCCGCCGCCGGCTGGAGACCCGAAGCTCCTTACCGAAGATCGGCCCCGTGAGCCAGCCGACTTGGATAGCGTTCATCGCCGAACGTGTCAGATGCACCGCCATATTGGAGCATCCTCTGCCTAAAAGACATTGTGCCTGACGCGCTGAGCGGCCACTCGGACGGCCGCCACAGCGATAGTGACGTGGATCACGCAAGGGACGATCATCGCGACCACGAGGCCCCACGGCGTTCCGCCAAACGCCCACGTAATCCCGCCGGCGATGGGGATGAACATCAACCCGATGCCGTATTTCACCGCCAGGCAGACGGCGAGCGTCGCCACCACTGCGCTCATCCTGGTTTTGACCGCGACACCGAAGTATGAGCCGATCCCAATGACAAGCAGGATCGATGTTACCCACGACATCAGGCCCCAGCCCCAAACCCATAACATCTCAACACGCGGAAACGCGGCAGAGAGGAAGACAGAGAGCACTGCCAGCGTAATGAATAGAGGCATGTTCCGCAGGAGCGCCGCTTTGATCTTTCCGTTGACGATCTCTTTATCCTCCAGCAAAGTCGTCAGGAGGATGGGCCAGGTTCGCGCCTCCCGCTCCCGCGGCACACTGCCCGCGCATTCGACAGCCAAACGAACCACCAACAGGAGTGAGAGGCACCCGGCGATGAACAGCCCCAGGCCGATCGACGGCTCAGACGAACCGAGGATGACGGCGGGAACGATGGCGAGCACCAGGGCGATGGCGCAAATCACGATGTCGCTGAGGCTCCAGCCGTACAGCAAACCCCGGCGGGTCTCCTTCCATACAACCGGCGATCCCTTCACGTGCTTGACGGGACCGGCGGCCTTCGGCGTCGCACCGGAGCCCCACAGGAATCGTCTAATCGCACGGCCGACGACAGCCCCGGCGGATTTCTTGTCGCCGCTCATGGCCCCCACCGCCGCCTTGCGGACCCGCCGAATAGTCAAAACCAGCAGGAATAGCGTAAGACCCAGCATGACAAGGCTGTTGAGCATCCACGGAGCGTAGGCGCCTGCCGGAGCCGCGCGAGGGGTCCACAGCTCCGCTGTAGCCACAGACAGTGCGCGGAAGGGACTTGTCACCTCCAGGATTGGCTGCACGGCTCCCACTTTCACCAACTGGTACGAGCCCAACACCGACAGGACCACTTCCGGAACAACAAAGAGGATGATACCGATGAGCAGGACAGCGGAGATCGCCTTGCTCCCGTAGCGATAATACGTCGATAGCCACAAGCTCAGAGCGCCGACGAAAAGGGTCGTTGTCAGCGTGATGCAGCCGCCGGCCAGGATGAACTCCCCGGGCACGCCGCCGAGCAGCCGCAAGATCGCCAGCACCGGCAGGCTCATCGCCAGCAGCACCAACACTTGCAGCATCCGGCTGAACAGCTTGCCGATGACGATTTGAAAGCTGGTGATCGGCGTCGTCAGCAGCGTACTCAGCGTCCCCTTGCGGATCTCCTCGCCGATGGCGGAGCTGAGCAAAATGACGGCAAGCCCCTGGGCCGCAAGAAACTGAAGCCACGTGACGGCGGTCGTCACGGTCTTGGCCACTTCGGGCATCCGGGAGGCGAGGATCACCGCCGGGCCGGTCCGCACGGTGGAACTCCACGTCACTATGACCAGGAAGGTCAATGCCGCGGCGTACCCGGCCCGCAATGCGTAGCACCGGACCCTGCGGCTGGCCACGCGCAGCTCCTTGTCAAGGACCGCCCCGCCCAGCCGCAGCGGGCTGAAGTGCCGCAGAAGATCGAATGTCACTGCCATCTGCATGGTCACATCACGTGTCTCTCAGTCCGACTCTCTTGGTGGCAGCGTCGAGCACGCTCGTAGTGACGCCGTGAGGCGTTTCTTCATATGCCCTTACGGGCACACTACGAACGAGGCATTCCGTCTCGGCGCTGCTAATGCACGATTCCCTTGGTAAGCTTGAGGAACGCGTCGTCGAGCTTGAGCTGCTCGGGCTGGAGGTACACCAGGTCCACGCCGCCATTGACCAGCGTGCGTGCGATGAGCCCGTCGCCCGCTGCGCCCTCGCGGAATGTCACGGACAGATAATCGCCGACCGCCTCCACCTGCTGAATCTGCGGCAGAGCGGTCAGCAGCTCCACCGCCCTGCTCTGATCGCCGATGACCTTGACGCGCATCTTGCTCTGGATTCCCAGTCGCGGCCGGATTTCTTCGAGGGACCCGCTGAACACGAACTGGCCGTGCTCGATGATCCCGATCCGGTCGCAAATCTCCTCCAGCTCGCTGAGGATATGACTGGAGATCATGATCGTCTTGCCCATCCGCTTGAGCTCGCGGAGCAACTCCCGGATCTCGATCCGGGCGCGGGGGTCGAGCCCGCTGGCCGGCTCGTCCAGGATCAGGACCTTGGGGTCGTGGATCAGCACCCGCGCCAGCCCCAGACGCTGCTGCATGCCGCGGGAAAGACTGTCCACGGGCGCGTTACGCTTCGATACGAGGTCGGTCAGCTCCAGGACGCCATCGACGATGGACTCGCGCTTGCCGTACTCGATGCCGAAGGCGGCCGCGAAGAACTCCAGGTACTCGAACACCTTCAGGTCGTCGTACACGCCCATGAAGTCGGGCATGTAACCCACCCGCCGGCGAACGTCCTTGCCCTGCTTCGCGACGTTTAGCCCGTCGATGAACGCCGCCCCGCTCGTCGGCTCCAGCAGCGTCACGAGAATGCGCATGGTGGTGGTCTTTCCGGCTCCGTTGGGGCCGATGAAGCCGAAGATGTCCCCCGCCTCGATGTGCAGGTCCAGGTTATCCACGGCCACCAGATCGCCGAAATTCTTGCACAGTTTCCTGGTCTCAATCATGGACGTTACCCTCGTATCGCATCACTCACGATTCAAAACAAGCTGCCTGGCATATTGAATATGGCTGATGTCATAAGAACGATTTTTGACGGTGAAAGGGGCCGGGGCATTGTCAAAGATGACGCAGACCAGGGCGGCGCCGTGCCGCAAGTAGTCATGCATGACAAGCGTGCGGCCCAGACAGCCCTGGGCCAGAAAGACATTCTGCGCCTGCTCGCCGAATACGCCGGGATAGCGGGGCGTGCTGATCCCCACCAGCGTTCCGGGGACCCGCGTGGGCCGGCCGTCGGGCCGTGCATTGTCGCCCCAGGCATTGAAAAGACGCGTCGGCACATCGAACGTCTGTGTCGAGCGGGCGGGGACCGGGCCCAGGTCGGCATACCTGTCGGCCCAAAGGACGAAGCCGCTCGTGATGCGGCTGTCCGACAAATTGGCGATCTCCACGGCGGCCGTGCTTTCCTCGCGCTGCACCTTCGCGGCAAAAGGCATGCGGTCCAGCGGCGACTCGCCCAGCAGCGACTGCACTGTCCAAATGTTGATCGGCAGGGAGACGGGCAAGTTCGCCCCGTCCTGCTGGACACAGTAGATCTGCCGCATGGCGGACTCGCGCTGGTAGGCCCAGATTTCCTCCCGGGTCGGCGAGACGCCGGCCCACCACTGGGTCGCCTTGAGGCCGTCGAGCTGGTAATCGTCGCTGCGAGGAGCGAACAGGCCGGCATAGTAGGTGGCCCAGGCGCAGTTGCTGTCCGCGATGCCGTCGAGCACGGAGACGGCCCGCAGTTGCATCGTGCCGCCGCGAAGATACTGGACGCCGTAGTAGGCGCCGACGGTAAAGATCAGGATCCAGCCGGTGCTCGTGAGCCAGGTGTAGGGCAGCTTGTCCAGTCGCTTGAGCACGAGGTAATCCACGGGGCCGAGCAGGACGGCCAGAGCCGAGAGCGTGAGAATGACCCACCAGATACTCACCGGCCGCATCTGCCGAAGCTGGTACAGGTACTCCATGACCCGGTTGCTGGCGTCCTGGGCAATCCCGATGCGAAGGCGATTCTCATCCACTCGCTGCCGGCCGGGATCGTCGGGCGTCTGCTCCTTCAGCATGATCGTCCGCCTGCATCCTTGCTCGGTCACGGTTCCGTCGGGAGACAAATAGGTTGTCGCCGGCTGCACGTCCAGGCAGGCGGCAATCTGTCTCGTCCAGAACTGGGCCGTGTGCCGCGTCTGTTCCGGCCTTAAGCCGGAGGGGT
>Ga0315284_10013979_pt1 | contig 11439 bp, 16 predicted proteins | sample YL17G09_16_MG_FD_203696 | JGI IMG/M metagenome (GOLD analysis project Ga0315284, IMG submission 203696) | Sediment microbial communities from Yellowstone Lake, YNP, Wyoming, USA - YL17G09_16 | ecosystem: Environmental > Aquatic > Freshwater > Lake > Sediment | place: USA: Wyoming | collected... | reverse complement strand
CTCGAGCTTTTTGATGTCGTCGTTGACTTTCTTCATTTCCCTTATTTTGGTCTGGTCCTTCACCTTGGCCATCTCGAGAGATACCTTGTTTCTCAGGGCTTTTAGGCGTTCCATCTCCTTGAGGTTTTCCCTCCAGTTCTTGTCTATCTCTATGAGCGTGTCCAACGGATAATCAGATCTTCTCCTCTCCAGGCTCTTCCTGACTGCCTCTGGATTCTCCCTTATCAGCTTTATGTCGAGCATACTATCATTATCCCTTTTCTTTAATATATCCCATGCGTCGACCGGGATTTGAACCCGGGCCATAAGCTTGGCAAGCTTACGTCCTACCGCTAGACTATCGACGCATTATTTGCATCTCTCCAAGCATATCTTCTTGATGAGCTCAGCAGTTTCCTTCCTGTGCGCATCTCTTGCAGGAATGCGGAGCACAAAGAATCCATTCTGCTCAAGGAAGTTGGTCCTTTGTAAGTCCCTCTCACTTCTTTCGCCGTGGCGTACCCCCTCAACCTCAACCGCTATCTTGTTTGGGAGGAGGAAATCGACAGTATAGGGCCCGACATGAACCTGTTTAACGTGCTGTACTCTCGACTTTTGGAGTAACTTTCCCAAGGTGTGCTCGGCTCTGGACCATTCGCTAGGCTGAATTGGCCCCGCAGCTGCGAGTTTAATCACGCGCCGTTCGCCTTCGCTGAACTCCACACATCTCTTCTTGCTGTCGCTTCTGGCCCTCATCTCGCCGGCAAACGCCAATGACTTTATCTCCTTCTTCCTTCTGTACTTTTCTGCATACTTCATAATATTCACTTATGGGTCCAGAGAGAATCGAACTCTCGATCTCGACATTGTAAGTGTCGCGTATGTTAGGCTATAGCCACTTAACCACTGGACTATGGACCCTGATAAGTTTTTATACATGGAATACTTTTTAAACGTTAGGTGAATTGATGCATAGAGTCGTGATAATGAGGATAGGCGGCAGGAGATTGCATCTCTTGAAGCTCGCGGGCGCCTTTATCGTCTTCTGGGCGGCCCTGATGCTTCTGTCGAGCGTGTACCAGATGTTCTGGGTGGCGCAGATAGTCCAGTCGGCCAACGCCGGCTCTTATGAAGCCGTGACCATGGAGCTAAACGGCGTCCAGGTCACCAAGCCGATAGTCGCTGGCGACGGCAGCACGCAAGCCGGCCTGATGCTCCCTCCGATAGCCAGCATCATGTTCTGGAGCGCTCTTCTGCTGCTTGGCGGCATGGTCTATAAGGCAGGCGGGCTCGTTCTGCCTATAGACGAGCAGATGCAGGACGTCGTCGAGAGACCCAAGAAAGGCAAGAAATGGGCGTAATCACTCCGCTGTGATTAGCTCCACATTTCCCCTATTCTCTATTTTCGTAGATTTGATTCCGGCAATGTACTTTATCCCCTTGTCGTTCGCCATATCTACCAGTCGCTGGGTTATGATCCCGTCGAAGACTATCGCATGGACATCCTTTCGTGTCTCTATCTCTTTCGCCAGATCCCTGACGTCAGTCTCAACTATGACTTCCATGCTCTGGTTCAGCAGAGCGCCTTTGAGGCTGCCTGCGAGTTCTCTAAGTATGGCGACGAACGGAACCGCTGGCTGCACCGGCTTCTTCTCGGCGATAGGCAATGGCTTTATTTCCTCAGCCAGCTGCTTTATGCCCCCAACAGGCTCTATTTCCGCGGGCAAAGAAAGCTCGGCTCTCACCGGCTTCTGGTAAGGCCTTCTGTGGTCCGCATCATAGTCTCTAAAGGTGCGGGACATGAACTGGTCGAGAGGCATCTTCCTTCTGAGCGCTTTGATAATCTCTTTCTTAGTCAGCTCTTCAACCTCTTTCCCGTCAGGCGCCTTAGCCACGAAGTCGACCTCGGCTATGTCCGCCATCTGCTTTATAATCAAGTCTCCGCCCCTGTCCCCATCGACAAAGACAGTGACTGTCTTCTCTTTTGTCAAATCTATAACCGCCTTCGGTATGTTCTTGCCCTGGAGAGAGATCACATTCTCTATATCGCACTTAAGCAATGTCAGAACGTCTGCTCTTCCCTCGACGACTATGATGTGCTCCGCCGTTTCGAGATTGGGTCCGCATGGCAGTTTCTCTGGGCCATAGTATTTGACCTCAGACACCCTGACCTCATCCCTGACATGCTCGGATATCTCCTTGCTCTCAGGTGCAACGTCAGTGATCATCGAAGTCAGGATAGTTTTGGCCCGATTGACTAGCTGGTCTCTTTTCTTAGAACGAGTGTCCTCTATCTTCTCGACCTTTATGCTCGCTTCGCATGGCCCGACCCTGTCGACGGTCTCTAACGCTGCCGCTAATATAGCCGTTTCTACTCTATCGAGAGAAGAGGGCAGTATTATGTGGCCGCTGGACTTGCTGCCCTGCGCGTGCAAATCTACCTCTATCCTTCCTATTCTGCCGGATTTCTGCAGCTCTCTCAAGTCTAACTCGTCCCCTAACAGGCCTTCAGTCTGACCGAATAGAGCCCCCACCACGTCCGGCTTCTCCACCACTCCATCTATCTCGCAGTGAGCGTAAACCATGTACTTTACTGTGTCTATGTAAGTTTTTCCCATTTCCATTACCTCCAAATTTCTCAAGCAATTCGTTATATTTCACAACCAATTCCTCGGTTTCATTTATCTTAGCGTATTTCCTCAAGTCACGGCGATAGTTAAAATCGACGTGAACTGACTCATTCTTCAGCAGTTCGGCGATCCTCTTGGCGATAGTCTTGCCGGTCCTGTCGAAGTCAACCAACAATATGGCATCCTGCTTGATGCTGCTTGTCAGTTGCGCAAGCGAGTTTCCGTGGACCATCCGGATATTGGTTATCCCGAAGTACTCCAGGGCGCGCTTGTCCTTTATTCCCTCTACTATCTTTACCCTGTTGTCCTCTCTGAGCTCTATTAGCAATCTATTGAGCCCTTCGAAATTCTTTGCTTCGAGCTCCACGGTTTTCACTTGCTTCTTTACTTGGCAACAAAACTAGACATCACACTATTCGCAAACCGTTTTTATGGATATGTAATTCAATTAGCATCACCAATACGTAATGACATCCACGTGAATGTTACCAAATAAACAATGTACGGCGCGGTGTTGTTACCAGATCATAGCGGAGCTCTCTGGAATTCACCCCCGCACCGGTTAATATTAGGAAACCACCCCTTTATATGTGTTTTGTATAATTATTGCATCACACCTGCTTAGCGAGATAATTGACATAGCTATGATTAGTGACTATACCCAGCATCTTCTCGCCCTTCTTGACCAGCAGGCTGCCTATCTCCCTCTCAATCATCACTTTGGCCCCGAAAGCAGCATCCATCGTCGGCTGTATCGAATACAGGTTCTCTTTCATCAAATCAGCCACTATGAGGGGGTAGGTGTGTATGTGCCTGTGGAGAGGGCCATGTTCAGCCTTCCGCAGGAATATGACTTTCGATGGGCGCAAGCCGAACGAGGCCAGGCTGATGTCCCTGTCCGAGATAATGCCCACTGGCTTTCTGTCGCGCATGACCACCAATCTATCCGTTGTCTTGTCCTTCATGAGCTTGGCCGCCCTGAATATCGAATGGAACTCCTTGATTTCGTGCGCCTCTTTGTCCATTATATCGGCTATCTTCAGCTTGCTCTTGTAGTTCTTTGCAAAATATTCGACCAGGTCCCGGCTTGTCACTATCCCGTTTATCCCGCCGTCGACCAGGATAGGGATGCCATGCGTGTTGTTTTCGTGCATTATCCTGGCTATATCCTCTGGTGAGCTAGTGGCAGGAGCGGTAAGGACGCCGTGGCTCATTACCTCGCTTACCCGTATCTCGTCGATAGCTCGCCTCTCCTCGAAAAAGACTTTAGTGAGGTCCTTTTCCGTGACCATGCCTAGAGGCTCGTCATCATAGACCAGGACTCTAGATATGCCCTTTTTCATGAACAGGTTCCTGACGCTGGCCAAGTTGTCGCTTGGCTTGACTATATAGACGTCTTTCGACATTATTTCAGAAGCAGTGGCCATAGGAATCACCTGCAGTCATCGCAAAGATAGCGGCCGTTGACTAGTCTCAGGTTCTCGGAATAATTCCCGCATTCCTCGCATTCACCAGATAATAGCAACTCTTTCTCTGTCGGCAGTATATGCTCCAGATTGCCTTTCTCCTTCATGAGCTCTAGCAGCGCCGGCTCAGCCTTCACTAGGTCTCGTTCAGTGACTATCCCAACCAGCTTCCCCTTCACAGTCACGGGCAGACCGGAGATGTCATACTTGTTCATCGTCTTTATCGCTTCTTCTATGTCTGTCTCTGGCGTTATTGTCTTAACCGGATATTTCATCACCTTGCTGACCAGAGTCTTGGCCGGCTTTCCTTCAGCTATGATGTCCTTTATTATGTCCTTCTCGGTCAGGACGCCGATAATCTTGCCGTGCTCCGTCACTATGACTCTCCCGATTCTGGCTTTCTTCAGGATTTTGGCCACATGCTCTATCGTGTCAGTCTTTCGTGCGGTTATCACTCCTTTCCTCATTATCTCGTTAACAGGTATGCCTATCATCCGCTCACCTCGCAATATAATCATCACATGTTTCGTTCAGCTTATGCACCTCTAAAAACTTTCCAAGCTCGATATGCCTCTCGTCCGCCTTCAATATCTCGGAATCGCCTTTGATCTCTTTTGCGTATATCGGAGAATAATAGAAAGAATAGACTAATAAAGGTTTTGCCCCGTATTTTTTCGCCGCCCTGACCAGTTCGCCAAGCTTGTAGATGTACAGGCTTTTTCCCTTGGTCCCGGTTTTCTTGCACTGGACCAAGAACTTGTGGTCCTTGTCAAAGGCTATCAGGTCGGAAAAGGACTTGGACGCAGGCGAGCGCAGCACCATATAGCCTAAATTTTCCATCATTTTTTTAACTTTGTACTCTAACCCATAACCCCTTCTGTAGTTAGCATTCATTTTTAGCACCGTTTATACTCCAAAAATATTTTTTATATCTACTTTTCTCGCATTTACCATATCTATTAAAGAACTCAATATCCCTTTTTATTACCCTTTCCTTGAGAAGCGAGTTTAGGTGCTCTCGTATGGTACTATCTGTTCTTTTTAATGATTTAGTCAAGTCTTTGGTGTTTAGCCGTCCATCTGTATTTAAAAAAGCTATTATAATTTCCTTAGCATTGTAATATTTTTCTTGAACACCATGATATGATTTGATAACTTCTCTTAGTTTTCTCTTTTTTCTTGGATGGTTAAAATTTATTTCTCTACTAAACCTCTTTATTAATAGTTGATTTGTAATTGATAACACGTACCACGTATACAATACATTTTTACAAGTTTTTTCAGATTTTGTGATATAACCATCTATGCTAAAGTCCATCTTTAGGATTTTTTTAATATCACGCAACGCATTTTTATTTTTAGAATATAAAGCAAGACGTTTTGTTTGCCTCTTCAAATTCATTGTAACGGTTCCATCCGTGTCAAACAACCCGCGGAGATACGCAGCTTTAATTTTATAATTGCTATCCAATATATTTTGTGGTACTTTCCAATTTTCGCATTTGTTTGGTCCATATGAATTTAAATAATTTTTGAATATTACCGAATTCACGGAGATTCTATAGCAGTTGAACTCTTTGTATACCTTTGGGTCGAGGTCAAATTTCTTCAATATATTAACAAGACATTTAACATAATTATAATCTTTTAAATTTACTTTTACTTCAAAACTCCGTTTTGTGATGCATCCGTCACCATGTAAGACGCCAAGTAGGTAAGCCACGTCTTTGTTAATTTTAGATGGTAATTTAACTGGAAAAGCCACTCTGCCCCTAGTCATATGTATCTTAACAATAAGCTTCTTTATATCGATTTTTTAACTAAAACCAGTTAATTCACTAATTCATTCTACCAACTTCAGATTGCCCGTGTATCTGTCCAGTTCGTCCTCATAATAGGGGCCAAGGCCGAGGCAGGTTACTGTGCCTGGGTCCAGATGCGTCTTTCCAGCGTCTGTAATCATCACCTTTGGTATAACATCTGGTATCCGATGAAAGAGTTCGAATATATCCTTGGTCTTCTCCACGTAGACTATTACTTTTTTCTCGCCTTCTTCCTCCCAGATATTTACGTAGTGCGGATGCTTGGCTTTAGTCAGCTTATAGGCAGTCAGCGAAGCATGGCAGGCCTGGGCAGCCATCTTTCCTTTCGTAAGCTTTAATTCCTTTATCATCACTATAACTTGCTTGAGCATTATTTCCTCACCTTAAGCTGGCTAATCTTCCCTAAATATAACCCATCGAGCAAATATAACTCTGCCTTTTTCGGGTCGATATGGCGCTTCATCGGCCCCAAAAGAGGCTGACGCACATCGATTCCGCCGAGCAAATCATTAAAGGCAGGCATCACTATCACTCTATCTGTCCTGATCCAGACTCGCTCCGTTAGGCGGCCACCAAGCGAGTCACGAAACTCGACCACGGGATGCATATGGCCAAGTATGATTGTCTTTCCAGCCGCTTCTTTTGGAGGCCTTGCGTGACCGTGCATTATCCAATAGCCTTTATAGTCAAAACCATATGTTGGATAGACGTTAGAGACGTACCTCTCTATGTTCCCATCGTGGTTGCCCTTGACTATATGGACTTTGGTTATCTTCTCGAGCGGCCTAAAGAACTCAGAAATCTCCTCCTGTTCCGGCCAGGATAGGCGGGCTATGGTATGCTTCACGTCTCCTATGATAATCAGCTCCCGACAGTCGTTCTCGCGCAAGAGCCGCTTTATCTTCTTGAGCATTACTTCTCCCTGGCTTGGAACATTGAAACCGCTATGCAAAAGTTCATATTCCAGCCCTATATGCAAATCGGCTATCACCAGAGTTCTGTCAATCATCAGGGCGGGCTCATCGACTATAAACTTGAGCATATTACTATTCTGCATAGAAACCCTTAAAAATCACCCCTCTCCTAACTATACTACCTCCGGTGAAAAAATGCTTACTCGTTTTGAAAAAGCAAGAGCGATGTCTGCGAGAGCCCTCCAGATAGCGATGGGCGCTCCAATACTGGTAAAGATAGCCAAGGATGTGCAGCGAATCGAGGAGATAGTCAAGATAGAGTTTGAGAAAAAAGCTCTGCCGTTGACTATCGTTAGAGAGATGCCGGACGGATCGAGAATATTCTTAGACATATCAGGTGAAGAAATTGGGAAAGCAGAGAAGTAAGGTCCTGAGAAGGAAAGCGGAGGAGCTCTACAAGATGTTCCCGGACAAGTTCTCGAAAGACTATGAAAAGAACAAGAAAGAATTGAATGAGATGAAGGTCTTCCAGAACAAGATCGACCGGAATATTATCGCCGGCTACATGGTCAAGCTGGTGCAGGAAAAAGTGCTCTAATACGCGGTTTCTACAACTATTCTAGTCGGTTCGTCTTCTTCTTTATTCCTTTCGAGTCTATAGAGATAGCCGGAGGCAGCGCTCTCTAGTTCTTCTTCGTGCGTTATTATGAATATCTGGTCCACTATCTTCGGCAGATGCTCGCGCAGGGTCGCAGAAAGCTCTCTTATCGCACGACGGTCTAGATTGTGCGTTGGCTCGTCCAGGACCAGCCAAGATAGATTTTGCGTTAGGACCAGCGATAGGGCTATCCGGAGAGCAAGACAAGCGGTGCTCCTTTCGCCTCCGCTTGTAGTCCCTTCGACATTGATCCATAGCCCGTCTCTCCTCTGCAGCTGGAGGGTGTAGTCGCCGGCCTCATCTATCGCCAGCTTCAGGTTGACATAATCAACGTATGGATACAGCTTTTTCCAGACATCGGTCAGGGCCAGGTTCGTCTCGGCGGTGAACTCCTCCCTGAGCATGCCCTGTACTTTCTCGAGCCCGTGTTGCAGTATCTCAAAGGAGTCTATCTTCTTGCTCAAAAATTCTATCTCTTTCTTGCCTTTCTCCACATCGTCTCTAATCTTCTTCAGGTTCTCCAGTCTCTTCCTCTTCTCAGCAATAAGGTCGGACAGGTTCTTGCACTCCTGGCAATAGACGGCCACTTCCTTGTCCAGCTCCTTGAACTTGTCATAGACTCTCTTCTCATCCTCTTCCTTGAAGCCCAGTTTCTCTAATTCTCTCCTCAGCTTGTCCGTCTCAAATATGGCATTCTCCAGCTCCTTTTTGTAAATGAAATAGTTCAATAGCTCCTCAAGCTCCTTGACCTCTCCCTCCAGGGCATCCTCGCTCTTCTCTATCCTTATAGACTCCAGCTGTTTGAGTATTATCTCCAGGTTCTGCTTCGTGGGCGATATCTCTTTCAGCTTCTTTTCTTTCTCCTTGCTGGCCCACTCAGCTTTCTCGAGATTATTCATAGCACTGCGCAGCTCCTCTAGTTCCTTCTCCAGCCTACCCTTCAGTTCACCGAATCCGGCTATGTCTTTTCCCAGTTCCTGGCTCTGGCTATGCAGTTTTTGTTTCTCCACCCCTCTCTTCTCCAGAATCTCCCTGACTTTGTCTCCATCAAGTTCGGAATCGCAGGTAGGACATTTCTCCGCTCCAGTCTTAAGATTCCTGATGCTCTCCTCTATCTCCGCGAGCCTCAACACAACAGAATTGTAGTTAGTCACAGTCTTCTCTAGAGTATCCCTGGCTTTCTCCAGACTTTCAGCGCACTCCTTGAACCTGACCGGAGCGTTCTTGTCGTACTTCAGCTCCTTCAGGATAGAATCAAACTCGGCTATGTTCTTTTCATGGCTCTCAAGAAGGGCGCGGAGCTTGTCCCCCTCCGCCTCTCTCTTCGCCTTTAGGTCAAGCGCGCCCTTGAGCTCTTTCCGTTCCTCCATCTTCCTCTTGATTTTAATCTTTAACTCCTCCTCGGACAGCCTGACCTCGCCATAGGACTTGACTTTATCCTCGTAAGTGCCTATCCTGCCCTTGCCCTCCTTAATCCTCCCATCGAGCTCTGCAAAAGCGCTCTTCTTCTTCAGTATCTCGTTATGGTTAGCCTCGGCCATCTCCTTGTCTTTCCTTTTCGTGAGCAGGCTGGTCTCTTTCCTCTCGAGCGAGTTAGCATCATCGTCTAGGCTCTTCTCTAGCCCGGGTATCTCGCCAGTGTCCTGCTGATTGGCTATCGAGGCGCTCCTGTCATTTATCCTATCAGCCAGCCGGGAGTTGACTGTCGTTAGGTTTTTTCTAGCCGCCTCGAACTTGTCTATCTTTAATAGTTCATCAATCTTCTCCCGGCGTTTGGCTTTCGGTATCTCCAAGAAATAGTCGATGTTGTTCTGCTCCGCGTATACGGCTCTCGAGAACAGGTCGTAGTTTATCCTGAGTATATCGGCTATCCGTTCGTTGACGCGCTGGTTCGCCGTCTCTATCAGCCTATCGTCCAACCTTATCTCAGCGGCAGTCTGGCCCTTGCCCCGCGTTAGCTCTCTTTTGACTGTGTATTCTTTCTCACCGACCTTGAAAGACAGGGTTACTTTCGCGTTATCCTTTCGTTCCGGCTTGTTCATTATCATATCATCTAGCTTGAGCTTTTTCTGGTTGTGGCTGGGGAATGTTCCGAATAACGCAAAGCTTATCGCGTCCATGGCCGAACTCTTGCCGCTGCCCATTGGTCCTACTAGCACATTGGTCCCTTTACCAAACTCAAAATCAGTCCGCTCGTGCGTTCTCCAGTTCTCAAGAGCCAGCCGGGTAATCATGTTATTATTATAGTTCCTGCTCAATAAAAAATGTATGCTGACAATACGGGAGATAAGGGAAAAAGACCTCGATAGGCTGTTGGAGATAATCAACCAGCCAAGCGTCGTCCGCTACATGCCGTTAGAGAAACCGGTGAAAAGGGAGAAGATAGAGAAATGGTATCAATCCTTTATCGTCTTCAGATGGCCGGTTATATTCGTGCTAGAGACAGATCGGGTCATAGGGGCTTGCACCCTTTCCGAAGACGGCAAGGTTACTATATGGATTGACCAGAGCGAGCAGCGCAAGGGCTATGGAATAAAAGCTATCGACTGGCTGAAAGACTTTGCCAAGAACAAGGGCATCGACAGGCTTTGGCTCGAATGCTTTAAAGACAATGCGATAGCCATAGATTTTTACCATAAAGTTGGCTTCAGGGATACGGCTGAGAAACAGGAAAACATAATCATGGAGATGCCGATATGAGATTCTTGGCAGACGCGATGCTTGGCAGGCTGGGCCGATGGCTACGGCTATTGGGCTATGACACGGCGATAGCCACAGATATCTTATCGGACGACGAGGTTCTGGACATAGCCAGAAGCGAGAAGAGGTTTCTGCTGACGAGAGACAAGGATTTGTTTCGACGCTCTAGGGGGATTGTCAAGGCGCATTATTTCAAATCACGGGGCGTCAAGAGCGAGCTGAAGGAGATAGTCAAAGCGCTTAAGCTGAAAGTAAAGTTCCCCGAGAGGACGAGATGTTCTATCTGCAACGGAAAGCTGAGAAAGAGGAGCGATTTCTGGATATGCTCTGAGTGCAGCCAGACCTATTGGAAAGGCTCGCACTGGAAGAGGATAAAATTAGCTGTGCGCGAGATTAAGAAATAAGCGTAACATCCAGGCTCTCCACCTGCCTGACGCCGGGTATGTTTTCCATATATTTCTCGAACTCGGACGGATTATCCGTCTTATCATCATATATAACCCCAACCTTAAGGACCACTAGACCAAAGGCAACCGGCTCTTTCTGGACGGCTCTAATCCTCTCGATTTTCTTAAATTCTTTCACTATCTCGTCAAGGTCATAGTTCGCTTCCGGATATACCCTATAGAGAACCATCACTTTTCCCATCTAAGGTCCCTCGAACCCACAGGCTTTGCACTTGTACTTGGAGACTATCTTGCGGCACTTCATGCACCTAATGAACTCTTCCTTTCCGCAGCTAGGGCACTTGAACCTAACATAGTCGTCTGTGACTTCTTTTTGACAAGAAGAACATCTGAGCATTTTACTCCTCCAAAAGCAGTAGTTTATATTTTATCGTGCGCCTATATAAAGATTATCATGCCCCCATAGTCTAGCGGATAGGACACGAGCTTGCGGAGCTTGTAGCCGGGGTTCGAATCCCCGTGGGGGCGTGCAAAATAAAAAAATAGAAATAGTATTACTTTTTCTTCTTCTTTTTCTTGGAAGGTCCGCAACATCCGCATGCCATCAATATCCACCTCGCAAGATAGACTCGCTTCTGGCTATTAAATCTAACTATTCGAGATAGTCTTGGAGCACTTCCTTCTCAAAAATAGTCTTTTCATCAACTAGAATCTTCGCTTTCTTTAATGGTTTTTCAAGATGGGATGGAACCAGTTCTTCCTTCAATAAATCGGAAACCAAATCCTTAGCGGAAGTGTGCTCTCTTTTCTTCCAAGCGAACAGCCTATCGCCTTCAATCCAGGTCTCCTTGTTCTTTTTCTT
>Ga0315284_10013978_pt1 | contig 11440 bp, 15 predicted proteins | sample YL17G09_16_MG_FD_203696 | JGI IMG/M metagenome (GOLD analysis project Ga0315284, IMG submission 203696) | Sediment microbial communities from Yellowstone Lake, YNP, Wyoming, USA - YL17G09_16 | ecosystem: Environmental > Aquatic > Freshwater > Lake > Sediment | place: USA: Wyoming | collected... | reverse complement strand
TGCTCAGCGTGGACACCATCAAGCAGGTCGAGCGGCAAACGATCGTGGGGACGATTCCCCGCGAGCGCATCGTCCTGGCGCAGACCCCGCAGGTGTTTCGCTACGAGATTATTCGCGAGGCCTTCGAGCGGGCGGCGGCCGATGGCTTCATCGGCAGTGACGAAGCCGTGCTGGCCGAGCGGATCGGCTACACCGTGCGTGTCCTGATGGGCTCGGATCGCAATATCAAGATTACCAAGCCCTCGGACCTGCCGCTCGCCCGCCTGTACATCGCGCAAGAACGAGAGCAGAAGAATGCGGAATAATCAATTATGAATTATGAATTATGAAACGAGTTGTATTTAAGCGTGCCGCTCTCCGACCACCGAAATCGAAAAGACCTCGCCATGCCTCACGCGCAATTAATGATTCCCAATTCAGAATTCATAATTCAGAATTCATAATTCCTGATTCTTCCCGCGTCGGCATTGGCAACGATCTCCACCGCTTGGTGCCGGGCCGCCAGCTCATTCTGGGCGGCGTGAAGATTCCTTTTGACAGGGGCCCCCTGGGCCACTCCGACGGCGACGCCTTGATTCACGCCATCTGCGATGCGCTGCTGGGCGCCGCCGCGCTCGGCGATATCGGCCGGCACTTTCCCGACACCTCACCCGCGTGGCATAACGCCGCGAGCCTCGTCTTTCTCCGCCAGGTCGGCAAGCTTCTGAATGAAGCCGGTTATAAGATTGTTAACATCGATTCCACGGTGGGACTCGAGAAGCCCAAACTCGCCCCCCACATTCCCCGCATGGTCAAGAAGATCGCCGCCGCCCTTCACCTCAAACCCGGCCAAGTCAGCGTCAAGGCCAAGACCGGCGAGGGCCTCGGCGCTATCGGCCAGGGCGTTGCTGTCCGCGCGGACGCGGTCGCGCTCGTCCAGGAAGTCAAGTCCTAGGGGCGCCCGGTGCATGCCCCCTACTACTACCGTGCCAATCTAGAAATACAGGTCCCGCCATGCCGAAGGCGTTTCATGTGCACTGACGATGGCTGTGACATAATGCAAACCAGAGTGGGGTAATTGGCATGATTTTGCACGACTACAAGACGATACTATATCGGCAGAAAGACGGGTCGTGGGTGGCCGAAGTACCGGCCATCGCCGGCTGCTATGCCCTCATGTCAACGCGCGAAGAAGCGCTGGCCGAGCTGGAAAAAGTGTTTGCGATGATTGCCGAGGAGTACCGCGAAAAAGGCATTCCACTTCCCGCTGACACCATCGAAATCGTTCATGCCTAGTGCCTAGTTCCCCATACCAGCGTGCTCATGCGCAAATCGGAAGGGCGGGGTTTTAACCCCGCCGAACTTCCGCCCCCCCATACCCCTAGCCCCTCTCCCCCTCCTGGGGGAGAGGGGAGCCGAAGGCTGGGTGAGGGGGCGCGTACGGCGGGGCTAAAGCCCTGCCCTTCCGGCTGACCTGAGTACGGGGACATGCAAAACCTGGCACAAGTGCTATCCGCAGAATCCTACGCCCTCACTCCTCGCCCCGGTGCGTTAAGTATCTCCCACAAGTCCTCCATCACCCGATTGAACCGGGCCTGGGAGCGGCCCACCAGGCGCGTGGGTTTGCGTCGCAGGCGCAGGGTCTTGTGAGGGAACGCGTCGCTGAGGTGTTTTACTTCGCGGCGAGCGGCATCATCGTCGAAGTCGGTGAAGATTACCGCGCCTTTAAAGTAAGGCTTGGGCAGGATGCGCTTGAGGAACTCGAGCCCACCCAGGCGGCGGTCGCGGAGCTTAAGGTCCACGAGGGCGGCTTCGATCTTCGGTGCCTTCCTGGCTTCAGGCTGTGGGCCAAGTCCGGCGAGGGTTTCCGCTTCTTTCATCTTGTTAGTGGTCAGCACCAAGTCCGGGTCGGTCCTAAAGCTGATCTTGCGCAGTTCGTCGCACAGATCCCGGCTCATCGAATATTCATCTTCCAGCACCAGTACGGGCGCCTTTAGTTGCGGGCGGCGTTCCTCTTCGATGGGGCTATCGAGGATTGCCAGCATGATCCGCTCCAGGTTCTCACGCAGGGTACGCGCATACTCGGTGGCCAGGTCCACGTAGCCGCTGCCGGTCTTGGACTTGGTGGTCGCTTGCAGCAGAAATGGTCCCATCACGACGGTGCGCACAAAGTTGATTTGCCAGTCGTCCCGCCAGGGATTACCGACCGTCCCGATCTCATCCTTGCTTACCAGTTTCCCCGCCAGCCCCAGCCGGCGCAAAATGCTCGCCAGCGCGTCGCCGTAATCCTGCAGATCGAGGCTAGTCTTCGCGATGACGAAATCGCGCGTCTGGGTCGGGTGCTTCTCGTTCGGCAGGAACTCGCTGTAGAGCCTGTTGATACTCCGGTTGATGACCGACAGGGGGACATCTTCGCCCTCGAGTTTCGACGGAAACGTATAGCAAAGGATGTTCAGATCAGGCGCGTCGCACAGGAAACTGCAACCAATGCCTTCGGAGGGTGGCGAAGGCAGTTCCCGCTTCAGGACCCGCTGCAAGTGGTGCGCCCCCAGGATTGACTGCGCCACCATCAGACCATGCCCCTGCCGATTGAGCGGGACCGTCTTGTGCGCCAGCCACACCGCCGCGCCGTAGGCGCCCGGGCGCGAACCTTCCAGGGTGTACTTACCCATTGCCGGGGTGTGCCAGAAACCAGCGGGGGAGGAGACCTCGGGCAACGCCGCTTGGCGTCCGGCAGGCATGGTGGGCGGTTCCTCCACCGGTGCCGCGTTCAAATAAGGCGCGTCGCAACGAATGAACTCCCGCATGCGGTGGTGCCGGTAGAGCACACCGCCCGCGGGAAAAGGAATGTATCCCAGTTTGTGCGGATCAATGGTGACGGAGTCACACTCACCCAGGTTGATCGTGTTCCGCAGCCAGTACTCGATTCGCCGGTCTTCCCAGGGTAACTCCGCGCCGCGAAACTCGCACCCGGCGGCCTCGGCTACGCTTCCGAGGAAGCTCGCGATGCCCGCCGCGTCGGCGTCGGGCTGCGTGATGGCAGCCGCGTAACCGCCGTAGCAGGCGTCGGCGTGAATCCAGAAGTCGCCCCTGCCTTCCTTGCGGCAGCGGTCCCGGATCTGGATCAGCTCGGCAAAGTCATCGATGGCGGATTCTTCCGTCGAACCATAGACGCCGATGACCGCGAGGGCTGCCTCGCGACGCTGGTGGCAACTCCGGATGGCCGCCTCGACTTTCGCCATATCCAGGCGCATGTCCCGGTCGAGCGGGACCACCACCAGGTTGGCTTCGCCCAGGCCGGTAATTCCCACGCTCTTGCGCAAGGAATAGTGCGCGCTCTGGCTGAGGACGATCCGGAAGTTCGCGGGGAAATTCCTCCCCAGTTTCTCGCGGCATTCCTGGCTGAAGTGCGCGAGCCCCAGATCGCCCACTGATTTCCGCTCGACCAGGGCCGCCAGCCTGGCATGGGCCTGGCAAATCTTGCTCAACTCCTCGTGCAGGCGGATGATTTCCTCAATCCAGATCTCCGGAAGACGCCCGCTGTCGCACCACTCGCCAAACGTCCCGCGCGTCCCGACCGGCAGGCCCCGCAGAGCATCGGCGTCTCCCGGCTTGCATTCTCCGAGCGCCAGCGCCACCTGGTAAGGCAACATCCGCAGGTTGCGCGCCACCCACAACGACTCCATGTTGGCGGCCGTCCCGCCGGAGCAGAGATGTCCCCAGGCGGTGCGCGGTGGCAGGCGCAGCATCTCCGCCACCAGGCGCATCGCTTCCGACTCGAGCGCCATGGTGACGTTCGCTACTTCTTCATAGATATTGTTCTGGTTATAGAGCATCGCCGCGAAGTAGCCGAGCACCCCCGGCATGAGCAGGTCCGTAAGCATGTGGCCCAGGTAACGCGGGCTGAAGAAGGGGACACTCAACTTCAGGCGGGATAACATGTCAAATAAGTGATCGTGCAGCACCTCGTGGTAGTTCTGAAAGCCTTCGGCCTGCCGGTCCGCCGCCGTCACGTAAGCTTTGTCTTCGGGATGAAAATTGCGCCGCCAGTAACAGTAGTCCCGCAGCGCCTCGAGCAGGAACCGCTCGAACACATCCTGGTTTTCCGCCTTGGGTCCCAGGACCCAGGCCTTCGGATGCAGTTTGTCGCCCATCATGCGCCCCCATCCTCCAGTGTTGACTGGGAGTATACCCCAGGGCGGCGCGGGAAATAAGAGGTAGGATTACCTATTTTTGCATTAGCGGTTCCCCACTGAGATCTTATCGCGGCAGGAATTGACCACTTCCGCGCCTTGAAAAGCCGGTTCGCGCCCAAGCCACCTTGAAGATTTGGCTGAGATGGATCGGGAATAAACCGCTGAACAGCTGATAGGAAGCGGTCTCGCGCCAGAGAAACGCGGAATTGTGTCCGCCACACAAACGGGCGCAAGATTTCGAGCCCGCCCGCCCCGCCGGGTTTGCTTACGCGGACTGAGGTGATGCGGGTGAAAGGGATTGATTCGGCGACAGACCCAATTGGTCGGCGATTTCCCGCATGGCTTGAATGCAGAACGTGATGTGCTCATCGAGGGAAACGCCCAATTCCTCGGCGCTCTTGAGGATGTCTTCGCGGCTGACGGAGCGGGCGAACGCCTTGTCCTTCATCCGCTTGCGGACGGACTTGGCTTCCAGCGTGGCCAGGCGGTCGGGACGCACCAGGGCGCAGGCGGTGATGAATCCCGCCAGTTCATCGCAGGCGAACAGCACCTTGGCGAGCAGGGTGTCACGCGGCACGCCGGTGTAATCAGCATGACCCAGAATGGCGCGCCGGATGTCTTCGGGATAACCCTTCTCCTTCAGGATTTCACTTCCCTTGACGGGATGGTCGGGGGCGTTGGGATATACCTCGTAATCGAAATCGTGGATCACGCCGACCACGGCCCACTTCTCCTCGTCCTCGCCCAACTTCCGCGCATAGGCCTTCACGCAGGCTTCCACGGCCAGCGCGTGCTTCCGCAAGTTCTCGTTCTTGGTGAATTCACAAAGCAGGTTCCACGCCAATTCACGATTCATTCGCCACATCCCTCCTGGACAAAAATCGATTATACGCCGTCCCATCGGTGCGGGCGAGAGTGACTTCCGCTGCGTTGACAGGTTGCGGGAATTGCGTTAACTTGGCTGAGTTGCTCTTAGGCCCGTAGCTCAGCCCGGTTAGAGCGCTACCTTGACACGGTAGAGGTCTGGGGTTCGAGTCCCCACGGGCCTACCATCCAATCCCTTGGATTTCTTGGACTTAAGCCTTCTGTCCAAAGCAGTCCCAGGTTCAACTCCGGCTGGTGTGTCAGTACGTGTGTCAGTTCCACCAGCCCTTTTCATAAGGACCTGCGCAATCAGGTCCACAGTTTGCTTCCTGAACGATTGTGAAAGATGCTGATACCTCTTCAAGGCCCGGCTGCGATGCCCGGTGATTTTCGCTACCACATTGTCGGGCACTCCCTGAGCCAGCAGTATGGAAGGACCGAGGTGGCGAAGATCGTGAATGTGCAGATTCTCGATCCCAGCCCGTTTGCATGTGGCCAGGAACGGCTTTCTCATATCCCACCGATGAGGCCTCTTGAACTTCGAAGGGTCGTCGTAGCGATGCGTCGGTTTTGCTGGAAAAACATACTCGCTCTTTCCGTAGCTCGGCAGCTTCTTTAGCTCTTCGATTGCCACTGCCGGAAGCGGAACAATCTTCGGATCGTCATTCTTGGTGACGGGAATTTCCATGTATGGGAACTCATTATGGAGATGGACTTCGCTCCAGTGCCGCGAAAGGATCTCTGATTTTCTTGCGGTCGTGACCGAGGCCAGAATCACAAAGCAAGGTAATTCGGGATCTTTCCTACAGGCATCAAGAAGCCGCTGCCATTCATCGAGGCCCAAGAGGCGAGTGCGTTCGGGCTCCCTTCTTTGTCGAACCAGGGAAACGGGGTTCTTGTCATAATCTCCGGTCTTGATGGCGAAATTGAAAATCGAATTGAGCATCGTCCGATGTGAATTGCTGTAGGCTGCTGAGTATCCGTGATTCTTTAGTTCGTTCAGGAAAGCCATGATAGTTCCAAGCTTGACATCATGTGCTTTCATCCCGCTGAAGTAACCCTCTATTCGTCTTCTCAGGTACTTGAAACAGCTGCGCGTATGTTGCCCGTGTTCTTCCCACCATTTTGAGAGCAGGTCCTCGAACCTGACGGTTTCAAACCTGCGTGACGGGAAGTACGTTTTCTGGGCGACCTCTGTCCGCCTTTTTGAAAGGATATCCTGGGCAACTTTGGGTGACGACTGGCCTGTGCTCTCGCGCACAATCTCGCCTTTTTCGTTCGCAAAGCGGACGTAAAGGACGCCATCACGCTCGAAGATGCCCCGAGATAGCTTCCTCATAGGGTCTCACCATGGCCTTTCCATCTGACAGGCCTGACCTGGCGCTGGCGCAGCCACTTGACCAGTTCAGAACGAAGGAATCGACTGATGCACCGCTTTCCATTTCCCGGAAGGCGAACTACCGGAATCGATCCCTCCTGAACGTAACGTTCCAGGGTCCGCACCGAAACGCAAAGAAACTCCGCGGCGTTCTCCATAGTCATGACCTCGACTTGCTTGATAACACCAGCTTCCGGTTCGGCCACTGCAACTGCGGACGGCTTGTCCATACTGGCCTCGCAACTTTCGGGTCTTCAACTCCGGCTTTTTCCTTTCATGTAATCGATCGCCAGCGCCAGTAAAAGTGCGCCGGGTAAAAGCGTCCAGGCCGTTGGGAAATGGGGGAAAAGAAGAATTGCGAATGCCTGGGCGACTAGGTAGATCACAATGCAGACAATTGAACCTATTGCGAAGCGAAGTATTGTGACCTTTTCTTTTTTCAGCCAACGTCTTAGGGATTTCATCACGCACCTCCGGTGCATCTGCCCCTGGCGGGGCATGTGAGCTAGACCTGGAGTCACTTCCAAAAGAAGATGATGGATTTGATCGCCGTCCAACAAATCCAGCCAATAACGGCCAGAACGAACCAGAGCTTCATCCAGGCGAGGCCGGCATCGAAGCTGACTGCAAAGGCGTGGATGGCACCAAAAAACAGGATCAGGGAAATGAGCGTGATCCCGATGACCGCCAGCACGTAACCGATGAAAAATCCGGCCAATACGGCAGCGAGAACCTTCAACAATCCTTTCATGTCCGTTCATTCCCTTGCCTCTCTCGAAGCGCTTCCTGATCCACACAAGTGAATCAATCGCCCAGTCCGAACAGTTCATGCTGAACCATATCGCCGGGGATTAGAAATCCGCACAACAATCCAATCGAAAGCCCGACAAGAAGCTGTGCAACTGTGAAAGCAGGCGGTTCCACGCTGGGCGGGTTCTCCAGATATTTCGTGCTTCCATGAAGGAATAGGGTGGATGACACGCCCAGCACAAGGAGGATACCGAGAGATCTCAAGAACCCGTCAAACCCGCTTCCAACCGGCAGAATACGGATGCAGAATTCAAAGGTTCCGTATGACAGTCCTATAATCAAAATGCCTAACCATGGGAGGTCCGTCACGAATTGATTGAGCCTTTTGTTCAAGCAAACTACCAGCCGGTATCCCAGGAATGGAAGATAGAAAAACTGGAAGAAGATAAACGTCACCATGCCCCATCCTTCTTCGCGGTACTGCATGATGTGAAGGTAAAGATGGCGGAACAAGAGAACAAACAGGAACGACATGGACATCAGCGGCACCAGGTGAAAAAAGAAGATCACCAACCATGTGCCGGCTGCATCATCCCGTTTCCATCCGTTCCCCAGCTCCGCAGGGACCTTTCCGGCTGATGGAACATTGATCTGCATAGCTTCTTCCAGTCCTCAACGCTTACAGGCTCCAGCGGTACAGTTCCACCCAGAACCCGCCGACACGTCCAACACGGACTACCAGAACGGGATCGGGCATGAAGAACGCTTCCAGCGCCCCCATCACCTCGCGGCCGATCCTTGACAGCTGGCCGTAGCTCTTCTTTGCGGTGGCCCGGATCGATTGCATGGACTCCATCAGGATATCGTCGAAGCTCTTTCTGATGGGAGGGAGCGTGTATACTTCTCGACCGACACGGATGTCTGTCAAAGGAAAATGTGCACGGCTGACAAGCAGCAGGACGAACAGCGCCTCTTCTGGAATGAGGTCCGCAACCGAATCAGCCGGTTCCATGTGCCAGCCCAGGCTGCCGTTCTTATGCACATAGAAAGGGACGCCTGGCCTGGCGTCGGGGCAGATGCAGAAAGGCTTTGCTCCGACCTGGAGCTTCGTATTCACTTCGTTGATGAGCAGGTCAGCCATATTCTGCTCAAAGTGCGCCAGCATTTGCGGATTGCGTTCTGCTTCGAGGATCGCAACCTGGCGCGTGACTGGGACCAGTTCAACGCCGGCCCATCCCGGAACCGGCGCCTCCAGGAAGGCTGGAGGCAACTTGATGAGAGTCGTCGTTTTCATGGTTTTCTTCCTTTCCACTTCACTCGATGAATGAAGCCGCTATGAATGCATGTATCTCATTTTGTCGTTTCTACTTTTTCCATCGCCATCGCCGCGAGCCGGCATCGGGCCTCTTGTTGAATGGCTAGAATGCATCGCAATAGAAAATGGTCTAGGGTGGCCCGCAAAATTTCGCCAGCCTCGACGGGCTTTAACTGTTTTACGAAGCCCCGAATCTGCGACTGGAGGCGATGCCCGATGACTGCGTTGATTTCTTCCTCCGAGGTCAAGGGACAGCATTCAAGGGTTTTCAAGACCTCGGTGTATGCGTCCTTGAGGAAGGCGGTCATGACGCCTTCCAGGTCGTCGGCGCGTACGATTTCGGGGGCGAAGTGCCCGCTACCCCTGGTCGGGTTGGGACTGCGCTTAGAAGGTTCCATGGGGCCTCCGGGATTCTGCTTCTTGCCTTACTGCATGCCATCTATACTGCACTCTAGCAGTATCACCAATATGCTATAAACGGGGTTTGCTTGTCAAGCGAAAAATTGATATGGTATTTCCCGAGGAAATGAATGAAAAAGCGGAACGCGAAGAAGCCGAAAATAAGTGCAGGACAACTTATCAAGAAACTACGGTTAGCTCAGGGGCTTACCCAGGTCCAGCTGGCGCGTAAAGCTCACATAAGCCAAGTGTATCTTTCAGAACTTGAAAGAGATGCGAAGCCAGTTCCACTAATGACTTTCGTGCGCCTTGTGCATCTATTACCATTCAGGGAGGAGACTTTCGCTGTTGACCAGCCAATCTTCACCTATCACCTCAACGAACTCTTACGTGGAACAGAATTCGGTGTGCTAAAAGACTTTTTTGCAAAGTTTACTAATCTCATCGGCCTGAAGTTTACCTGTCCTGTATGTCACAGGATTGCCGATTTTCGTTCGTGGGATTCAATTAGTACAGTCCCAGATAACCAAGACCCCAAGATCGAACTGCTCTTTATCTGCAAGGAATGTAATGATGGAATGTACATGATCAGGTTTTTTGGACTTTCGAGTCGCTTGCCAGGACCCGGTCCGCATGTATTTGCGACAGGGAGTGTTAAGGAACAAGGTGGGTTACTTCAATATCAAGTCACACAAGAGCGCTCGTCTTCTCAGTGAGAGTCGGTCTTTCATTCAACAGTTTCGTATGTACGTCCGGCCTTCCCAAGTTTGGTAGAAAACTTCAGGTACATGGGAAGGTGATCTTTGACTCGTTGTATCTTCTCAACAACACTCACACTGGCCGTTTCTGTGTAACACGGCTTGGTATTGATTTCTAATTGTATTGTCATGTAATTAGAGTTTGAGAACTTGCTTGGTCTCATAACGTAGGACTTTGCGAGCACCGGCTGATCCATTTTGATGAGGTCTGTAATTGAGACTTTCTTCCCCTGCATCCTGTACTGCTGGGAAACTTCGCTGTAGCTTCTAGCGACCGGTTTTGCCGGGCTTGAAGGTGGCACTGCCTGTGCTGTATGCTGCTTTGCTTCTTCCTTTCTCTGTTGAATCTTCTTCGGCATGGCATTCACCTGTCCTAAGTCTGCTTCGACGCAGCCAGATAGTTCTTCAGGCCCCGCAGAAAGCCGGAGGGGTCATTGCGGTAATCTGCAATCGCCTTGTCAATCACGACCGAGTAGAACCACTTCGTATCTGTTTCCTGCTTGATGGGGTCGATTCCCAGTTCGTTGATGCCATTTCTGAAGCGCTCCTTGATGTCGTTGACAATCGAGGTGGCCCAGTCTTCCTGCCGTGTTGTGGGCTGGTAGGCCTTTGGCATGAGGATCACCAATAAAGAATTGCAGGGGAAACTTTATAATGCTTACTGGTCTTGCATCCTTCCATGCGCTTCTGCGAGTACACCTCGCTAAATGACTTGTATCGCCTGCGTTCTTGAAGGTGCGGTTTCGATTATGCTACCCTGCGCCTGGGAGTGACCGCCCGGATTTTGCCTTTGCCATACCTCTCCTTTGCCAGGAAATGCCTAAAAGCCCTTCGGCTCTGCGTATCGAAATACCCAATGTCTGCACAAATCCTCTCAGGGGGTAGCACAGATCAGTTGAAGAGCTTTCTTTGTACGCCTTCGGTTGTTCTAGCTCCGTTCAAGTACTCTTCCAGCGGCCCGAATTCCTTTTGGTGAATCTTGTAGTATTCTCCCGTGCCGTCCTTTCGCTGCGTCGGCCTCTTGTCGTGCATCGCTTCGGAGAAATAGCACGCGTACCACCCGCCCTCTTTCGATGCATTGTCCCTGTAAACGAGAAGAACGTCCTTTCCTAGGGCCCGTTCTGTTTGAAGAAATCTTTCTGCATCTTTCTTGTCCAGAGTAAAGTACGCATCGCCGCAAGCGTGTGCGTCGTAGTAAGCTTTTCGGTTCTTCACATCGACCAAAGCGATGTCGTTGCCAACGGGGATGATGGCGTCGGGCCTTTTTCCTGAATAGTCGGCGTTTTCAACAAAGCGCCTCAGGTACGCAGGCATGGTCTCGCGTCTCTGGTCCACCCAAAGGTAAGGGTTGCGCACGCCGTCCATGTAGTTTCGGAATAAACTCTCGCCCAGATTTCCGATTTTGGCCGCGTCATACGCCTCCATATCGCTACCTCCCGCTACTCTCCACAGACGCTATGCTTCTACTTGCGTATTTCTCGCCCTAAATCCTTTGTGGTATTGCAGTGATGTGGGCCATTGAATGGCATGCAGCCCAGATTCCGGCGAGGGGGCGGGGCTCCCCCGTGCTCCACAGATTAAAGTCCCGGCTTTACCACCTAGAACGGGTAGGGGCTGAATCTGGTCCCGCCGCGGGAGTGGAGGCGGAATCACTGTTACGATACAAAGGCTCGACACTAGCCCGGATATCTCACGAAACAATTGAAAAAGGCTGTCACTTCATGGCATAAGTGTTTTGGAGAGAAAAACTTGCGCCCAAGAAGGAGGACAGCCTTTTGCCCACACAGTGTAACCAAGAATC
>Ga0315284_10013975_pt1 | contig 11442 bp, 15 predicted proteins | sample YL17G09_16_MG_FD_203696 | JGI IMG/M metagenome (GOLD analysis project Ga0315284, IMG submission 203696) | Sediment microbial communities from Yellowstone Lake, YNP, Wyoming, USA - YL17G09_16 | ecosystem: Environmental > Aquatic > Freshwater > Lake > Sediment | place: USA: Wyoming | collected... | reverse complement strand
CCTCAATCGGGTACACCATCGCCGATCCGCCCAACTGCTCCAGTGCCCGCAACCGCACCCGCGTGGCCGGTGCCCCGCAGCAAACCACGCGCTCGCACGCAAGAACCAGCACGCGCCCGACGTTCCCGCACTCGTGGTATTCCATCTCAGATCCTACTTCGTACATCACGGCGCACCCCCGATCTGCGAACAACCCGCTTCACCGCGACTCGCTACCGCTCGCGGGTGAGCGGCGGCGTTCGGCCCCTCGGCCAGCATTGGTGGCGCGCCATCGAAGATGACAGCCTCGCGGTTCGTCACCGTACCCAGCGGCGGCATGTTCAGCACACCGCACACGCTGCGCTCCACCACCAGCGCCGGGTTCGTGCGGGATTCGTGCCTGGGCGGCAGTCGGTCCAGTTCCTCGGCGCTGAATGGCACGCTCAACGTGCGCCGCTGCACGTAGGCGCCACGCTTGAACAGTGCCGGGTAGTCGTTCCAGTTCACGCCCTTGGCGTGCAGCATGTCGTGCTTCTGCGGGCTGTTCTTGCCCATCAGCGCCTTGTGGCTGTAGTACGCCGAAGCGGCCATGCTCACGCTGTTCTTGGTGGCATCCCACTCGCGCCACAAAAACACGTTCGCACCCTCGGCGCGGTTCGGCACGTTCCACACGCGGGCATCGAAGGTCGGCAGCCGGTTCGCGTACTGCGGCATGCGCTCCAACACCAACCGGTAGAAGATCAGCGTGGCCTGGGCCGCAAGCTGGCTCGTCATCTTCGCCACGCGGCCATCAAACCAAATCTGACTTTGCGTCGTGCGGCTGTGCCAGGCCAGCGTGATTTCGTCGCTCTGCGTGTAGCCCATGCAGGCGCCGGTGTCGCGCAGCAGTGCGGCAGTCGTGTCCACCATGCAGGCCGAGAAGTCGGCATCGAAAGGCCGCGCCATGCCGCGCGTGAAGCGGTGGAACGCGCGGCCGTCAATGCGCGCCAGCGCGGGCAGCAGCGGCATCAGGCGCCGGCCCGCTTCTATGCCTTCGTACAACTTCATGCGGTCGCCAAGATCGTCTTTCACTCTCATCCTTTCGTGCTTAGGGGCCGAACAAGCGGTTCGAGCGGACGGCCTTCGGCCGCGCGCTCAACCGCAACGTTGTGCGTATAGTTCACCGGCTTCCGGGTGCGCTCTGCATACTCAATCTCGCGGAGCGCGCCCTCCCCGATGTATCCGCCGGGGTTGACAACCAACACCTCGTCGGCCATGTCGATCTTCTCGAAGTGCAGCCGATCCAGCCGGACCTTATCCTCGTCGGTGATCGGGTCGCCAGCATGGCTGAACACGCCTGGGGCGAGGACGATCTTGCCCGCCATTGTGGCAACGCGGTTGGCCTCCGCGATCTCAGTACGGAATCGCGCGGACCCACACAGACACACAACCACGCGCTCAAGGTACGCCTCCTTTTCGGCGCCCTTGAGCGCCTTGTTCGGCGGATCAAACTCATCCGCCAGTTCCTGCACGTCGGTCCACAGCACATACTCTCCGTCGTAGTCTGCGCCGGTAAAATCATCCGTATATCCGTCACCATCGTCACACACCCCATGCTTGTAGCGCGTCAGATTCCGCAACCGCCGAACCAAGTCTTGTACGGTACGATTCATTCCTCTTCCCTCCCTTCTCGACCGTGAAGACGGTCATTTTGCCTTCCGGTTCCGTTGCACTCCGGACCAAGTCCGTGCTACTTTCCCGGAGGCGTATCGTCTTGACCTGTTCCACCACAAGCAGAACAAGTCACTTGAGCGGACGCAGTACCGTCGCTCAGTTCTGCGTTCTCCTCGCCGACCGGCTTATCGCAAGCCTTGGCCGCAAGAACCAGGACAATAAGAATCAGCAACAGCGCCCCCGGAGACGCATCGTCTAAATCGTCGTTCATGGAATCCTCCCCCTTTCGGAAACGATCATCCCTCAATGCTTTTTAGGAATTCATCGAGGCTTTCGAAAGACCGAAAATTTCCTGTGCAATAATCTTCTTCGGCTTTCAGTTCCGCAGGACCCGGAGGTAAGTCTTCTTCGGCAACCGACGAACGTAAAATAACGATTTTAAAATACCGCGTAATCTCCCCTTGAGATTCCTTCGAACTCCTAGCTGTCTTCGGCGAAAAAAACGATTCAGTTTCTTTTGACCCCGGCGGAATTGTCACTATTGCACGAGGGACAATCTTAACTTTACGCATTTACGGTTTCCTCCTTCCCGCAACCCGCCAAGCGCCTACCTCGGCAAAAAATCGAATATACCCGCATCCCTGAAAGAAGAACCCTCGAAATCGCGATGCAAATCACGGGGGTCCTTCGTTTTTTTGTCCCATTCCCGAAACGAAACCGTCACGAAGAAACGACATTCCGCTCCCGAAGTAGCCGCAGTCACGAAAAGGACTTCCGCCTTCCTCTCCAAAGTCGCTCCGTACTTTCCGTCGTGCTCCGTTCCCCACGTCAAAGTGGGAACTTCCAGTAAAAACCTCTCCAATCTTTGAAGACCCGCTATCGCGAAAACCCTAATATCGCACCCGTCAAACGAAGAAGACATCGCATTACTCCCTTCTATTTCGAAGCATTTTTTCGTTTTTTTACGTCACCCGTTTGCCCCAACAAAGATCGCCACCCGTACACGGCGATTAAGCAACCGTGAGTCAGCCCGGAATGCGGATTCCGACATCGCGGAAGAATAAAGGAAAAATTCGGAAACATGCCCTGGGCAACGGCCGCTTCCGTTCCTTTCATTTGGCCTTCCATAGTCCACTTCTTCCAAGTCTGAGGAGACGGCCTTTGCACGGGGATCCCCAAACCGAAGCAAAGACCGGTCAATTGCCCCGTTCCGTACCCGAAAGAAAAAGCGCCGACGGGCCCTTCTCCGGGCATAACTCCGACCTTTTCCACGTACACGGTCAACTCGGTAATGTCCCGAAACGTAACCAAAAAAGTGCTAATCGTATTCAAATCCAAAGACCTTCTTTTTTTTCCTTTACCCGTCGCTTGGAATATCGGCATGGGCATTGCGGAAGCAAAGCGCCCTTCCGTCAACGCAAAAATGCCTCCCGTAAATCCCGGATCTATCCCAATGACGCTAATCGGTCTCGCTGGCATCGTCTTCCTCTCCCTCTCTTTCCTCTCCCTCGCTTTCCTCCGCGACGATCCGATATTTCCGGCGAAAAGAAACATCGTCAAGAATCTCGAAATTTCCCAGTACGTCCTTTATTACCCATCCATTCATGGGGATAACCGCCCGCACTTCGGGATTTTTTTCGTCCATTACCGTATACTTGCTCGTCAATACCAAAGATCTATCCTTACCCGCCTTGCACGTGGCTCCGGTCAAACGAACTATCTCGAAAAAATTAGCGCCTCCCCATTGAATAATTTCGGAACGGCAAGACAACACGGCCTCGAAGGAAGACATTTTCCGATTCCTTTCTAAATCTCGCACCGCCCCGTCGCTTGTAACCAGCGAACGAATTTTTCCTTCTTCAACACGTAACTCCGCAATCCGGAATTCGGATCGCAAAAAACCTCCGCAGGCATTCCCTTTTCCACCCAAGCGTACATCGTACAGTAGGGAACGCCTATGATTTTCCCGAAAACGCCCATCATCCCGTTGTCCGGAAGTCTGGCAAGAACCTCCGCTCCGATACGTACTCTCGGTCTTCCGGCCTTTTTGTTTTTAGGCGTATCCATGTAACTCCTCCGCAGACAAGACGCAAAAATGCACGTAAATTTCGGGATTATTTCCTAAACCCCCTATCTCCAAATCGGGCTCGATCTTCTCTTCGCTATCGGAAGACACGGGCACGAATAAAAAAAGAATCGTCCTACTCGTCATTTCAACAAAACGCTCCCTCGTAACGATCCCCCAAAAAGGAATTTTCCGGCTTTCGGAAAACTTGCGTAAATGTTCCTCCAAAACCACGTTATCCGCCAAGTACAACCCCGTTTGACCGATCCGCGAATGCTGATGAAACCGATACCGCCAACCGGCTTCCCCGGGAAATCCGACTTTCTTTCCCTTCACGGGAATGCGCCCTTCGACGCACCGCAAGAAAACCGGATAATCGCGGGGACACGTGCCCCCGAACAAAACGAGCATGTTCCGTTTCCTCCTAAAATTCCATTTCCGAAAAATCCAAATCTCCCTTTCCTCCGGCCGGACGTTCAAGCACGAAGTACTCCAGCCCTGCTGCGGCAAATTCCGATTTGCGCGTCACGTAATCCGCAGCCTCGATATCGCTGCCGAAATCGACGGCGACCTTATTCACGGCCACGCCCAACGTTTTTTCGTCACCGTCGATTTTCCAACAGAAGTTAATGCCGTCGTACATGAATCCGTTCTTCGAAAAGATATTATTTTCAACGTCGGAAAAACTTCCGGAAGATACGCTCGCCCCGGGAACGTTCAAAACGATCCCGGAAGGATCGGCCGTCGGCACTCCCTCCGCCAGCCTAGCCAACAACGCTTGCTTGTCCGTCGCCATCCTCTCGGAGGACAGGATTTTCCTGAATTCCAAAAAGAGTTTCACCGAAAGAATCCTCCTTGAAAAGTTTCGCGAAAGATCGCCCTTCGATCCCGTCCGAAAACGAGAAAGGCCAAGAGTCGCTAAACGGACAAAAAAAAGAGGGAACGTTCCTAAACGCCCTCGGAAAAACGCTTTCCCGAAAAGTCTCGTAAAAAGCGCGGGTAAATCCGGTCGATAAATCCGCCGGAACCTCGAAAACCGCCCTAGATCCGTCAAAACAGACGGGAACGGCGGAATGCTTCTTTCCCGTCCGGCCGAGATCGCGCCATAAACTGCAAACCAAATTTCCGAAAGAAGAGCGCAACAACACGGAAACGGCCCTATACTCCTTGTCGAGAGGAACCACGACTTTTCGACCGCAAATATCCCGAAAAATACTTCCCTTCGCAATATCCGACCTAATGCGCGTCCGCATCCCGGGAATGCCGAAAAAATCGTCAAATTTTCCCTTAGCCGCGAAATGGTCAAAATTAAGACTCGCTCCGGCGGACGCCAAATTTTTCTTCAGCACGGCCATTCCGAACCCGTCTATAACCTGCTTCGCCAAACAACTAAAAATCGTTTCTCCGTCGTTTCCTAAATGCAGCTTATCGGAAATCTCTCCCCAAACGTCGCTAACGCCCATATTTATCTCCGGTTTCCCGGTCAATCTGGCCAATATCGCCAAATTTAAATTAGGCAATAGACAACCGGCAAAAACGAAACCCTTGCGCGGACGAAACAATCCCTTTACCATATCGGTAAGAGGAACCTCCTCCCTAAAATCCGGCCTGACAAAACGCACTTCTCCTCCCCTTCCGAAAACTTGCGACAAAAACGACGGATGAAAAACGACTCCTCCGTCGGAACCTTCGGACGAAAACCTTTCCGGAACCCTTTTCGGAGAAAAAGAATTCAAAAAATTCTTATAAAAGAAATAAGGAAACACGTGCTTGCCGACCGGATGTTTCCGAATCATAAAAAGCGTTTCCCAAGAAACCCTAAACTTGACTTCTCCGAACATTTCCGAAGGAGGATTGCCCATCCCCTGCGAATACAAATAACGCAATAACTCCTGATCGTCCCGGAAATTGATATCCACCCCCGCAAGAAGCGACTGCAAATCCCGCTCCCTCGCGAACAACCGCTTTTCCGCCAATGCGATACGCCTCTCATACTCGTTTCCTTGAGGACCCCTATCGTCCGTCAACAATCCCCGATTTTCGGCCTCCGCAGCCAGCAAGGAAACCTCCAAATAAAGATCGTGAAACTTCAACGTCGTCGAAGACATATCGCGAATCCAGACGCAAAAAAGAGCCATAGCGTACCGCACGTCGTCGCAAGCGTAAGGTGCCAACAATTCCACGGGAATTTCCCCGTAATCCTCCGTTTTGCATGCGGCAAGAGCGGCCTTAATCGCCTCCTCGGAATTAGTCTCGATTTGAAAATGCGCACGGACTAAATCCTTAAGCTTTCCGGACTTAAAAACCCCATTGCATTCGATTGAATGCAATAGCCACGTATCGACCACGCGGCTTTGGGAAATATCCAAACCCGCCCTCAGCAAAAAACCGAGATCAAATTTTCCGTTGTGGAAAATCAACGTCTTCCCCTTGAGCAAGGGATTTAAAAACTTGAAAAATTCGGCGTGATCGCAATCCTTTAACGTTACCCATCCGGCATCGCCGGACATATTGGCCAACGCCAACCCGTAAATACCGTGCAACCGAGACGCGGAAACGCACCCGGGCTTTTGCGCATGCCCGTAAGTTTCAATATCCAAAGCCAAGAAAGAACCTTCCTTAGCCAAATCGTAAAGTCCGCGATTATCGCCCGTCAAATCGCGCCACGTTCCCGCTTTCCCAAGACATTCCGGCTTCCACATGTCGCGCCCCTTTAAAAAGCTCCGGGCCCCCCTTTCGGAAAGGCCCGGAAAACGCCGCCTATGCTGACGGTTTCACCTTGGCAATAGCCTCGTCGTGCCTTTGCTTCAAAGCATCAAGCTCTTTTTGCTGCTCCTTTCTCAAAAGCTCCAACTTCCCGTCCTCGATTCTCTGCCTTAGCAAGCCCACGGCTGCGTCCAACTTCACCAAAAATTCTCCGCCGCGCCCACAGAGGACTTCCAATACCGCGTTATATCGCGATTGCAAAAGCATCGCGCTCATGTGCTGCGCATCCAAAAGGGGACCGGGCTCCTCCGGCTGAAATAACACGCTTTCCGCCAAACGCTCCAACCCTTTTCGCTCATACTCCAAGAAAGAGAGACGACCTTCGGGGTTCTCCAAAAACCCCTGCTTCAGGACCATCACGTAAACTTCCATCGTCGCCATGTTCCTGGCCATGCTCAACTTTTCCTCGTCGGACATGCTTCTTTGGAGCTTGTCGGGCAACCCAACCACCATTTTTTGAACCTTATCGGCCACCACGTGCAACGGGATCATTGCTTTCTCCTTTTATTTGGAATCAAAAACTTACTTACCCTTACCCTTGCCCTTACCCCGCCTCGTCCTCGTCCTCCTCCTCCTCGTCGTCGTCAACTTCGTACTCTTCCTCCTCCAAATCCTCCAAGTCTTCCTCGTCGTCTTCCTCTTCCTCCTCGTCCTCATCCTCCTCGTCGTCTTCCTCTTCCTCCTCGTCCTCATCCTCCTCGTCTTCCTCTTCTTCCTTCACCTTTTCCTTCGCCTTGTCCTTCGCCTTTTCCTTCTCCTTCTCCTTCTCCTTCTCCTTCTCCTTCTCCTTCTCCTTCTCCTTCTTTTCCCGGCCCATGCTGTTCTCCTTTTCCGGGGCCAAAAAATCTAACCGCACACGTACTTTTCCCTCTTTCGCCAACTTTCGCGACAAATCTCCACATCCACAGGCAAAGGCAAATCTACCACAGGGATAACCTCCATGATTTTCGCCACGGCCGGTGCCAATTCGCCGACGAATTTCTCGGGCATTTCGCCGACAATTTCGTCATGCACCGTCAAAATCAGTTGCAAAGGCCATCCGTTCCGCTTTATCTCGCAATAAATCCGAACCAAGGCATACCGCATAATATCCCCTCCAAGACCCTGGATATACGCATTCAACGCCTTGTACGCGGCATCGGGAGGAATAGATACCCATCGCCCAAACGGATTCCTGATATACCCCTGCTGAGCCGCCGTTCGGGAACAATCGTCAATAAGCCTTTTCAGACCGGGCCGAGCGGAATATATTTTATTGATTAACCCCCGCACTTCCTCGACCGTCACGGAATGCCCCAAATAAACCAAAAGACCGCGTAGAGACTTGACGCCCATACCGTACAAAAGCCCGAAATTAACCGTTTTCGCCACGGATCGCGAAAAACCGATAATTCCGGCAGTCTCCTCGTGATAATCCAAATCCGGATTTTGTCGATATTTTTCCATCAAATCACGATCACGGGACGCAAACGCGGCCAACCGATATTCCAAACTCTTATAGTCCCAGCATACCAAAATTTTCCCGGGAGAAGGCACGAAAAGATCGCGAATTCGTCTATTTGCGGCTTCTTCGTCGTGAATCTCGAAAAACCTCTCGAAAGCGGCCTGATCGTGAGTTCCTTTTTCCGTAGCTTGATTTTGAAGATTCGGAGCACTCGCCGCAAGTCTCCCGGTTTTGGTTCCCGTTTGATTAAATTGGCCGTGAACTCGACCCGTCGAATCGGCCCGAGAAAGCAGATTTTCCACGAAAGTAGTCATAATAAACGTAAGCCCGTGCCACTCGTAAAAGGCTTTCATAAACTCGAAAGCCCTGTGGTTTCCGGCCGTTTTATATTCCTGTAGATACCGCAACACGGCGGCGGAATTAAAGCAGGGGCGCTTGGTCGATTCCCAAGCTTTTTCCGTGAACTGATCCCCCTTTTGCTTACCCTTGCACTTTCCGCCCGGTTTTTCTTTTCCTTTTTCCGGCAAAGTCCAATACCGTATCTTTCCTCCGCAGTTTTCCAAACTCTTCCGAAATAACGTCCAACGACTCGGAGACGAACAGTTACCGGACAAATCCCACATTTTTTGCATAGCCCCTTCGGCGACACCCATCCCTTCTTCCAGCATCTTGACCGCTTTTTTCGTATCCACCAAAACCCCGTAGCTTTCCATGTCGGCCAACACTCGAACTAACTCCATCTCATTTTTCCATAACTCCTTAAAACCCCAAGTCGGAAGCCCGAAATTTTTTCCTTCGTGCTTGCCTGTTTGTACGGCAGCGCCAGCCGCCGCGCACAAACTTCTTTCGGCCTTAATATCTTCCATGGCGTAAGGCCCCAAAATTTCAATGGGCACAAGAGAATAATTTAAACTTTTGTCTCTGCTTCCCTTTTTGCCGCCTAGATTAACCTTCGGTTGACTTTTAGCCAAGTATTTTTCAAGAATTTCCCAAGACTCCCTTTTCTCGTTCTTCAAAAATTTAGCGGATAAGGATCCCAAGGAATACGTATGCAACGACGAGTTTATGCAATGCCAAATAACCATGGTGTCCACAAGAGATCCGCCTATGCCTAAACCCTCGGCCGACATCATCTTCAACTCGAATTTTAAATTATGGCCTATCCATACCCTCGTCGAATCTTCCAAAAAAGGACGTAAAAAATTAAAGACCGTTCTTGGCTCCAAATTTTTATACCCTTCTTTTGAAACGATACCGGCATGGCGAATCGGCAAATAGTACTCGCCGACGTGGGCGCCCTCCCGATACGCTCCAAGAGCGACGCCACAAATGCGAGCGCCAAACTCGGCGCATAAGCCGGAAGTCTCGACATCCAATACCCATGCCTTTTCGGAGGCCATGAGACTTCCCAATACCGCTAAAGAATTTTCGTCTTGTACAATTTTTCCCATACCCTAATCCTTAGCCAACACTGCCTGGGCCAACAAAACCGGCAAATCTTCCCTCTTTTCCGTCGTCGGGTCAAACGGCTTTCTCCGAACGGCCGCCAATCGCTTCATCAATTCCTCGTCCGGAAACTTTTTTAAATCGTCCGTCAAGATCTGCAAGAAAACCGGGCCCTCGCAAGTCGGCACGAAAGGAGGTTTTCCGCTCGGAACGGACAAAGGAAGAGGCGAACAAGCGGGTTTTACGCTCAGAGCATCCAAAGGAAGAGGCGAACAAGCGGATTTTACGCTCAGAGCATCCAAAGGAAGAGGCGAACAAGCGGGTTTTGCGCTCAGAGCATCCAAAGGAAGAGGCGAACAAACAGGTTTTACGGCCGACGGCAAAGAAAGGGAGAACTCGTCTTCCTCTTTGACGGAAGAAGACGGAACCGTAACCGGAGACACGTCGGCAGGACCAAATAAGTCCGGTGTTTCTCCCATCTCCCCGGTCTCGCAGCCCTTGTCTTTCCTCGGACGACCCCTCTTCTTGCCTTCTCCTCCGCCCGTTGCCGCTTGCTCCTGGGCTTTGGGCCTCCCCCTCTTCTTACCCTCCCCCCCGCCCGTGACCGCCTGGCTCTGAGCATGGGCCTGGACCGGCGCAATTTTTTGCTGACCCTGCGCCGAAATTTGCAACACGGCCGCTTGCATGTCTTCCTTGACGTTTCCCTCGGGCATCATAAAAAAGCTCACCGACGAATCCGGGTTTTCATTTACCTGAAAGTATTTCAACTTTATCCCTTTTTCCCGAATAAACTTCAAATCCTCGGCATCGGCTTCCACTTCGCCGGCGAAAGCGCAGCACATGCACCGATACGCCGGTTTCTCGCCCGGCAGCAAAGCGATAACCACTTCCTTCCCCTTACACTCGTCACAGGGGAATTCCCCGCTCTTGAAGCGAAAATACTCCTGAGCACACGCTTCCGCCGCCTTCAGCGGAAATTTGACAAACCCGCCCGTCGAAGTCTTGCAGGCTATTTCCGTATGATCCCATTCCTTCGAAAAACAAAGTAACGCCACCCTCGTCCCGTCGGACAAATCAAAGACACTCTGCACGGGAGACTCGCAACCACTATCCTGTCCCATTTCTTTCTCCTCTCTCGCCTCCATGGAAACCCCCCTATTCTCCCCATTCCGTTCCGCCCTTATCCGCCGCATCCGTTCTCTCTGCGCCAACAGCTTCAACCAAGGCACACCTTCGCCAAAACCACCCATCTTCGCTTCCGTAGGAATCCTCCCCCTGCCCCGCCCTTTCTTTTGTCCCGAACGCCACCCTCTCCGAAAGCTGACCTTAAAAATTTCTTCCTCGGGCTCCGGCTCACCCCTCTCCTTCCTTTTTTTCTTCCGCCGGAACTCCTGCACCCTTCGGAGATTCAGCACTTTTCTGAGAAACTCCCCTTTAGGGGGCTCAGGACCCCAGTCCACGTGCGGCATACGCGAAAGCCTCCCCAAAACCGAAAAAAACAACGCATCCAAAAGGATACCCCGTTTCCCAAAAAAAGCAAATCAAAAAGTGAAATTTAATTTTTTTTGTTGTCCTGAAAAAACTAAACTAGATAAAAAACTATTTCAGCAAAACCCGTTGCAGCCCCTGCTACGTGAGCACAATTCGCGAAACGGCCAATTTGTGCTATTGTGCTAGCGCATTACAAAAGAATTGTGCTCTTTATTTTTTTTGTATTTACGCAAAGTATAAAAAAAGTGTAATGTTCGTGTATTTGTGCTATATTTGTGCTACCACGTGAAAAACGCTGCACATATGCTAATTCGACACAATTTTAATAGCACAAAACCCCGAAAACATTACATTCACTTGTGCAATTGATTTCTTGGCTTTTGTGCTATTATTTTTTGAGCACAATTCTTTTTTTAAGTCCTTACGCAGTAAGGGTTTATATTAATATCTTCGCAAAACATTACATTTCGGACCATTACATCACTTTTGACACCCCCCCCTCCGCCAAATAGGAAAAAAAGTTAAGTGTGCCACGGAAGGTAAAAAATCCTCTTCCTATATAATATATAACTTATATAGATATATATATATAGGTGTT
>Ga0315284_10013974_pt1 | contig 11443 bp, 11 predicted proteins | sample YL17G09_16_MG_FD_203696 | JGI IMG/M metagenome (GOLD analysis project Ga0315284, IMG submission 203696) | Sediment microbial communities from Yellowstone Lake, YNP, Wyoming, USA - YL17G09_16 | ecosystem: Environmental > Aquatic > Freshwater > Lake > Sediment | place: USA: Wyoming | collected... | reverse complement strand
CGGCATCGATCGTGAGCAAGTTGGTGGAGTCATTACCCACGGTCAGGCGCATCGTAGCCAACACATTCCCCTCAAACGTGAAGTTGTCGACACTCACGTACAACCCAGCCGGCTTGGGGTCCTCGACAAGTCGCATGACAAGCTCTGCAGTCACCACCTGAGAGAGAAGCACGACAGAGAAGATCCCGGCGGCGATTGCGAGGCGGCGAGGATACGGCGTCTTCATTGGCCCACCTCCTTGCAAGCATCTTAGCGCGGCCAGTGCGTCGCGACGAACGCGAAAGCGCCTCACGAGATTGTTAGGGAGGATAGCAGAAACAGGTGAGCCTGGTCGACAGGCTTCGTGAACGGCGCCTCCTCTGGGAGGCTGAGGCATGCGAGTGAGAACAACGAGCGCAGCCATCTAGACGGGAATAGCATTTCCTGCGTTTGCTCCCCGTGGACAAGCTTCGAACTCTTGTCGAGCTCGACCCTGAGACCATTGAGGCCTTGTCTCTCTGAGGTGCCCCTGCCGGCCCGTCACGGATCAGCCCTCTTGCCAAGAGGAGATCGCAGCGATTCGACATGTGCCTTAACCATGTCAATGCTCCCCACAAAGGGGTGATGCGCATGGCGAAGATGCCCGAGGCAGTCATCAACGCATGGGGAGGCCGTGAAGGTCTCATCGTCCTAACCCGCCCAGCGCTAGGTCCACTCCTAAGAGTTGGTCTAGCACCCATCTGCGGACAGCGACCCACGTCCTCCCTGAAGCCAGATCGTCGCACCAGGTGTGAAATCTCCTCGGTGCACCACCCATCACGGGGCCGTTCAGGTCCCAGTCTGAACGCCCAGTGGACACCACCAAGGCCCACCCGAAACAGCAATTCGCGTGCGGCCCGCCAGCGCGTGCCTGTCAGCGGCTGAAACGAGGTCGGGAAGAACACTCCTGCCGCCGCTGGAACCCGACTCAGTTGGCCCGCGGCGTCGGCTTCGCCGGGCGACGCGGGAGCTTCCGGCGTCCAAGCTCAAGGAGGAAGAGGGCGAGGGAGAGGAGAAGAGCTTGCTGGTGAATCGGAGCGTAGGAGAGGCCTGCCGAGCCGGCGGGCGGTTCGGGGAGGACCTCGTCCACGAGCAGGCGCCCGCCGGTCGCTCGCGCGACCGCGCGGAGGGTCGCCTCGTCGACGCCAGTCCTGCGGTACTCCTCCGGGTAGGGGACGGAGAAGGGGAGGAGGGCGACCCGATCTCGCGTCCGGTCGACGACTCTCAGGGCGTAGCCTCCCTCGGCGAGGGCGGGGAGCGTCGCCTCGTAGAGGCCGACGCTCGTCTGCCGGAGCGGAGTGGCCGTACCGCCGGGGAGGAGAACGGCCTCGAGGTCGAGGAAGTTGGCGAAGGTCCCGTCGGACTCCCGCGCCTCAACACGCACTTGAACGCCGGACTTCCCGACCTCGGTGGATGGCCGAAGGCCCTGGGCGACCAAGGTCTCGGCCTCGACGCTCCCAAGCACGGCCTCGAGGAGAAGAGGGGCACGGCTCCAGGAGAGCCAGTCGCGCGACCACATCCCGGCGAGATCGGCGTTCAGGACGCCGGCCCGCCCCAGGCCAAGCCGCCAGCGGGCAAGAACCGGGTCGTTCCCCGCGGAGAGGAGGACCTCGGCCGTCGGACGAGGATAGGTGAGGGCGTAGCCCTGAAGCGGTGGGATCGCGGCGAGGTCCCCGGCCGCCAGCGGGCCGGCCACCGGCGTCTCTTCGGTCACAAAGCGACTCCGCGAGAGGCGCTGGGTCGCCTCCATCGAGATCTGCGGGAGGGTCGAGAAGTCCGCCGCGACGTAGACCGACCCGTGCCCGGCCTCAGCCAGGCGGTCGAGGAGCGGGCGGTTTGGCTGGGGACCGACGGCGATCACGGAGAGGTGGACGTCGGGCCGCGCCTCCAGGCGGGCGAAAAGATCATCCCAATCACGGACCTCGTCGACCGTCTTGCCGTCGGAGAGGATAAGGATGTGCTTGACGCGCGCCGAGACCGACTCGAGGGCGTCGAGCGCGGCGACCGTCGGGTAGTAGATGTCGGTCCCCCCGCTCGCCTCGAGCGTCCGGAGCGACTCGTAGATCTCGCGCCCGTCGAGGACTGGGGCGACGCGTCGGAGCCACCTGAAGTTCCGGTCGAAGGCGATGACTCCGGCCAGGACGTCAGGGTCGAGGAGGTTGACACTGGCGGCGGCCGCCTCTCTCACGACGTCGATCTTCACGGCGCCTTCGGCGTGCCCGAGCATGCTCGCCGAGCGGTCGAGGAGGTAGACGACGGCGAGGCTCGCCTGCTCCGCTTGCTGGGGGGGCGTGTAGGAGACGGGAAGGAGATCCTCAATTCCGCCGCCCCGGAACCCGCGGAGCTCCGCTTCGCCCTCGGCGACGAGGAGGCCTCCGCCGAGATCCGTGACGAAAGATCGCAGCGTCTCGATGTCGTCGGGCGCAAGACCACCCAGGGGGAGGCCCGTGAGGAGGATCTCGCGGTAGTCGGCGAGCTCCTCGAGGGGGGGGACGACCGGGCTCGCCGTGTAGAGCTTCCCGGAGGCCGCGAGGAGGGCGACAAGGGCGCTGGAGGCCCCGGACGAGACGACGAGGAGCGGAGGACGGGCCTCAGTCTGGGCGAAAGCGGAAAGGGAGTCGTTCTCCGGGATCGGGTCTCCAGGGCGTTTCACCGCCGCACGATAGGTGTGGGCGCCGGTCGAAGTGAGGGTGTCCAGGATCTGGAAGCGGGAGAGCCTGTCCTCCAGGGAGATGGGCGTGGACGAGACGAGCTCGCCGTCGCGGTAGAGGGCGAGGATTGCCTCTCCGGAAGTCGAGGACTCGACGCTGACCACAACTTGGAAGGGCCGGCCCACCTCCACGCGAGTGGGAATCTCGAGGCGGGCGAGCGAGGCGTCGGCCCCGGCGGTCCGGCCGAGGGGCAGGGCGGAGATGGGCACGTTCGCCGCGCGCGCTGCACTCACGGCCTCGAGCAGGCCATCCGTGATCCGTCCGTCGCTCGCGAGGACGATCTGGTTCGCGCCCCCATCGGGCAGCGCGGCGAGAGCAAGGCTCACGGCGGGGGCGAGGTCCGTCCGTGCCCCAAGACCACCGGTCTCGGAGAGGAGGGCGAAGGGGACCGACTCGTCGGAGAGGGGATCGGAGAGGGTCGACCGCGAGGCGAAGGAGACCGTCCCGAACTGTCGGCCCGGGTTCGCCGCGCGGAGGGAGGCCAAGGCATCCTCCACCTCACCCTCCGCAACGGCGGCGGTCACGCTCGGAGAGCAATCGAGAAGGATGTAGACGTTCTCCTGGCGCCCCTCGTGCCGCAGCTCGGGTCTTGCCAGGGCCACGATAAGGACGAGCGCAGCGAGGGCGGGAAGGACGAGCTCGCTCAGGCGGCTTCGGCCGAGGAAGAACAGTACGGCGAGAACTGGGAGGGCGAGAAGGGCGAGCGGGGTCGCGAAGCGGATCACGTTCGCCTCCTCGGGAGTCCGGGCCGCTGATAGATGGCGCTCTCCAGGATGAGGAGGGGCTTGCCCGGGCCAGGGACGCCTTCCAGGAGGAGGTTGCCGCGGCAGAGGAGCGCGATGAGGGTTGCATCCACAACGGCCTTCTGACCGACAATGGCCTCGTGGATTGCCCCGCGAAGGCGATTCAGCAGGGCGTGGGCTTGATCCAGGTCTCTCTCAGTGATCATGGTTCCCCTTGCGTGATCTTCTCGAAGTAGGTGCGGACGAGGGCCTGGACACCGGGCGCGACGGCACGCGCCTCGAGCAGAGCCCGCAGGGTCTCGTAGTCGAGAGTGAGGGCTGCGGCGGGCTTGCTCCCCTCGGTCGGCGGCTCGAACGGGATCCCCTTGGTGAAGAAGCGACGAACGTCTCCGCTGGCGCCCAGGCTCCCCAGAAGCTCCTCAAGGATGAACCCAGCACCGGAAGGAGGAGCGGATCCCGCGCCAGGACCTGCGCGCCCGGCGGCCGTGCCCCCCTCTTCGTTGAGGGGAGGAGCGAGTTCGCCCTCCGTCCCCGGTCCCTCGAACTTCGTTCCCGACTGCTGCTCGTCCCCCTCGGCGCTCCCGGTGTTTCCTTCGGACGACGTCGCCGGGGGGACCCAGCCGATCGACCCGCTTCCGTCCCCACTTGCGTCGGTCTTCTGGTCCTCGGGTGCCCTGTCGACCTGGGCGTTCCCCTCTCCCTCTGCGCTCTCGTTCAGGCTGTCGAGAAGCCGCTTTGACCCCGCGATCCGGTCCTTCAAGGCGTCCCCGGTCTCTCCACCCAGGAGCGACGAGAGGGACTGGCGGAGGCCCGAACCTGGCAGGTCCTGCAGGAGATCCCGGAGGGCTGTTCTCTCCTGCTCGGTCAGGGCGAAGCTCTGTCGGGGGTCGATCTGGGCCCGTCTCATGAGTTGCGAGAGAAGCTCGGAGAGCGCCTCGCGGGGATCCCGCGCGGGTCCGCTTCCCTGCGCGACTTCCTCGTCCGTCAGGGCACCCAGGAGGCCCCGAGAGGGGGGGGCGCGCAGGATCTCGGCGAGCGTATCGACGAGGGGTAGAGCGGGCTCACCCTGGCCGCGGTCGAGCCGGCCGGCCGCGATGCCGTCGGTCTCGGCCTCCCCGGAACCGGAGGGACTGACTGCCGTGCCCTTGCTGGAGGTTCGAGACCGCTCGCCTGGGTCCGCGGCCGTAGCGGGGACGGGGGGGGCGACGGTGACAGCTAGGAAGATGGCGAGCGCCAGGGCGACGCCTCCGGCCACCCAAGGGAAGACCTCCATCCGGCGGATGCGCAGGACACGGCGCCAGGCGGGCGGGGCTTGGGTAAGTATCTCCTCGATCCGCTTCTGAAGAGGAGGAGCGGCGCCGCGCAAGCGGAGCTCGTGCAGGGAGGAGAGGCGTTCCCCTGTCGCGAGTGCGAGATCGATCGAGAGGAGGAGGCGGGGGATGTTCAGCCGCCGGTAGCGCCCGACGAAGTAGCCAGCAAGGGCGGCAAGCACGACGAAGAGGAGCGCTCCCGCGGAGAGAGCGAGGCGAGGAGCGAAGGCCCCGAAGCGTTCCGCGACGGACGCGCCGAGGACGACCGCGGCGGCCGCCGCGAACGCGGTCCCTGCTCCGCGGAGTCCGCGCAAGGCCCTGGAGCGTCGCGCGATGTCCCTCTCCAACTGGCTCAGGCTAAACACGAGCCTCACCTCCGAGTCGGGGCGCAAGCAGGGCGAGAACCGCAAGCAAAGCAGTGGGGACGGCGAACGCGAGGAGCGCATGGAGGGGAGCCACGCCGTCGAGAAGGGACCGGACTGCGCCTAGTGGCGAAAGGAGCGGCATCCCCGCGAGCGGGATGGCGTAGTAGCACAGGAAGAAGACGTACTTCGCGACGAAGCCGGTGGAGGATCCCCAGCGCAGTGGCTGCTCGACGAGCCGGCTGAGCATGGCGCAGAGGAGCGAGACGAGCGTCGTCAAGACGAAGATGAGAACAACGGCTCCTTCGCGGCCGGGGAACAGGGCCCGCGAGAAGACAAGGTAGGGAAGGCAGAGGAGTTGCCCCAAGAGGACGCGCAAGGTGAGCCAAAGGAGCATCCGCGCTCCCCGCTCCCCGCGCTCGGCGCTCGTGGTGCCGAGCGCAAGTCCAAGGAGACCCATGAACACGGCGTACGCGCAAAAGAAGGTCGGAAGGCGGGAGAGAAACGATGCGGACGCGAGGTCCCGCACAACGCGGGCGCCCGGGATGGAGAGGACGAGCGCGACCCCACAGAGGAAGACGAGATTGAAGAAGGGGCGCCAGCTCTCGCGATCGATCAGAACGTACGATCTAGTCACGCCCCACCTCCACGACATAGAGGCTAACCTGTCTCACTTTTGTCCGTGCCCCGTCTCCTACCCGCCTCATCTCCGTGACCTCTCCTGCGATCAGCCACGCTCCCTGATCGAGCGGGAGGGTGCGCGCCGCAGCGGCGAGGAGACGTTCGAGCGGGCCGCCTTCGACTCCCAAGTGAACCCTGCCCGAAGGAAGAGGACTCCCGAGGTAGACCGTGGCCTCCTCGCGCGGCTCGAGGGCCGGTAGGAGGAAGGCCTCGCCGTCGACGAGGAGAAGCGCGTCGGGGATCCGCCGCGGAAGACGACTCGCAAGGTGAACCTCCGCATCACCGGTGAGCCGTGCCTGCAAAACTGCCGACGCGGCCCCCAGCGCGGTGAGGAAGCGCCGGTCACCGGGCGCAAGCTTCATCTGCGCCGTCCCGTCGACGTACGACAGGTCACAGGACCCAGACTCGAAGCTGCGCGGAAGGAGCTCGAAAGGAGCGCTGTCCAGCCTCACTTCTGCTTCCGCCGGTTGCCATGACGACGAGAACAGAGCAGAACACGAGACCGATATGCCGAGAGAGCCGTAGACCGATACTCTCGTCTCTGTGTGATACAAGTCGTTGACGACACGCGAGGCTGTGTATAGATGAGACGAAAGGGCGAGAAGGCCGAAGACACCGAGTAGCGCCAGCCCCATCGAAGGCCGCCATTCGCGCCGCGCGACGAGAGAGAGCAGGGCGATGACGGCAAGACCCACCAAGAGGACAGCGGCCCAAGCGTCAGGATGGTCGATCGGCTGCCGATCGAGGAGGTCCGAGGTCGCCTCCACGAGCGACAGGGCGCGCGCGGGGGGGACGTGCCCTCGGATCTCCGCGAACTCCTCGCGATCCAGACTGAAGGCCTCCGTGCTCACGAAGAGGACGCTCCCTCCGCCGTATCGCCCGGCGATGAGCCAGGGAACGCCTTCCTTCGACAGGAGGACGGCCGCGTCGCCGCGGAGGTCGCCCGTGAGGGCGCGCGTTCCATCCTCGCGCTCCGTCAGGATCGGATTCTCGATGGGCAAGAGATCGCGCAGCCGGGGCGCGTCGAGGAGGAAGAAGTCGCCGCCAGTGAAGACGACGAGCGTACCTCCGGATAGAACCCAGCGCGCGAGGGCATCCCACCGATCGGCGTCGAGGCCTTCGCGCGTACGACCGATCCAGACGCTCTCCGCGGCGGCGTACGCGGACCAGTCCCGCGGAAGCTCTGCGGGGGAGAGGAGGACCGACCCGTCGGCGAAGGGGGTAGGGAAGGCCCCAACCCCGACAGGGAAGGGCTCATCTTCCTTCTTAGAGCGGAGTTCGACCTCCTTCTGGGCCAGGACCCGTCCGTTCGCGGAGAGGAGCTCGATGCGGAGGGGAAGGGCAACGTCGTAGAGCGGGAAGACCTCCTCGCAGTCGCCGGCGTCCGACAAGACGAGCGGGACCTCGAAGGACATCGTGGTCTCTCCGCGCCACGCATTCCCGACGTCCTGAAGGACTCGAAGACGAGCCGCGTCGCCAGGAAGGCCGGTGAGCGTCAGACGGATGGGTGCCAGGCGACCCGGTACGACATGGCCACCGAGTCCCACCACCACTTCGAAGGTGGTTGCCGCGCGGACGGCCGCGTGGCCTGCGACCAGACCGGCAAGGGCCAAGGACACAGCCAACAATATGCGCCTTCGCCGTCTCGTCATCGAACCCCCGACTCCTTCGGGGCTTCCGAGAGAGCGGGTATGTGGCAATGGGGGAACGTTCCAGATAATCTGACTGCCGCTCTCCGGAACGCCGCGCCCTGACTGTATCGGGGGCGCCACGCCCCGTCAACAACCTACTGAGGAAGGTTCTGTACAGCCAAGGCCGCATCCTCGGACAGGACGTCGGCGTAGATCTGCGTCGTCTGGATAGAGCGGTGGCCGAGCTGCTTCTGAACGAGGCGCATATCGAAGTGAGAAGTGCCCTGATCCCCGAAAACTGGACCACGCTCGAGGTGCCAGATCCAGCTCCTGACCCAGTCGGCGAGGGGGACGCGTGCGAGCGGCGTACCTTACAACAGAAAGGCGTTACAGCCGCTGGCTCCCCGTAGTGGTCAAGCTTCGAACTCTCACCGAGCTTGACCCCGAGGCCGTCGACGCTCTATGTCTCTGAGATCCCCGTCGACCCGCGCGTCGGGCGTGTACGACGGTGCGGTGTCACGAGAAGGGCGCGACTCGGCCAGCGTTCGCGGATTGGGCCTGCGTTGCCAAACGTGGCTTGGCCCAGCTTGAGAAAGTGGCCCGAACTCCGGGGGCAGGTCATTGGCAACTGGTTCGGTCACGGGCAGAGGGCAAACAGCACGTCTCGCGCGAGCACCATCTGGAAGAGACGCCTAGGCTCATCAGCCATGGGACGGACGGTGAGGGTCAGGTCCGACCCTTCGACGTCCGCTCTGATCATCGTGAAGGCGACCTGTGAGTAGGGCTGCCCTCCCTGGACGCTTGCGCCGAACTCGGCCAGGCCCCGCCGGAGAGGTAGATCGGAGTTCGCGGAGGCCGGATCGAGAAAACCAAGGACGAAGGTCCCCACGGGTTCCTCACCGTCATAGCGGTACGCCACTCCAAACGCGGTGAAGACGTGAAGGCCAGCCCGCTCAGCCAGGAGCGCGTTCAATGCGGCGTACAGGTTCTGTGGGTCGCTTGCATTAATGAATGACTCGAGTACGGAGTCGGTGGACAGGCTCGAGCAAGCTCCCGGCCCGATCACGAGGATCGCCGACGCGACGCCCTGCAGGCGGCCGGCCAGCCCCTCAGCCGTTGCGTCCTCGCTCAGGGTTCGGATCTCTCCTCGATAGGCGCTCAGCGCCTCGTCAAGAGCCGCCGCAGACGATGACAAGACGAGCAGCCCGTCCTCTGCTACAACGGCCGTGTTGAGGATCGCCAGCTCGGTCTTGGCCAGCCACGTTGCCCCGAGGTCAAGCGGGTGCGAGTAGACTGCCACACCGTGCGACTCCGTCTGCGTGAAGCCGCGTTGCTCGAACAGGGAGACAAGCTGGCCAAACTGGAAGCCGGCAGCAAACTCCAGAACGTAGACAGGCATTCCTTTGCTGCTTGTGAAGTTGGCCTCCCACTGGAGGTCGCTGCTCCGCCATCCCCAAAGCGCAGCTTGGTCTGGGTGGCTCGCCCCGAAGGCAGAGGCAGCCGCCTGGCCTTGACCGAGACTCGTGGTGAGCGCCTTCTCAGCATCCGCGGGGCTGTCCCGAAAGGCCGCATCGAACCCAATGTAGCCCTTGAGCACGCCCCAGTCCGTGAAGAAGAGGGTCGCTGAGACCGGCGACGCCGGGACAAACAACAGCACGTCGAGGAGCGGTGAGGCGTCTGTAGCTCCCTCACCGCACGCACCGACCGCGCCCGCCGCCACAACCAAGAGCAGGAAGACGACCGCCTTTTTCATCTTGCCTCCTACTACTGTCCGATGGCGTGCATCATGGGCCTCCTCCCTCTCCCTGCCGGGCCGAAAACATTGTCCAATGCACGATTTGCCATCATGCTCTGTCCTGCTGCGCCAGGCCAATGCGGACCCTCGTTCGGCTGCCAGCCTGGCTGACCCCCGCCCCCTCCAGAACAGTCTGGGTTGAATGCTAGGATCGCGATGCATCCTCGAATGCAGACAGGAAAAACGCTAACGCGCATCAGGGACAGAAGGGAGTTCGAACCAGAGCGGATGGCAGTCTCGGGAATGGCGATGCGAAGCGCCTTTCCGCCCCGGCTCCCCGTATTGGACAAGCTTCGCACTCTGACCGAGCTCGACCCCGAGACGGTGGAGCTTCTGGCTCTCTGAGGACACCGGCGGGGCATGAGTGCACTGGATTCGGAGTTCCTATCGTTAGCACGTTCCGTGGGCCCACGTCAACCATCGCTTGCTCCCCGCTTCGCGGAGCCTCCCGAGACGCGCCGCCCCCTGGCAGGAAGGGCTGTGACGCCGCCCGATGGCTTGGCGGCAACGCACGCCGTGCCTCAGCCGGCATCCCACGAAAGCCATATGCCGCGGCTGCGGGACTCGCCCTGCCTGCAACCAAGCCGGGTCGCCGAGTGGAGGTCGCAACGCCGGGATGTCGAACCAGATCTCGCGCGCGGCTTGGGTCCGCGTCCACGGCACTCGGCCGCACCGTGGGCGAGGCCACGTTCGGAAGCGACTTCGGAACGGCAATCAGAAGACAGGGAGTCAGCGCGCGGACGCGGAGCGGTTAGGCGTACGCGAGTCTCCCTTTCGGTTGGGGAACAGGTCGCCCGAGCGCATGCGCAGTCTCGATCCACTCGCGGATGACCTGCTCGGCGTTTGCCAGAGCTTCGCGGTACGACTCGCCATCGGCCATGCAGCCGGAAAGCTCCGGAACCTCGGCGACGAACGCGTCGTACTCGTGGCTCCAGAAGATGATGATCTCGTACTTCGGGTCCATGGCTAGTCCTCCAAGCGCAGATTGTACTTCAGGAGCGCCTCGCGGATGGGCAGGCGTAGGGCAAATCTTGAGTCCGAGAGACGACCGCCGACCTTGCCACCCACATGGCCGACGTTATACTTTGGTTAGTACGTCGTTGCTACGGAGGCGATGGCCATGATCAAGAAACTCACCGCGATCGGCAACAGCCTCGGGCTGATCATCGAGCGCCCTATCTTGGAGCTGCTCGACATCGACAAGGAGACCCCGCTCGAGGTGCGCACCGACGGCGAGGTGCTCATCATCAGTCCGCAGCGCAGGAATCGATCGGCGCGGCTCAACGCGGCGGCCGAGCGCATGATGGACACCCATGACGAGACAATGGGGAAGCTCGCCAAGTGAGCGACGAGGCGCCCGACTTCCTCGACCTCGAGGATGTCCTCGAGCTGCATGCACTCCAGCTCGCCCGTTACGGCGGAGCGGCCGGCGTTCGCGATCGCGGCCTGCTCCAGTCGGCCGTCGCGCAGCCACAGACGACCTTCGATGGGGCGTTTGTCCACGACGGGCTGTTCGCCATGGGTGCTGCATACCTCTTCCACATCGTGCAGAACCACCCCTTCGTTGACGGCAACAAGCGCACCGGACTCCTGCCGCGCTGGTGTTCCTGGAGCTGAACGGCATCTCGATCGCCCACAGCTCGCCGGCTCTCTACGACCTGACTCTCGGGGTCGCTGAGGGACGCGTCACCAAGGTCGGGGCCACCGAGGCGCTACGGCGCATCGCCCAGAGCCACTGAAGTTGCGGGGCTCACAGTGTCACGCGCGCCAGAATCCGCGAGCGCGATGCACGGAGCAGCTAACCCTGAGTAGGAGTGACGGCACTGCTACGGAGACGCGATTCCCAAGGCCCAGCTGGCATGCACGGCCTCACGCAGAATGGTGTCGCGATCCTCGGGGCGCAGAGCGCTCGCCGTCACGAGGTCTACAGCTCGCCCCAGCAGGTGCTCAAGGTAGCTCTTCACTTCGAGGAACCCGAAGAGTCCCACCGGCGGGCGAAGTCAACGAGGAGATCGCCGTCGCTGTCGACTCGGGCATCGCCCCTCGCCGCCGAGCCGAAGAGAGCTAAGGGATCGGACGCCAAGTCGGGTCAGATCCGCTCGGTGCCCTGCCAGCTTCGTCAACACCGCCTCGCGCTCGTTCATGGCGAGTCTTGTTGTCCTCTACTCCTTGGCCGTCAAGCCAGTCACCGC
>Ga0315284_10013973_pt1 | contig 11443 bp, 3 predicted proteins | sample YL17G09_16_MG_FD_203696 | JGI IMG/M metagenome (GOLD analysis project Ga0315284, IMG submission 203696) | Sediment microbial communities from Yellowstone Lake, YNP, Wyoming, USA - YL17G09_16 | ecosystem: Environmental > Aquatic > Freshwater > Lake > Sediment | place: USA: Wyoming | collected... | reverse complement strand
GTACTTGTCCATTCGAGTGACCATCGCCGCATAGCAGGCGCGCGGATGCGAATGGGCGACATAGCCCCTCTTGCCGTCGTACGGCGGGTCCGGCCACTGGTCCTTGTACTCGGCCAGCGAATCCTCCGGCACCTGCAGGGCCACGTGCGGAATCGTGAACGGCACGTACAGGAAGAATGGCTTGTCCTTGTTCGCCTTCACGAACTTCAGAGCCTCTTGAGCAATCAGGTCGATCGAGTACACCCGCTCGGCCCCGTCCTTGTTCTCCTCGATCCAGAAGATTTCGCCGTCGCGCCAGAGGTGGTTCGGGTAGTACGTGTGCGCCTGGCGCTGGCAGATGTAGCCGAAGAAGTGGTCGAAACCCTGCTTCTGTGGGTCGCCCGTCGTGCCAACCCGTCCGAGCCCCCACTTGCCGAACGCCCCCGTGACATAGCCGGCCTTCTTGAACAGATGGGCGACCGTGAACGTGCCCTCCGCCAGCGGCCACTGCCCCCCAATCGTCGAGCCGAGCTTCCAGCCTTCCTCGCCGCCGACTTGCTTATTGTCGCGTACTTGGGCATGCCCCGTGTGATATCCGGTCATCAGCGTGCATCGTGATGGGGCGCAGACCGGGTTGCCGGAATAGCACTGGGTGAACCGCATACCCTCGGCAGAGATTTTGTCGATATTCGGCGTCCTGATCTTCGTCTGGCCATAGCAGCCCAGATCGCCGTAGCCGAGGTCGTCGGCCAGAATGAAGACAACATTGGGCGGCCGCTTCTCGGCAGATGCGGCCGCGCGAGAAGCAAGGGAATGGAAACCCGCGGTCGAAGCAGCACACAGACCAGCCATCTTCAGGAAATCACGTCTCTGCATCGCAAGCGTCCGGAAAACAATCTCAGAACCAATCTGCTATTCCTTTGTTGGGCTGTTGCTCGCATCGGTCGGCACATCGGTATCATAGAGGTCACACATCAGCCACAGCCAGCGGGAGGAGGGATGCACCCAGACCTCCTTGTAGTTGTAGCAATTGCCGGCGGGCCAGTACGGGACATCCCGCTCGAAGTGTGTCTGAATGCCGACAGGGAGCGAGCCGACCATGTCGCCCGACATCGCGGTATACTGCGGAGCATAGTCGTGTCCCTCGCCATACATGGTGCTCTGGCAGAACGGGTTGCGGCCGAGGACCCACTCGATCTGCTTGCGGCACAGGTCCAGAAGCTCGGCATCGTTTCGCAGGCGGGCGGCGGCAGCGAGCCCTTTCGTCTGGGACAGGACCGTGCCGTGGTTGCCCCGAAAGTCGAACCAGACGGGGAACAGACGCAGATAGTAGCCGTCGCCGAGCTTGATGCCGTTCTCCACCTGCTCGCGGAACGTTGCACGGTTGGACTCATCCACGCGATAGATCGATGCCGGGAGCATGTAGTACGGGGCTGTGTACTGCGCGATCTTCTTGTAGTACTCGCAATACAGTCCCACGGCGGCGTACCACTTCACCCGGTCGGGATGCTTTGGAAACAGCGTACACAGCCGCACCAGACCGACAATGGGGGCCTGCTCGTGGCCTCGATGAAAATAGTGGAGGATGCGCGTCTTCTTCGGGTCCGAATAGAAGAACCCGGTCAACGGAATATCCCATGCGGGGGCATTCTGCTGTTGACAATCGAGCACGATCCGGGCGAAGCTGAACGCCTCATCAGCATAGCTCTGTTTGCCGGTCGTCTCGTACAGGTCAATCGAGCTTTGCAGAGCGGCGGCGGCAAGCTCCAGGTTCGGGTTTTTGACCTGCTCGCGGGCAAAACGCCAGTCCTCCTCGGCAGCCTGCAGGCAATACCGGGCCCGGACGCGGTCTTGTTCTTTGAGCATCCGTGAGGCCAGCGATTCCGCCGAGGCGGCGAGGAAGTTCTCAAAGGGTTGCGACTCTGCTTTGAACGTGACATCATCGACCGTGCCCGTGATCCCGTCGGTCCAGAAGTCCATCGTGGCCCAGGTGCAGCGGGAGCCGTCGCCGAAGCGAGTCTTGAGCATCCAGTCCAACCCCCAGCGGGCTTCCTCGATCAGCCGAGCAGCGAGGGCCGGGTCTGTCTTCTGCACGTGGCGAGCCAAATCGAACATGGCGTACACGGCCTCGGACGTGTTCACAAGTCCCTGTGAGAGGTCCCCGGCGTCGTGCCAGCCGCCGTTGATCACGATCTCCTTGTCCCCGTGCTTGACCCGCCAGTCACGATGGCAGACGTCGTGGATGCCGGGCACTTCCGTGCCGCATCGCTCGCAATAGAAGAAGTTGATCGTTTTGACGATGGTGTCGCGCCAAACATCCGGCCGGACCTCGAACGGTCGCGTGGTCGTCCCGCCAAGCCGGATGAAATACCTGCCAGGGTCCTTCACTTCGGTGAAGTCTATTATTCTGAACGTACCGATGCGGGATGTCACTGCCTGGAGGGGTTTTGTCAGAACGACCTTACCAGTCTGGACATCGACAATGCTGAATTCCCTGCTCACAGAATCCGCGGCGATTGCTGTCTTCGTAGCACCGGCAGGATACCCTGCGTGGCAATAGGCAATCTGTCCGGGGGCCACATTCCAGCCCTCGAAATGGTCCGCTTCCACCTTTTGCAATTCAAGCTGGTCGAAATCATAGCAGACGGTAGTGGCCGCGCCGGGCTCGTTGCCCTGGAGGCGGTATTGGAATTCCACGCCGGTGACCTTGTCCCGGCCAAGATGGGCAATTTCACACACGACATGATTCCAGCGGTCGGGCTCGAGCAGCACGAAGTTGAGCCCATTGCGGTTGTACGTATCGGGCACCTTCTCCTTGCCTTCGTTGTGAAGTACGACGCACATGGAAATCACCCGGAAGCCCGGCAACGTCGGATACACCCAGAAGGACAGGCGGTTGAAGTCCGTCCAGTCCTCGCCGTTGAAGCGCCGGGTGACTGTCGCCGCACCGAACGGCCTGCCCTGCGTGCCGCCAGGCTTGTCGCCAATGGTGGGCGAGGTCAGCCGAAGCGACTGCTTGCCGTCTTTCGACCGCTCGCTCGTCAGGCTCATCTCGCCAATACCCTGGTGCGACCAGTTGTCCAGGCTCTCCATGTCATCCAGTAACTTGCCGGCCGGGACGGGCTTGCTGAGCCATCGATGTTGGATCGTATCCTCAAAGGGGACAGGCATCGGCATGGGTGGAATGCCCTGGGAGGCACCGCTCCTGATCGATATCACGCAGAGGGCCACCCCGAGGACAGAGAAGGCACTCACCGTGCATTTCATGATGGCACCTCCATACAAAACCGAGATCCTAACGAGGGCTTAGAGTTGGACAGTGGATTGTCCCTTTGGCAGATCGAAGCAGATCGTCGTGCCGGCGGGATCCTGGCACCACGTGCCGGTCTTGAGCCGCAACGGCGTCTGGACTTGCTCCAGCTTCATCGCCGCCCCGCCGGCCACAATGGTCGGTGGCTGGGAAGGTGCGACATTCACTCGCACCGTGAATTGTGGGGCGGCAAACGGCGCGTTCAGGGCGACACGATTGCCTTCCTTTTTGATCTGCGTCAGTTCCTTGGCCACCCAGTAGCGGGCGATCTCGCGTTGTTTCATCCAGATGAGATTGTCATAGCGTGCGTTCAGCCGCCGCACGACTTCTTTCAGAATGTTGAAACCGACCTCTTCGCCGTTGAAGTAGATCCCCGGCCAGTGACAGACGAGAATCGCCGGCTCGCCCTTCTCAATCACCTGCGGCAATCTCCCGCCCTTGAGGTCTTCCGTAATGAACTTGTCCGCCGAGCCGCGCTCCAGGCCGTCCCAGCCGCCGAACCAGTCCCCCGTGCAGCCGATGATCGAAACAACGCATTTCGGGTCCGGGCCATCGAGGCCGGAGGCGTACTCCACGCGGGGAGCTACACTTTGATCATCGGTGAACAGGTGCCGGAAGTAGTGAGGAATCTCCGTCTTGAAGACGTCCCGGCACGCCTGCAGCGTGGCCTGTGACAGTTCCGGCAGGGCCTGGTTCCCGAATCCGCCGGGGGTCGTGATGCCCTCGCATTCGAGCCCGACATTCTTGAGGATGCGCAGGGCATAGCTCATGTAATTCGCGATTTCATCAGCCGATCTGCCGGTCGTCCAGCCCCAGTTCTCCATGAACCGCTCCGTTCGCTCGGGATAGGGCCGGCCGGTCTTCGTGTCGATGACACAGGTGTGCGAGACCATCTCCGGATGGATGTCCCAGTCCGGCATCATGAGCTCCCGCACGAGCTGAATACTTTCGACCAGCTCCTGCTTCGACCACCCGGGCAGGCCGCGATCGAGCCATCCCACGCAGGCGGGGTATGGTACGATACTATACTTGCCTTTGACCCCGTGCTCGTGGCACCACTGCCCGAACTTGCGCACGAAGGAATCCGGGATCTCCCGCGGCAGCTTCCTCCAATCCTGCTTGTAGTTGTCCGGAAAGACCTCCGCGAATTGAGGAATGCCGAAGTGGGCCATGTTCACCAGGCACGTGGAATCGTCGATGATCATGCTCATGGGAACGCGCCCGCACGGGTTCAACACCCCAACGGCCTCATCGCGGCGAGGTCGGTCGCCTTTCTGCTGCGCGCGGGCGATCTCCGCGGTCGAGTGCAAGCTGATGGAAGCCGCGGCCAAAGCGGCGGCCTTCAGCATCTCACGGCGGGTAACGGTCGGCTTGGCGCCGGCATCCCTGCAGTTGTATGCTCTCTTCGATGGCTGCTGGTTATCATGACGTGACATATCCTGCCCCTTCACAACACGGTATGGTCTGTTGGCCTTTACGACGTGTCTACGGTACGAGAGCGGATGGGTCGTGTCAATACTCTGAGGCCGTAAAGATAGAGGTGTCCTGTGACTGCCGGAAATGAGAGAGCCGGGGCGGTCCCACGAACGTGCCCTGGCTTACTGCTTGTGCGAAGAGGACTGCGCGCAGAATATCGTGTTGACGCGATGATCCCCGTGCGACGTTCCAGCGGAATTGCCGGCGCCACGGGCGCTACTGCCCGGCGTCCGTCGCGTGACGAGCCTCGGCCACGGACACATCCAGGTCGAACAGACGCAACCTGGCCGCTTGCCGAATCAGCTCCACCACATTGTTGGCCCCCAGCTTCCGCATCAGGTGACGGCGATGCACTTCCACGGTTCGAGCCGACCGATGCAGCACGTCGGCGATCTCTCGATTGTTCTTGCCCTCCAGAATGCGGTAGAGAACCTTCAATTCCATTCTGGTGAGAGAATGATCGAGCAGCACCCTTGGGACTGCGTTGTGCGCGAGCAGCCTCTGGACAGCCTCCAGGAACGTGTCCCTGTCCAGGGGCTTCTCGATAAAATCGGCGGCGCCGGCCTTCAATGCCTTCACGGCCATGGGCACGTCGCCAAAGCCGGTCACCACGAGCACCGGCAGCCAGGGCTGACGCCTTCTGACCTCCAGCAGCAGCTCGATGCCATCCTTTTCAGGCATTCGCATGTCGGTGATCAGAATATCGCATGTTCCGGTGTTGAGAGAAGCAAGGCAATCGTCGGCACTGCCGAAACAACTGACGGTCAAACCGGCTCGTTCAAGAGTCTTGCGGACAACAGTTCGGACCGTGGGCTCATCATCCACCACGTACACATGTTCCCCGATAGGGTCGTCCATTCCCTGCTACCTCCTGTGCAACCATCTGCACTGTCAAATGAGCAGCGTGGCGCCGCCGGCGACTGGCCCGCTACCCGAAGACCATCATCCGCCCGTGGGCCGGTACGGGTCTTCACTGTCCGGGAATCATAGGGCACTCGGACGAGAGAATCAAGTCCGTGTGCCAGGCGTCACGGTGTTTTCCATGCAGGCGTCGGATTGCGGCGATAGGTCTTCGGCGGGCTGCTTGGGCGTCAGCGGAAGCAGAACCGTGAATGTTGTCCCCTTGTTCATCTCGCTCTCGATGTCGATCCTGCCGCCGTGCCCGGTGACGATCTTGTGGACGATGGCCAAACCAAGCCCGGTCCCCTTGATCTCCTTGCCGGGTCGATGCACCCGGTAGAATTGGGTGAAAATCCTGGGCAGTGCTTCCTGCGGGATTCCCATGCCGGTGTCACTGACGCTTATGGCAAGATGCTCTGCCTGGCGCCGAGCTGAAAGGACAATGCGTCCCCCCTCAGGCGTGAATTTGATGGCATTACTGAGCAGATTCACAAGAACCTGGATGATTCTGTCGTGGTCGTAGACGAGGGCCGGCAGATTGGACTCCAGATCGACCGACAGATGGAGCTGTTTCTGCCGGGCTTGCGGCTGCATCGTGCTGCAGGCATCGTCGATCGTCTTGTCGATGGGGTTGGGCTGCATGTGGAACTTCATCTTGCCCGCACTGAGCTTCTGGAAATCGAGCACGTCATCGATCAGCCGGCCCAGGCGGTCGATGTTCCGCCGGGCAATGTCGAGGAAACGCGTTTGATCCTTGTTGATTTTTCCGGCGATGCCATCCGCGACGATGATCACCGCTTCCTTCATGGCGGCCAGCGGCGTGCGCAGCTCATGCGAGACTGTGGAGATGAATTGCGATTTCAGCTCCATCGTTTCCCCCAACTGCGCCTCCGCCTCTTTACGCCCGGTGATGTCATGGAGTGCGATGAGAATATGGCTGTCGCCATCGATATGGACCGGCTCCAGACTCACGGAGAACCACGGCCTGACTTGTTTGCCGTTGCGACTCAGTGTCGGTCGGGTCTCGACGCCGTGGACGGACAAGCCGGACTCGAATGTCGCTTCCACCAGGTTCCGAAGCGAGCACGTCTCACAAGAAGCGCAACTATCAGGCGATGCGAGTCCCGAGACCGCATGAGCACGCGCCAGAACCTGACAGGGATGCTGATTCAGGATGTCTCGATATCCCTTTCCTGATATCTGGCGTATCGCATCGTTGGCCCGCACCACCCGGCGCTGCTCGTTCACCAGCAGCATGCCCAGAGGTGCCGCATCGAAGATGGCCTCCAGGTTCTTTTGCTTTCGATCCAGAATGTCATGAAGGCGCCGGCTCTCCGTGACATCGACGAGCGAGGCCATCAGGCAGATGGGCTTGCCTTGCTTGTCCCTGACCGGGCTGGCCGATACTTGCACGATGAACTCGGAACCATCCTTCCGTTGAGCCGCCAACTCTCCGTGCCAGGTGCCCACATCGAGGGCCGACTGGTGGACCGCCGCATCCTCCTTCTCGCAGCGCAGAAGCGACATGAAGAGCTTGCCCAAGACTTCCTGCTCGTGATCGAAGCCCCACATTCTCAGGCAGGATGGGTTTGCGTAGGTCAACCGGCCATCGAGGTCCATCAGGACAATCCCGCTGGCCGCGCTGTTGAGAGCGCTATTCTTCACCAGGAGGGCCTCCTCGGCCCGCATCAGTTCGGTGGTGTCGAGCACGACGCCGACAATTCCGCCGACGCCGTCTTCCACATTCTGGAACGTGGCCTTGCGAAAGAGAACTTCGTGGTGGACGCCATCGGCTGACGGCAGCAAGCCCTTGTAGGTCTGCAAACCCCGGTGGGCAAGCAACTCCAGATCCGCCGCGTGATACCGGTCGGCAAGCTCCTTGGGTGCTATGTCATGGATTGTCTTTCCGGCGATCTGGTCCTGGGTCATACCGAGGAGCTTCGCGAACGCTTGATTGCATCCGAGATACCGGAGTTGAGTATCCTTATAGTACACCGCATAGGGAATCGCATCCATAAGGCTATGCAAGAGCTGGAGCTGACTCTGGACGCATTTTTCGAGCTGTCTGCGCTCGCTGATGTCGCGAACGATGCCGACGGCACACCAACGACCGGCCTGCAGAGCGGCGGAAAGCGATAGTTCCACTGGGAGCTCGTGCCCGTCCTTGTGCTTCGCCTCCATTTCTAGTGTTCTGCCCACGGCCCCTCCATGACCGGTGGTCCGAAATACATCAAGTCCCTTGGTGAGTGCATCGTGGAATCTCGCAGGGGCCAGCAACTGATGCACCGGTCTTCCCAGGACTTCCTCCGTCCTCCAGCCGAACATCGCCTCAGCGCCGGGACTCCAGAGAGTCACCTCGCGATCGGGGCCCATCATCACGATGGCATCCCTTGCGGCCTCGATGACCGTGCGGAGTCGCTCTTCGCTTTCCTGCAGCGAGTGCCGGGCGCATTCCGCCGCGGCTCTCGCCTCATTGGCATCCTCCGCAAGGCTCAGGGCCGTTTCCCTTTGCGCTCGCACGACTTGGTTGGCGTGGTTCAGTTGCTCTGCCTGCCGCAGAAGATCAGCCTCGTAGGCTCTGGTCCGGATTCGCTTCAGTCCCATCTCGGCGAGCAGGCGGGCACACGTGGTCAGGTAGCTCAGAATGGCAGGCAGCTTCTGCTTGGAGACGACCGGCACGCGAGAGAGCGCCTCCATGTAGGCGGCCTCATCGAAGCCGAACTCCTTCGCCTGTCGCCGGAAGAACTCCGCGTCGGCAGGCTCTGGAAGAAACTGGCCGACGAACACGTTCGCCACATGCCGGCCCTCGATGATGATCGGGGAGGCCGCGTCTGTCAGTCCATTGCGGCATCGGTAGAGAGAAAATCCCTCGCTGTCCTTGATCTGGCCGGCCAGAACGGTGTCGCTTTCGATACACCGGGCGCAGGTCTGTGGATTGATCCGGTGGAAATCCGTACATATTCCCTGCCACCGCGCCCCTACGAATACGTTGCCCTCTGCGTCCACTATCGCCGACGAAATGCCCACCGCATCGCAGTAGCTGTTCAACAGCCGCTGCACTGAATCCCGGTCCAGCAAGTCCCCGATACTGTAGTTGCCGGGTTGTCCTTCCGCCGCCGGCGTGAGCGATGCCCGTGCGGTTGGATCCTCGGCTTGCAGGTCGCCCAGGTCATCATCCTGCGGGGACTTATGCGGTGGGGACTGACCAGCCGCGACCGACAGCTCGTTGATCCGCCGCTTCAATTCCAGCACACGGACCTCCCGTCCCTCCATCAAATGGTTGGTGCGCTCCGTCCGGGCCAACGTCTCGCGCAAATCCTGCTCCGCTCGTTTGCGTTCGGTGACGTCCTCGACCAGAGCGAGGGTATGCATCTGGCAGCCATTCGATACAAGAAGAGAGGTGGAAACCAGCAATACCCTCTCCTGCCCGTCGCGCCGAATGAAGGTCCACTCCTCGCCGCGCACTTCCTCTCCCAGCCGGACCCGTTCGAGGCAAGCGGCTGCTTGCTCTTGCCCCGCTGCGTCTGCGGGCATCAATGGATACCAGCCGGAACAGTTGATCTCATCTACGGTGTAGCCGGTGATCTCCGCCATTCGGCCATTCCAGACCGTGAAGGCCCAGAACGGTGAATCGGGAATCTCATGGCAGACGCACAGCCCTTCCGCCACATTGGCGATAACCGCCTTGCGGAACAGACTCTCCTGCTGCAATGCCTCCTCCGCCCGCTTGCGATCGGTGACGTCTCTCACGCAGACGACAAGGGCTGCAACTTTTCCATTGCACAGGACAGGGCCTACCGTGGATTCGAAGTACCCCATCTGTCCGGTGGCGAGAGGATGTCTGCCGATATACTTGGCCGGCCTTCCTGTTTTCAAGACCTGCTCGAAGCACGCCTTTGCCGCATGACGGGACTCCACCGGCATGAAGTCAAGCATGGACATGCCGCAGAGTGGCTCGATCGCGAGACCGGGTAAGTTGCGGCTTATGAAGGAGATTTCCAGCTTCGGGCTGAGCAGCAGGATGCAATCGGCGGAGTTCTCCGTGATCGACCGCCACTTCGCCTCCGACTCCCGCAGTGCCAGCGTCCTCGCTTCAATCCCCCGGTCCGTGTTCTTCAGGACAACATAGAAGAAGCCGAGGAGCAGCACAAACAGCAGCAGACATCCGGCCCCAACAATGCGCAACAACCGAGCGCAAGCCTCCCGGCGGTCGGAAATATCATAGAGGAGGATGAAGTGCCCCACCTCGCTATCCGAGACATCCATGAGGGGCAAGAACACGACTCGCCGCGATGTGCCGCCGAATGTCAATTCCAGCTTCGCGTCGGTGTCTGCAAGACGCTTCCCATTCACGTAGGGATCAAGCACTGTCGGCAACTGAGAGAGAGAGTTGTAGATCAGCGTATCTTCGGGAAAGCGGTCCCAGTCCGCCTCGCGACCGAGTGTTGCCATACTCGCTTCCCATGCCTGCCGGTTCAGCAGGTCTTTGTGGACGACCACGGCAATGTCGATCCGATGCCTGCTCGCCAGAGCGTCCAGGATTCCCTCGATTTCCTTGCCCAACTCCACAAAGCCGAGCAATCCATCCTCGTCGAAAACCGGTTCCACCGCCCGTAGCGCAAAGGTTCCCAAAGGTCCCAATTCAATGCCTGCGCTGGTCTTGCTGGTCCGCTGCGCCTCGCGCAGGGTGAACCGTTCTATGAGATCGCCGGAGGTTTCCGGCTTGTGGATGCGAACGATGTTCACCCCGTCGGGACCGTGGAAGTAAAAATGGGTGACTCCCTGCTCCCGGTGCAATGAATCGAACAGAGCACGGTGGCGCAGCAGCAGCCGCTCCCGATCTCGCGCCTCGAGCGCCGCGCGCATTTCGGGGTCTTCGACAATAAAACGCAAAGCGACGCGGAGTGTGTCGGCCTGCAAGTTCAGCACCCGTGAGAAGTCATCGGGGATTGCGGCAATGTCGGAGGATATCGCGTCGTCGAGATGACGTTTGTGATGCCACAGCAACGCTGTGCTGAAGCCGGCGACAAGCAAGAACAGGGCGCCCGCCAACGGCAGCATCAGCCGCCGCAGCACGGGCCGGTCGGTGCAGGGCCTTGCAGAGTGTCGAGCCACCAGGAACGCGATGCCCAACACGATGACCAGCACGGTCGTCAGAGCTGCCGGTATGGCCGAGCCGGCGACAATCGCCATCGTCCAGTCCCGGGCATCCACGTCCATACCCAGAACTACCGGACTGTCGGCGCCTCGGAAACCGGCCACGGGAACGAAAGCGGAGACCCATGTGCCCCATCGGTCTCGTATCGGGCCTTCCGTATTCTCCTGGCCCGTGGAGAATATGCGACGAGCGGTTTCCGATGCTTCATCATAGACTTGGCCGGGTGGCGATTCGTCCACGGATCCGGCCGGCTCGGAGTCCGCGTAGAAGAAGATGGTCCCATCCGGTTTGCGACCCATGAGATAGACGAAACGGCACTCGCGGGTGGCATGTCGCACCCGCAGAAGCTCATCTTTCAATCGCAGGTAGTTGGGCGATTGCCTGTCCGTCACTGTACCCGACAGCATGATCACACGTTCGGCGCTCACCATTTGCGCCGCGATCCGTGTCTTCTCGAGCAGGTCCGAGCGCATTCTTCGGTCGGCGTTCTGTACCGTCCAGCACGTCACGAACATTCCGGCGACCAGGGCCGCCAGGACAATGATTGTGGGTTGGATCTTCCTTTTGACCACGTCAGTCCTCTGTTTGTGGCTCAAATGACACAACCATAAAAAGGTCCT
>Ga0315284_10013972_pt1 | contig 11445 bp, 7 predicted proteins | sample YL17G09_16_MG_FD_203696 | JGI IMG/M metagenome (GOLD analysis project Ga0315284, IMG submission 203696) | Sediment microbial communities from Yellowstone Lake, YNP, Wyoming, USA - YL17G09_16 | ecosystem: Environmental > Aquatic > Freshwater > Lake > Sediment | place: USA: Wyoming | collected... | reverse complement strand
CATACCTATAGAAGATACTCTTACCCAAGGTATTGTAGAAAACATGAATCTATCAAGTGTTGATACTCACACGACCATCGACACTACTAAAATGATAACAGAAGATTTATCGGCATTACGAGCGCTTGGAGTAGTGAGTTACTTCATATCTAGAAAGAAGCGTATGCCAAATTTATTGATGGAGGGGCTACTTACTCTGGCCGGAACAGCCCCAGCATCATCAATGTATCCTATGGAAATGACGAATTATATGTTTGGAGAGTCACTGGGGTATGGACTAGCAGGTCCTTTAGCAGATAACCTTGTATTATTTCCATTACCTGGGAGTGCCATGCCATTTAGTTCTGAAAGACTGTATGCCGCAAACAGTAAATTATCCACTTTTTTCTTTGATGGCATTTTATATGCACCATTAGCATCAGCACATAATAATACTTATTTTGCATTTTATTCGCCAGATATAACCAGTGATACAGCCTCTTCTTCTGTATTAAACACGAAAAGTACTTATAGTGTAGAAGTAAGTTCCTTTCTCACACAGAATATAGCCTACAAAGATAAACCATTACTTAGGTGTGTTGGAGATGCTATAACTAGATATGCATACTGTGCAAATCCGTACAGGTGGGTTACTATTGCATGGAATGGTAGTATATCTAGACTAAAATATGTGGATGATGGTATAAGGTCGTTTTCGGCTATGGATTTTACAGGAAGATTAGATAGGCAGTCAGCAATAGCCCTATATAACGGACTTATTTCTTTAATGGAAAACGGAGGCACTAACTGGACAGGAGATACTGTAGATAAATGTACTGTACTATACAGACAAAGACAATATGAATGGTACGTGTATAATGGAAAATTGCCATATATATCAAATGCATTATTACATACTGTAGCAGTGTTCAGTAGTGGAGGAACTTGTAAGGTTGATTACCCAACTTCAGCTAATCCTCCGCAACATATTCCAATGACGGGTGTTAAATACTCACCGTATTTAGGGCTAGTTTTAGAAAATTCATACGATGTTTCTATAGGATTATCGATGGATACATCGGCTTCAGCGCCAGTGGGTCTTTTTACAGGATATGAAACAACTGCAAATATGATTCCTGCAGATAATTCCACATATATGGGGCACTTAGCTAGAATATATAATCAAAGCGAAGGTATGCTGACAGCTACTGCTTGGAAAGCAAAGTACGGTATAGAAAGGTCTGATAACTATTCTGCTATAACAAGACGTTTTGACATATCATATCCTATATCATATGCAACTAGAAATGATGCATATCTATCTGGAGGAGATTGCTATTCAGGTATTTACTATCAACGTGTATGGAGACCTGGAGGAATAGACGGGATACCGACTGCAAATAATCCAAGTAACTATTCATCAGATGGAGGAACCACACCAATATTCAGTAGAGAGGGAGTAAATATTACAAATAGTGGTTATGCTATAGGATTTCCAGTAAGATCTAGTTTTAACTTCGCTTTACGTGCTCTACAAAATGTAGATGATACAGAACAAGCATTATACGGTAAAGGAAGAACTTATACATCATCATATCCTGTCGAAGAAACACACGGAAATAGACAACCAGAAACATCTGTTATAAACTATGGAAATAGTATTGATGAGTCTATATTACAATATTCTGCATTCGATCCACAGATACCATATACTGCACTAGACTATACAAATAGAATAGTAGTGTCTAACATATCCGTAAAAGGAGAATTTGAGAACGGTTTCCGGGACTTTAAAGGACTAAATTTCAAAGACTATGATGAAGATCTAGGAACTATAACAACTCTGATATCCAATGGTTTATATACATATGTAGTTTATACTAATGGTATATCGCTAATAGAAGTATCCGAGCGTGCTGCAGTAACAGCCAATACAGGAACAAATGTTTACATCGCATCCGCAGATGTATTACCACCCAAGTCAACACCTATATTCACAACAATTGGATCTCAACATCTACGTTCCGTAATTCCATTGGATACTGGTGCTTTCGGAGTAGATGCAAATGCAAGAAAGATATGGGCAGTAAATGCTACTGATAAGAAAGTAATATCCGAGGGTGTTGTTCAGGCTACACTTAATAAATTAATTACTTCTACTTTAAAGGACATAGTTTCTAGTTATAGTGTGACTTTCGATGAGATAACATTCACATTCATATATAATGATAATTCTCAAAAATCTTTGTTATATAATACCAGACACAATCTATGGTATGGAACTACAGATATACATAAAATATATCAATTTAATGTCGATGATAGGATAATGTCATTACAGAAACCAAACGATTCAAGCATATATAGTCTGTATTTTCCAGTTGTTCATACAAATAGTAGTGCATATTTTGATTCTGTAGGGAAAGCAACTGCAATCGATGATTGTCAAACGCCTTCAAAGTTATCGTATGATTCTTATATTGAATTTGTTGTAAAAACTGAACAATTTAATAAATTCAATTTATCAGATATTATCATCAATGGTAATGGAATACCTTCATCGATAGATGTAATGGCAGAGAGCTTAGATGCATATACTATAGATACTGCTCCTTACTCTATTTCAGGATTGGAGCAAAAGGTATTACCAGTGCATACAAATATCTATATGAAAGATGCTGTACAGGCCGACATAGCCAGGATTGCTGGAACTGATTACTATAAATTCAAAAGAAAAAGGAACGTAAGTTATAAAACATTGGCAATAGGAGATAGAATTACTTTGGAGATTGCATCAAAAATGTATCAATTTACAATTGCAAATCTGGTTTATAATGCAACAGATAGTCCTACTCCTACTGATACTATTATTCTAAATCATCCTATGCCATCGACTGGTACATTAACTACTATGTACTATGGATGGAAAGTTCCGATGCGATTGAGCTTAGGAGAAGTAATGGGCGGTAAAGTCAAATTGACTATACCTTCTAAAAAACATGCAGACAGGTTAAAAGCAACAAGTACAACAATACAAAACGAACGTGTAAACTATTCAAATGCACGACCTTATGGTAGATGGGTAAAACTTAGACTCAATTTTAAAGGTATTGAGCAAATATACATAGAGTCGATAATGTCGGAGATTACTTTGAATTACTCTTAATAATTACCACATTACACTATCTTTACGAAATTTTTACTATAATAAAACTATGAATAAGAAATACTTGATACTGAAGAGACCTGCAATAAAAGCACAGATTGGATTAGCCACAACAGATATAAATTCTTGGGCTAATACCAGTTTAAATTCACCATTCAAGATGAAGAAACCATTGTGGCTACAAAATAGCAACAATATGCTTAATAACAATCCAGCAGTAGATAAAGACTTAAATCTTGGAAGCGCTAGTGCAAATGATATTGTAAATTCTACAGGGTCTTTGACCGGTGGAATCGATATAACAGGAACGACAACTCCATGGATGGGAAATAAAATAAATGGTGGATTTAAATTGGGTGCTGAAAAAGGACTGGTTAACAAACCAAGCACAGTACCACCAACAACTATACAAAGTAATGCCGATACCATAGATACATCTGTGACCAAGACAGCCGCAAATGATATAACCAAATCTGATGCTATAACAAAAGCAGGTGACGCTGCCAAGATAGCAGCCGATGAAAAATCTGCTAAAACTGCTGGTATTGTAGGTGCGGCAGCGGGAGCTGGAAACATGATCTCAAACTTTGCATTTGAAAATGCTATAGATACTGCTACAGATGGATTTGGTAATACAATAGCAGATAAAAAAACTGCTAATTTAGCTACAGGAAAATCCGCAGTGAGTGGTGCTTTGAAGGGCGCAGCAGCAGGAGCGTCTATAGGTTCAGTAATTCCTGTATGGGGAACTGCAGTAGGTGCAATTGTTGGCGGATTGGCCGGTGGGATTGGAGGATTAATAAAAGGAAAGAAAAAGGGAGAGGTCGATAAAGCTGCATACCGAGATCAGTTAATAGCAAGTACAGCAGGCGCTGGTAGGGCACAAGACATGCGTAATTCAAGCATGTTACCAAGAGCTAGTACCGGCAAAGAAGGAATAAAATTAGAAAAAAAGGATATCGGAACATTCAAAGTTCCAAAAAAAAAATCCTCATCCCTTGTACTTAGGGATGGAGGAAAATTAGAAACTCCTGGAGAAGTAAATGTTGTAGTGAAAGGAAAACTACACAAAGAAAATAATAACCTTGGAAACAAAGATAAAGGCATACCTGTTATTGATGCAGATGGAGTAAAAGAATACGAAGTGGAGGCCGGAGAAATAATACTTCGCCAGGATACCACTTTACTTATAGAAGATTACGCCAATAAGTATGATGAGACTGGAGATGAAGATCTATTTGAAGAATTAGGAAAAATACTCACAAAAGAGTTATTAAAAAATACACAAGATAATCATGGTGAGTTTGGAGTTAAAATAAAAGAAGATGCGAATTAAGATAGGAAGTAAAGAGTTTGAGGTAAGAGTTTCTGAAAGTGACGAAGATTCAAGGATTGGATTGTCGGGTACAGAATCATTACCAAAAAAAGAAGGCTTTGCAATGAAGTTCGATGGCATGTCCATCATTCCAATTACAATGCAAGAGATGTTATTTCCACTTGATATCATATTCTCTTTAAATGGAAAAGTAACTAAAGTTGTTACTGCTCAACCAGGAAGTAAAGATATAATAATCAAACAACCTTCTGACCTAATAATTGAAGTTAATGCAGGAGAAGCAGAAGGAATAAATAGCAAGGATGAAGTAATATTCCTTGGTAAAAAGAATGATGATGGTACTGTCGAAATGGCAGAAGGTGGTTTAAAAATCGTTGGAAATCGTCAAGTATTAGATGAGAATGGAAAAAACCAAATGAATTTAAAAGGCGGAGAGAGGATATTCTCTAGAATAGCCACTAGAAAAATGTATGAATTGGCAAAAGCAAAAGAATACAAAAAACTGGGAAAATTCGTTATCACAGAGGTACGCAAGCAAGACGAGAGACCGGAAGAATATGCTAAAAATTAAAATATGGATTTAATAACATACCTACGCACAATAATTGAGAATAAAAATAGATTTAAACCAACTATAGATTATTCTTACATAGAAAGCCCAATTAAACCAGTAAAATTGATAGCAAGAGATTCTCAATCAGATAATACTTCTATTACCAAGAATCAAATCGCTGAAGATAAAAAATATAAAGTAAATGAAGCAGGATTAAAATCGTTTTTTCCTAAACAAGAGAACTGGTTAAATTGGAAAGATCCGGGATTTAGAAATGCATTACTAGATTCACAAATTCACACTGAATCAAGAGGAAACCCAAATGCACAGTCAACCGCAGGAGCAGCAGGACTTTCACAATTTATGAAAGTTACATGGGAAGATGCAAAAGAAAAAGGGTGGATAAGTCCTGATGCTGAAAGAACAGATCCAAGGGCTTCATTAAAAGCACAAAAAGAATTAATGAACTCTCTGTATAATAAACCTGAAATGAAAAGTTCAGATACAGAAGAAGAACGCTATGCAAAAACATTAGCTGCATATAATGCAGGCTATGGAAATCTACAAAAAGCAATAACAAAATCCAATGTAAAAGGTGGAAATTGGTTAAATTATATGTCAAATGAGACTAAGAAGTATATTCCTAGTATTATGAATAGAACTGAAGAAGAGTATTTTAAAAGTAAAGAAAATTACGTTCCAAAATATAAAAGGGACTAATGTTAGCTAACAATAATTAATAAACAACAAAAATGAGTAAAACAGATTGGATTAGCACTTATAGTGCAAATAGACAACCACAAAAATTCCAAGCAGGTGGACCAATGGGTCCTGATGCTGGTGGCGCTCCAGCTCAAGCTCCGGCACAAGGTCAAGGCCCGGACTTAGAAGGAATGTTATCTGAATATGCACAAACCAGGGATCCTCAATTAGCAGTTGCAATTTGTGACTCGTTAGTAGAGATGATGGCTGCACAACAAGGTGGAGCTCCAGCAGGTGGCCCAGCCGCAGGTGCACCTCCTATGGCTAGAAAAGGAACTAAAATGTCACAAGCTCCTATATTCTAGAAGTGAATTTAATTGAAGAGTACTGAGGTCATGGCCTCTTTACTTCTTCTTTTTTAATACTAATATTAATACTTCTTCATATATGATCAGATTACAAGAAAAAAAAGTACCAAAATATCAGGCTAAAGGAAAAACGGGCCCAATACCTCTAACAATAGAAGAAATTCTTTCATTTTTACCAAGAGAAAATTCTAGTTATAGCGCAATCCCACCAAATAAAGCCTATCCGATTAATACAATAGATTCATTCGGAATTAATTCTATAAAAGGAATTGATGATAGAGGATTAAATATTGCAGACATTGAAAAAAAAATAAAAGGTAAGCAAGTTTCTAGTTTTATGGAAAACTACAATAAGCCAAAAAATGAAGAAGACCAAAGGCTTAAAAATATGCTTGCGGACAAATTTAAAGTAATAACTCCTGGAGAGAATAAACTTGGTGTTTTAGCAGGACTAATTAAACCCGCCATAGCAACAGGTTCAGCACTTGCAAATCTAAGTTTATTAAAGAAAACGAGAGATGCTGCATTAAACATACATGCTCCCAGAGTACAAGCTGCAGTTATACCTAATAGACCAGTTCAAGGATTAAGTCCTGAAATTACTGATCTATATTTAAAAAATATTGGTAATCTTGATACTGTAAAAACATCAGATGAAACTGCTAATAGAATGGCGGAGGAAAGACTTAACTTAGATAAGATGGGTGCGCTAGATAAATTATCTGCTGCACAAGTAGAAAACTTATTTAAAGAGAGAGCAAGACATGATCAAATTGAAGGCGTAAATGCACAAGAATCTGTAAAAGCTCTAAATGAACAGAATAAATATGGGGCGGATGTTGCTAATAAACAAGCAGAAATCAAAGCAGGATATGAAAGTTCTAAACAAGATTTTGTTAATAAATGGATTGATGAAGCACTTGTTCAACCTATTGCAAAGCGTGAAGCATATACTATCGGAAAAAGAACCCTAGATAATGTGGAAGCATGGGATAGGTTACAGTCTCAACTTGTAAATGCTTACAATCGTTGGCAAACAGATAAGACTAATCCTACTTATAAAAACGAGTATGATATACTATATGACCAACAAAAACTATTTGGAACCACAGGATTAACAGCTAAAAAATAATATATTATGCCAATTTTTAACGCAAAACAAAAAGCTAAAGAGACTGCAAAAATCTTAGCTTCAAAATACAATATGAAATACAATCCTGATGGAGAGACATTTTCAATTTATGCAAAGGGAGATGATTCTGGGCAAAAGGGGAGAACTGGTGAAATGGTCGATGCAGACAGAAGATTTCCTAATATAAGTAGAGGAAAACATCTTGTAACTGAGATTTATCTGCAAATGGCTGAGGATCAACGGTTAGCTGATGTAAACTCTAAAAAGATTATACAAGAAAATGCTGCAAATGATCTAGAAAAAGATAAGGTTAATAAAGGTTTGATGGATGCATATGAAGCAAAAATAGCGGGTTTAACTACTACATTGAGCGAACAGCAAAAAAAGATAGAAGAATTAAACAATCTATTTAAAACTCCTGGGGATGATCCGAAAGATGAAACTACTACTACTGATGTACCGACAGATGAACCAATAGTAATGACGGAAAGACAGAAAAAACTAAAGGCTGGTGCTAATACAATAGCAAAATTATCTATGGATTTAGATAAGAAAAAAACACAATTATTAGATGCACTAGATCATGAGTATAGATATAATAGAACTAGTTTTTGGACACAGGCACCAAACCAAGAATATATAGACGCAAGAGAAAGAATAGAAAAAGAAACTGAATCTAATAAAAACTTGATAAGGGATCGTGTATGGAAAGAACTTGGTCTTGCAAAAGATGTACAACTTAATTTCAGACCTGCAGAGTTAGTCATGAAGAATTCGACATGGGCAGTAGCTCCTGAATTTGGTACAAATTTCAAACAAATTAATAAAAATGAATATGCTGGACCAACTAAATTATACGATATTAAACGAGATTGGACTGGTTTTAGTAACTAATACGAATTTAAATTAAATGGCCCCTACTAGTTAGGGGTTATTTTTTATACTATACAAACACTAATATGGGAATACTAATTAAGAAAAGACAGCAAGGCGGAAGTATATACGCTGATCCGAAATATTTAAAGTTGAATGCGGATATACCTATGCAACAGGGTAGTTCTGGCAGTAGAGGTACATATGGTAATCAAGGTAATAATGCATCTACAAAAATTAAAGAGGAAAAACCCGAAGATCTTGAAGGATTCCTTCCTAGTGATATACAATGGTATGATAATGCTAAAGCTTCTATAGCAGAAGCAATAGCAAACGGTTTAAAGAAAAATTCAGACTTTGACCATACTCCAGAATATGAAATGTTGATTAAACAACGATATAATTTAGAAGAGTTACAAAGTCAGAAGATGAAGAATATGGCTACTACATATAAAGATGCAGCCACTAAATTTAGAGCAAAAGATGCCGGGGATTCTCCTGCCATACTTAATGGAAGAGCTATCGTAAGTACAATAATTGAGGACCCAAAAACTCATCAGAAGGTGGAACAATACGGATTGGTAACAGAAGATGAATTACTGAAAAATGCCGACAAGTATAACTTATTAACTACCCAAGACATACTATCAAAAAGAGCTAGTAATGCAGCCTTTAGTGGATTTACTGAGTTAGGCGATGCGGCAAATCAATTAATAGATATTGCTTATGGAAGTAAGAAATATGATGAAGATATTATAACTAAATTGTCAGATATAGGATACACCAGCAATGGTAATAGTTTTATATCATCAATAACAAATCAAGATTTGAATCTAGACACATTCGAATTTGATCCAACAAAGCTCGTGACTATACCAAAAGATGACGATAACATAAAAACAAACTTAGGTAATATCATAACTATATATAATGAATTAAAAAGCGGATCTACTAACCTAACCGATTATATAAAAAACAAGGCCATAGGGCAGTTACATGAAAAAATAGCTAAGAAAGAAATTGTTATAGATGATAAAGAAAATTCTACTGATATGTTAATATCTAAAGGTATAGCTTCAGAATTAATAACTAAATTAAAATCAAAGCTAAATATCGAAAGAAGCGAAGCCAATAAGAAAAATGGAACTGGGTCAGATGGTAGCAAAACTATAAAAGAAAATGTTGTAAGCAGCGCGATACTGCAGTTATTAGAAAATACACAGAGGATCACTGTTAAGAACATAGCAAGCACAGATCCTACAACTGCAGATCTTATAAGTATAACTCCAGCAGCATACGTTACTAAAGGTAATGCTCTATTAAATACTGGTTATAGTAATAAAGATCCAATGTCGAAAGATAATAGAAAAACATTGAAAAATAATACATTGCTACAAGATGTGCAAGGTGGAAAAACATTAATGACCACATACGATGGTACTCCATTAGAAGCAATATTAGACAATGGAGATCTCAATAATGCCATAATATCTGAGAACCCGGGATTACACATAGTATTAGCACCTACAGTAGAAGAAAATGGAAAAATAAAAGTAAATTTTACTAATGAATTTACTCCTAAAATGGCTCAAGCCATCAAACTTACATATGATGAGTTAGGTAAAAAAGGAATATCACAAACTGATATTGCTAAAAAAGGGCAAGCTGGGATACAAGAAGTAGAAAAAATAGCACAAAAATATCTTAAAGAACTTTTAGGAAATAATATCGAAAATCCACCAGTAATACGTGCATGTTTTGCATTTAATGCTAATATAGAAGTAGATAGTGAATTTTCTGATAAACCTCAATATGGATGGGATATAAGTTCTGATTTAATAGACCAAGGAGGGGATGCTGATACTAGATTGTTTGGACTTCTCGGACATACTACAAAAGAAACAGTTGTGTTCATACCAATTTCTAATGCGTTTTGGACTGAAGCATTGAAACCCGGTACATTCGACAGTTACTTTGAAACAGAGGTACCAAGAGATAAGTATGGAGCAATAACAAAATCACGCCCAACAATAAATAATATGAATTTGGATGTACTAAATAAATTCATATCTGCGAAAACATATGAAAATAGAAATAAACCAATCAAACGACATGGTGGTAAATTACACTCTGCTGAAGAATTAAGAATTTTACTTTTTAACTAGATAATAGAAATGGAAGATGAAGTAATCTTGGGAAATACCCAACAAACTGGAACTGATAAAATAAACAGTGACAAAGCATCTGTAGGTTCTACACCTCCAGAAAAAATATCTAATCTAGATAAATACTCTAGTATGATAGCTCGCAATTATGCAGAACCTGCAATTGAAGAGGCTATGGTTAATAAAGATAAATTCTATGAGATTTATACAGATGCATTTACTAAAGAATTTGGTGGTAATAAGTCCAAAGCAAAAGAAGCTATGGATCAAAAATATGAAGACTTATCTAAAGAATATCAAGCAAATATAGGTAAGGAATCTGAATTTAAAGTGCTAGAAAATGTTGCATACATGGCAGATGGTATTGGCAACACAAAATTAGTTGGAGAAGACTATTCCCCAGAAATATTTCTATCTCCAGAGACCATATCTGGTAGTATGGAATTATTAGGAAATTGGACAAGCCCAACACAAACTTCAGAACAGGCAGCATTAAAGAATAAAAAAGTACTAGACTACAAAGGTGATCTAATAGATTATAAAGAGGATGCCTATTCCGAACTTGCAGGAGAAGAAAAATACGCGAATGCTGAAGGTAAAAAAATAATAGCATTCACACATATACCGTATAGTGATTACGAAAGAACACCAGATGCCGCAATCAAAGCCGTTTATGAAGGAGAAGAAGTAACCGGTAAAATTGTTAGTAGAATAGACACAGGGGATTTCTTTTTATCAAATAATGGTCTGGATGCATCTCTATGGAAAGTTGGAGTTGGATCTGTAACCGACTTTATTATAGATACTGTCGACACTGTTGCAGCATTAGGACAATACTTAATGCTAGGTGCAACCGCTGGTTATGCTGGTGATACAGATTTCTATAAAGATTGGAAAGACATGAGAACCCAATATTTATCTAGTTGGATGATGTCTAAATCAAAAGCCGATGAAGAATCAATGTTAACATTTAACAATGCTTTAAGTCTTGGAATAAATATTGCTGGTCAGTTATTCACCGGTAAAGCTATTGCTAGTGGAATGTCGAAACTTGTAGGTGTTGGTATTAAAACATCTGAGAAATTGTTTGAAACCGGTATGGCCCTTAAGGAGGCGGAATTAGCGGGTACCCAAGCAGTAGATGCTGTACAAAAATTAGAGGCACTTAAAA
>Ga0315284_10013971_pt1 | contig 11445 bp, 17 predicted proteins | sample YL17G09_16_MG_FD_203696 | JGI IMG/M metagenome (GOLD analysis project Ga0315284, IMG submission 203696) | Sediment microbial communities from Yellowstone Lake, YNP, Wyoming, USA - YL17G09_16 | ecosystem: Environmental > Aquatic > Freshwater > Lake > Sediment | place: USA: Wyoming | collected... | reverse complement strand
TGCCCAGGTGATTACTTACACTTAACATTGGGCGCAGTTTCAACCGCAATTCGCCATTACATTAAACAGGAGACATGATGCAAGCCATAATTGATTTACTTGATAAGAAAATTGTGATTATGAGTACCAAGAGGGCAGGAGAGCAAAAAGAATCTAAGCCATGTAGTAATAGTATTAGTTACTATAATGGCTGCATAAACACATATACAGATATACGAGACATTCTAGTTATGCTAAACGAACTTGAGGTTATCACATACGAAGATGAAGGGGTAGATATAGGAATAGACGAAGAGGGAAATTATGTTTAAGTCTCTATTAGTCGCCGCCCTACTACTTTCCTTCTCTACGTGCTTTTGTTCAGCCGCCGAGAACACCTATATTCATTACCGTGGTGATTGGGTAACAACCAGTCGTCCACTGAATGGCGTAATGGATTGCTACGTTTATCGCGGAGGAAAGGACACATTAAAGTGTCACTTTGTAGGAATGTGGTACGGGCAATCCTATGATTATTGGGCGACCTTTACCGGGAAGCAGCAAAGCCTTAGCGGCACCGCTCCTGTTGATGGTACTCCATATAGATTCAATGCGAAGATTAACAAGTACGGATTCAACTGTGATTACAGTGGGATGTACGAGGGGTACTTCAGACTGAAGAGAGTTAAGTAATGAAAATCAAGTATGCGGCGATTAAGCCTATCGGCAGCCAACAACCAAAAGCATATGCTGATATATGCGCCCATACTAATGATGTGTATAGGGAAACAGGGAACCTATTTCAAAAGTGGCACTTTGCCACCACATGCCCACAGGACATTTTTCATCAACATTTTGGTAGCGTTGATGTAATGACCAGCGCACATGAAACCACTCACCAGATTAACAGTGAAATAGCAAATAGTAATGGTGGTCGCGCCAAAAACGTAGGCTTGTACTTGCTAAATGACGTTGGCTTCACTGTTGATGAGCCTAGTGGTTTTACCATACAAACAGTCGCATCTAAGGTTCCACAAGAGTTTAGGGGTGGAATCTGTCAGGTATACGACCTATATCTAGTTAAGCAGGCTGCGAGTTGGGGCGATAGGCCGATGTACCTACTTGATGAGTGGGTTGCATATACGAATGGGGCGATTGCTGCGTTGCAGATGGCACAGGCTGGCGATGGAGATACGAATAGGTGGTCTGAAATTCAGAACGCCATCTACTTCAATATGTTTTGCTCGGTGGCATACTCAATGAAGCCCAATGCTGAGCTACTTGAGCTATGTCTTTATAATCTAGCTAGGGTGAATCAAACCTTTACTGCTGGTAATAAGATAGCTTCACTACAGAGAGCAGAAACAGATACGTTGTTACAGAAGTATTATGCGAGCGAGTTCTACAAACCGTTTGCGGAGTTACATCCAGAGAAACTATTAGATTGGGGATTTGAAGGATACCTATGATAAACTTGATAGAACCACTTAAGAAGTTCACAGAGTATGTAAGCAAGAACGACAAGGATGGTTATTTCATGGCGGGAGCCCTATTCATTGTTACAATAGCCGGTTTCGCAATCACAGGATACTTTATACTATGTCCCTAGTTGTTAATATGTTCGCCGGTCCTGGCGCTGGTAAGTCTACCGTCGCCGCTGGTGTGTTCTACAACCTTAAGCTAAAAGGCGTAAACTGTGAGCTTGTCACAGAATTCGCTAAAGATTTGGTGTGGGCTCGCCGATATGACTGTATGAAGTCGCAAGAGCTTATCTTCGGCGAACAACTTAACAGGATACAGAAGCTAGATGGAAAAGTGGAAGTAATCGTTACAGATTCGCCCATACTTCTTTCTTCTGTCTATGGTCTAGGTTGCTCAGAAGCGTTCAGAGCGAATGTTGTAGAGACGTTCTTCAAGTATGCCAACAAGAACTATTTCATCACTAGGGTTAAGCCATACGTTGGAATTGGTCGTCGCCAGTCCGAGCAGTCGGCCCGCGAAATGGACGAGAAAATCTTGAAATTGCTGCTTGACAACGGCGTTTCTTATGGTGTGATACCTGGAGACGAGGTTGGCGTTGCAGAAGTCGTCAGACAAATTGAACTATTGCTAAGGACTAATAGCTATGTTGTTGCTAAGCCAACTGACAATCACTCAAGAAGAAATTCGTGATGGTAGCCAACTATATAAGATGGCTCAGTTAGTACGTGGTGGTGATTTCTTTGATAAGAATACACTGGAATCGTATGATACTGAGAAAGCATTCTTAATGGAGATTGCTGAGTTTCCAGACGGGAGACACTTTCTTCATAATGGGCATCATCGCTGTATCGCTATTTCTTATGGCGGCAGAGACTATCTCAGAGAAGATGAGTATTACATCAAGAAATGGAAGTACGAAGACTACGATTCAATCAACTTTGACGTAGGCTACTACACTCCGTTTGACATTAGGACTGAGACTAGAATTTCAGACCTATCTAAGTACAAAGAGTTCATCAAGGGTATGATTCACGAATACGGTGAAGAATTTACCCTCGATGTAATCAAGCACTGTAAAGTATTGTATGCTAAAAAAAGAACATACTCTACTATTAACGAGTTACGTATCGTGTATGACGTTTCATAATCGAATTTTTGTCGAAAGGAAGATGAACAATGGTAAACAAGGCTTTATTCAAGACAACTCCAGCTTATCAGAGAGTTGCTACACCTGACACAGTTAATGCTGCTGGTGGTTCAGCGTATAAGTTCGGCGACGAACATGCGTTGTGCCAGTACGTTGTAACAGGTACATTCAACGGTACATTTTACGCAACAGAGGGCGAGCAGCTTGAAGCTGTTAAGAAGCTCGTTGCTAACGTAAACTCATTCTTGATTGCCAAGGCTGCGGTCTATGGTCATGAGTCTGGTAAGATGAAGGACGTTCCGGCGTACTTGCTTGCTGTACTTGTTTCCCGTGGAGACAATGACTTGGTAGGTGCTATCTTCTCAAGAATCATCACAAACATGAAGATGCTTTGCAACTTTGTGCAGATTGTTCGTAGCGGTGCCACAGGTCGTAAGTCCTTTGGTTCATTCACTAGGAACTTGATTAGAGAGTGGATTACATCAAGAACAGACGAAGAGTTGTTCAAGATGTCAATCGGACACGCTAACCCGTCGTTCGCCGACATCATCAAGATGGTTCACCCTCGCCCGACAACACAGGGCCAGGAAGCGTTGTTTGGCTACCTAATCGGTAGAAACTACAACCATGATAATCTTGCTAGGTTGATTAAGGACTTCGAGGCATTCAAGAAGGATAACTCTGGCGATGCGCCAAATGTACCGTTCAGAGCTTTGACTAACTGCAATCTTACGAAGGACCACTGGAAGAAGATTGCGGCTGAAATGCCGTGGAACACACTACGTATGAACATTAACACGTTACAGCGTAATGGTGTGTTTGAAGATGCGTACCTAACGGGTGTTCTAGCTGGTAAGCTTTCTAACAAGGAAGCCATCAGAAAGAACAATGCGTTTCCGTACCAGTTGTTGACAACATACCAGAACACTCTGGATGCTCCGAGAGAAATCTCGTTGGCATTGCAGGATGCTATGGAAATTGCAACAGAGAACGTGCCGTCATTAGATGGAAAGGTAGCGGTGTGTATTGACCTTTCTGGCTCTATGTCGTCACCTATTACTGGTAACAGAGGTTCAGTTACAACAAAGACAACGTGTATTGATGTAGCTAGCCTTATGGCAGCGTGTTTCGCTCGTACAAACCAGACTTGCGACTTGGTAGGATGGGCTTCAATTTGTGCCCGTATTCAGTTGAACACTAGAGATAGTGTTGTAACGAATGCACAGAAGTTGGCCCAGTCTGCTCGTCATTTCGGTGGTGGTACAAATGCAGAGCTTGCTTTGCAGATGTTCAACAACGAGAAGTCTAAGTACGATACCATCATCTACATTTCAGATAACCAGTCATGGATGGGTGGACCTGGAAGATGGGGTGGAACTGGTATGCAGGAACAGTGGAATGTGTTCAAGAAGAACAATCCAAAGGCCAAGTTGGTATGTGTTGACATTCAGCCTTATGGTGACTCACAGGTACAGGACAGCGCAAGCTGTTTGAACGTCGGTGGGTTCAGTGATGCTGTTTGGAAGGTTATTGCGGACTTCGTTCGTAATGGCGGAACCAACTTTGTTGAAGCTGTTGACAGCGTAGAACTTTAAAGAGCGGGGGCTTCGGCCCCCTCTCTATTTTTACTTAATTGTTCCGAAAGGAAATGAGAAGAATGGACATGAACGATACGAGAAACAGGGTCAAACAAGTCATTGTCATTCGTAAAGACTTGAAGATGAGGCGCGGTAAGGAAATTGCACAGGGTTCTCATGCCTCTATGCACTTCATTACCGAGCGTGTACGCAAAAACGCCGTTACCTTTACCGAGCAAGAACTAGCGTGGTTCGCCAGGGGTCATGCTAAAATCACCCTCCAGGTTGAAACTCTTGCAGAGCTTGAGGAACTTCATCAAAAGGCCCTTGACGCAGGCATCGAGTCGCATATAATTGAAGATGAGGGCGTGACCGAGTTTCGTGGTGTTTATACGAAAACAGCGTTGGCAATCGGTCCTGACTTCGCTCGTAACATTGACCCCATCTGTTCACATTTAAAACTCTATTAAGGAAATCATAGTGGAACAAGCTCTAATTGATAGCGAATACTATGTCAGAACTACCTCAGATACAATTGAAACGCGAGAGGAAATCTTAGATGCCTGTAGGGCTCTTGGGTTTAACGATAACAAGAGTTTCGACGAATACTACGCTAGGGTTATTAAGGAAGGTGTTAGTCAGACAGACCTTGAATTACTTGACCCTGCTAATGTAAACCTTACTGAGTTCTGGAAGGTGTGCGAAGAACTTCATTTCGGAGCTATTTGCGGAGCCGTTAGTAAGGCCGAACAACACGCTCCTATTGACCAATGTAACTTCTATAATTGGATTTTATCAGTTCATGCGAATGTTCTTGGCAATGCAGATATTGTTGCTCAGAAGATTAGAAATGCCAATCTTGGTGACTTTAATGTTTTGGAGATTGGAGTTGGCTACAATGTCCTTAAGAGAGGTGTTGAAGCAAACCCTAACGCTAAGCATATTGGTATTGACGTAAGTAACTACAATGGGCTTAATGACGCGATTCTTTATGACGGGTGGAATATTCCACAAGAAGTCATGGAGAATAAAGATATTCTGTGTGTGGTATCGTGCAATGTTTTCCAGCACTTGTCGATTAACCAAAGACGCGCTCTGTATGCTCAAGTTGCTAAGCTACTTAAAGGCAATAAATTTAATAGTGGAACCTTCGATGTTACTTCGCAAATTTGTGACTATTGGGTGGAACCAGATAAAAGATTTGTTAAGTACAATGAAAACTACTATATCTGTACGTTTGGACAGTTTACGCAGCTTCAAACAACGCTAGAGATACAGAAAGACTTGGCTGACGCTGGATTTAACATAACATCAATTAACTATAGAATGGATGGCTTGGTAAGCTATTCGTGCCATATTGCTGGTCCAGCACCAGAACAACCTGCTGTCGCAGACACTCAAGAGAAGGAAAAGGAAGTATAATGGGCGCTAGGTGTTGATGTACTTCCATACTAAAGAGTCTCTGTTGACTTTTCAGATGGCGGTTGATGCTTTGGTAGCGAGTTATGGCGAACAGAGTACATATTAACGACGGGCCTTGGCAGCCTTTGTACAGCCCTCAAGTTGAGAAGGTAGACCTATTTTGCCACTGGTGCGGGGGTCGATGTGAGGCTAGGTTGAAACACTTAGTCTTATGTAATAAAAAGTGGTGCAAAAAGCATATTCGTCCACTTTTGAAAGAATTGATGAAAAAGTCCAAATCGGCTTGACTCCGTGGCTTTTTGGTGTATAATAGACCTAGCGAATGGAAGCATCGAATACATGGTCGCCGTGGCTGGCATTAAAAAGCAACTGGGGCTAATCAATAACCCTGGTATGGTGGGACATGACCCGCCTATCTCTTTCGACCTTCATTTTGTCGCTAATTATGGCCTTGTGGTGAAACTAGGTATACACGCCACGCTAAGAACGTGGAGCCCATTAAGGGCGTGCAGGTTCGATTCCTGTCAAGGCTACCTTATCGTGTGAAAAAACGCGAGAAACATTGACTTTAACCGAATACATTACTGTCGAATGTTGCTTAAATCGGTGACACTTTTGTTGGTGAAAACCAAATAGTCTGTCAAAAAGCAACTCTATTATACACCAGATTAGTATGCCGGCGTGGTGGAATTGGTATACACAGAAGTCTCAAAAGCTTCCGAGCGAAAGCTCATGCAGGTTCGATGCCTGTCGCCGACACTCAGTAGTTATGGTTCTGTGGCGGAACTAGGTATACGCTCCACGTTTAGACCGTGGTGGCCGCAAGGCCGTGCAGGTTCGATTCCTGTCAGAACTACTTTAGATATGGGGATGTGGCCCAACTGGCAGAGGCAGCAGATTTAAAATTTGTAATGTGAGGGTTCGACTCCCTTCATCCCTACTAATGGCTCTATACGCTAAACAGAAAAGCGACCCCGTGAAAGGGGTGACTGTAGCACTTAACCTACTAGAGCCTCTTATTGCCCCGATTAGTAGAATGGCGATAACGTCTGGTTTACACCCAGTTGAAGGGGGTTCGATTCCCTCATCGGGGACTGATGTTCGATAGCAGCTTCATACAGGGGCCGCGAATAGTGAATAAGAACCATAAGACATTCAATTTGATGATGCACATCATTTATGCTCTTATGATTGATATTTTGCTAGTTACACGCTGGCTTATAAAAGCCGTGAGATACATCTTGACAGCAATAGCCATGCTGTACATCTATGTATTTACTATCGGGCACTATGACATGAAATTTGTCTATAGGTTTTTGATTGAAGATAAGAATGGCTAATATCTGGGTGTGGGTCAATGGTGGGCCACTTGTTTCGGGAACAAGATAACGGAGGTTCGATTCCTCTCATCCAGACTTGTAGTGGGAGACGTAATTCTCAGCGCTGATAACCACTACACATGGGGCATATGACTAACTGATGTTGGCGGATGGCTGGCAGCCATCTATTGAAGGGTTTGATTCCCTTATGCTCCACTTAATGGGCTGTCCAATGGTTTGGTCCACACACTTGCAATGTGAGGCAAAGAATTCGATTTTCTTACGGTCCACTTAAAATTTTGCAACGCAACAGATGAAGCAAGGTTTGACTCCTTGGGGAACCTCTTAGACTTTTAATAAGTCTGTAAAACCAGTGGTTACCGTCATGGAATCTAGGTGGACTGTTGGTTTGTCCCGTTAGTCTTGAAAACTAATTTGCCCCAGAAAGGCAGCATCCGTTCGATTCGGATAGATTCCGCTTTAGAAGAAGTAGTAGCGAACGCGGGGCTACAATAAATGCGATAAGACCATAACTATTGCTTCTTCTTTCTTTGTGATTTTTTAACTAAGGATACTTTAATGTTTGAAGTGCTTGCTACGATTGTCGGTTTGATTGCGTTTATTGCTTTGATTCTTTGGGCTGTCGCTTACTTCAACAATGGATTGTCTACAACAGAAGAAGAGGGTGCGGGAGTTTCCCCAGATAGGATTTATACTGAGGAAGAGCAACGCAAGATGGGCGAAGAATACTTTCAGGAAATAAAGGAAGTTTATCATCCAGAAGTGTTTGTTGAGCCTAAGCCTGGAGATATTGTTCCAGCGCTGCGCGAAGCTGATGGAGCTAAGCTTCAGTATGAGACGCCAGTTAAACTTAAGGCAAAGCCTGTAGTCCGTAAAAAGAAAGCCACACCAAGGAAGCCTGCACCTAAGAAGGTAAAGGTAGTCAAGAAGAAGGCCCCTAAAAAGAAGTAGCAGCATGATGCTTAACATAATTACAGCGGGCATAATCTTCATCTTGCTTGGTACGTTTTTACCTATTCTACTTGATGTTGTGGAAGCTATCTATGTTAAGATTTTTGGGTGCTAGGTAACTATCGGTTTGTTACACCAGTCTCGAAAACTGGCCGGTTAATAGCCGGGGTGCGTTCGACTCGCATGGCATCCGCTTGTGTGAGTTATGGGTGATAGCCAGATATTGGTTGGCTGGGCTTGCCTGGAAAGCAAGTTGTCCGAAAGGGCAGGAGGGTTCGATTCCCTTGTCACCCGCTTAGAAGAAGGGAGTTAAATATGTTAATGTTTCTACTTATACTGATTATTCTATACTTACTTTTCAATGGTGGATAATGGAAGTTGTTGGTGCCATATTGGCTGTTGTAGTCTTGGTAGCCTTTGTTAAATCACTATACAAAACCGAGAAATGGTTCTAGTATGTCAGTCCAATTCATGAGTTTGAGGGTGAGTGGTATTTTTGGGATGAGTGTTGGGACTATAGAATTGGTGGATACGAATCAAGAGCTATAGCCGAGGAAGCTCTTAAAGACTACTGTAAGTGGCTTGATTCCGCTGAGTATCTTCTATAATAGAACTCAGAAGTGCCACTTCTAGTGTATAATAAGGTGTAAAAGCCATGTTATTTCACTAGGAGCAATAATGCTTACACTTCTATTTCAGCTACTAATCTGTCTAATAATTGCAGATTTCATCACCGGCCTTGGTCATTGGGTCGAAGATACGTATGGTGTTCTTAGTTGGCCCTGGCCGCTTCGTGACGGCGTTGTTGTTCCAAATATCGACCATCATCGAAACCCAACATTCATCGCTACGATGAGTACATTGATTACTAGAAACTATGCCACAGTAATACCAGCCGTAATAATTGGCGCGGTATTCATGTTCTTTGGTTTCTGGCAGGTCGCCGCCATACTACTCCTTTCTTCTCTAGGTAACGAAGTTCATTCTTGGAGTCACCGCAGAGAAAACAAGGGTATAGTTAAGTTCTTGCAGGACGCCGCGATTATTCAAACTCCGCAGCAACACGCAAGACACCATAAGCAACCATATGATAAATACTACTGTACACTCCTTAATATAACTAATGCCTTTCTTGAACTTATTAGCTTTTGGCGTGGATTAGAATGGGTATTAAGGAAGGTATTTGGACTAGAAGTTAAACGAATGTCTCCAGAGAGGGATGGATTTTAGAATGCTCTTATCATTAGTTATGCCAACTCGTCATCGTTCCCTTCAGGCACTTAAATGTGCCAAGCGTATTATAGAGGTAAGTGAAGGGCTTGATTTTGAAATCGTAATTTCAGCCCACCCAGAGCAAGAAACTGTAGACGCCTTCGCTACGTTTAAAGACCCAAGGGTGCGCGTTTACTACGCCGAGCTTAATAACGGCATCGAGGCGTGGAACCATGCGGCTTCTCAGGCACAGGGCGACTACATGAGCGTGTCCGACGACGACCTTTGGTACAACCCAGGTTGGTGGGAACAGCTTGTTAAGGTAATAGACCCAAAAGAGATAATGTATGTGGGTGTGGGCGACCATTGGGCGGGGCCTGACTCAGAACCTTGGGCCGAACGTGCGTTTGGAACCAGAAGGTTCTTCAAAGAAATTCTAGGGGGCGTAATCTGCGTTCCTCACTATAAGTCACACCATGACGACGTTGAGAAGTCAGACAAGGCTCGCGCCGCTGGTGTACTTTCACAAGTTGGCGGCGATATTGAACATCGTCATTATGCCAGGAATAGTAGTATACAAAGGGACGAAACCAATGCTCGCGCAGAACAATGGTATGGTTCCGATGCTCAAACGTATATGATGAGAAAAGCCGCTGGTTTCCCTATAGACTATGAAGGAGTGTTTTAGTGTCAATTAGAATAGAGACAGAGTATCCTGTTGCAATAGATTCGCCCGACCATATCGCGCCGCACGGCACAAAGAACGACAACCATACATGCACTCTTCTTCTCCAAGAACTTGACGAGTATTTCAAAAAAAGATATTCATTGATGGACTTGGGTTGTGCTGGTGGGCAATTCATTATTGATGCCAATAAAGTGTTTGGGCAAACTGCTATAGGTTTAGAAGGTAGTGATTACCGACTTAAGAATGGTTGTTCCAACTGGGCTAAGTACCACAACAAATATTTGTTCAATTGCGATATTAGTAGACCGTTTCGTATATATCAAGATGAAGAACCTATGTTGTTTGATTGTATAACTTCATGGGAATTTCTTGAGCATATTGCAGAAGATAGGATGGAGACTGTTCTACTAAATGTAGCCACTCATCTTAAGGAAGATGGAATCTTCATAGGTCAATATGCCACAACACCAGATGTTCCAGGTAGTACACAGGCATGTAGCCTTGCCGGTGTTCCATATATGGAGCTTCATCAAACAATAAGAAATCCGCCGTGGTGGGACGAACAGTTTGCTAGGTTCTTCGTATCTCTTGGAGAATATCCATTCTATGGTGGTGTAAGAGACGAAGGTGAATCAATTAGATATTTCTTAAGGAAAAAATAAGGATGAGCTTAAAGCAAGTAATTTTTATAGCGGACCCACACTTTTACAGCCATTACACAGTAACTCACGCCATAGAAGAACTAGGTGTTATTCTTGGTGTTCCAGTTAGAAAGTATGCACTTAGAGATTTATTTGAGCCAGATGATGGCGAAAACCTAGTTATTCTTGAGGGTTATCAATTTAGGGGTGAGAGCGCCGCTATTGGTGCTTGTGGTAATTCTATCGACGGTGTTAGACAGGTATTCCCGAATAGCAAGATAATTGTTATGGGTTCTTATAGTACGCACTGTAAGGAATACATCGAGTATGACCATCCAGGTAAGGCTGACCTACACCTAGACACATCATATAATGTAGCGCGTTCTATGAGAGAGCGTGGTATGACTACTGATATGTATCTTTGGTCTGGTTCTAGGGCTGTATATGATGCTGCAACCGAATACGATAAGAAGCATAGGAATAACGATAGACAGAGAGATGTTTTGTGTTTAAGTCGCTGTCCAAACTCTTCTCCAGGTCAGTACTTTTATGAGAGATTTCGTTTACTAAGTGGGCTTCAAGAGCGTGGAATTCTTTTAGGTGTTAATCTAGAAGCGTGGACTATAGACCAAGTGTTTCATGAGTATGAAGATTCATTTATAGCTCTTGGTACTACAACCCCATCTTCTGACTTAGAAAGAAACGGTAAGGGGTTTAGAGACTGGATTGCTCCTCATCTTGGTTGCCTTTTAATCCATGATGATTATGAAGGATATGTCGATGTATATAAGGACATAGTTCCAATCTATACATATGGAGATATTGATGGGTGTACAGCCCTTATTAGAGACGTACTTGATAACAGAGAAAAGTATGAGTGTTTGATTAGTAAGCAGATAGACTTTGCCTATCATAATACTATCGAGCTACAGCTTCTTCGCGCCTACAACAAGTATATAATCAAGACAGAACCAAATATAAGCCTTTTACAGAAACCATAGGATAA
>Ga0315284_10013968_pt1 | contig 11446 bp, 18 predicted proteins | sample YL17G09_16_MG_FD_203696 | JGI IMG/M metagenome (GOLD analysis project Ga0315284, IMG submission 203696) | Sediment microbial communities from Yellowstone Lake, YNP, Wyoming, USA - YL17G09_16 | ecosystem: Environmental > Aquatic > Freshwater > Lake > Sediment | place: USA: Wyoming | collected... | reverse complement strand
TCTAAGCCCATCCTGGTTTTTAGGTAATGAATTCTAATCAGTTGTTGAATCTGATAATAAAAAGGAGAACTAAAATGAATCCGTTAGAGGAATACAAACAAGAAGTTGCTGCCCAAGATGCTGCCTATAAGGAATTGCATGGTGTTATCTATACCGCCAGTGGACATCTTATCCGCTTGCTCAATGCAGGAAGAAGTTGGGACGAGTCTCTTGAAATCATTGTAGACCTTGCTGATGATATAAGAGTGGCTGCTTACGCTGATGTTATTGGTGATGCACTTCCAGAATCACAAACAGCGGTTGCCACTAGCCTGGAGGCATTTCTACATCGTTTATCTCAGGATCAGGGTGAGTCTGATATAGAGGCTGATAAGCCCAAGCACATTGACTTTGGCTGTGATCCTAATGATAAATCTAAGTATTATCACACTGATAGTTCTGGTAAGAAACATGTGTTTCCTTGCAATGAGGACGAGATAGCACTTTGTTGGACATGCACAATAATCTGTCCATACAGAAATTCAGCTTATCAGGGCCTCCCTAGCAAAAGTCAAGATGAGCTAGAGCCAGCCTTTGAGGATGATTGCTGCTGTGAGGAATGCAGAGAAGAGTCTGAGAGAATGGACATAAACAATGGTGAGGCAATTGGCAGGGTTGAAAACCTGGAGGACTGGTCATGAATGAGAAACTGAAAGAACTATTAGAAGAAGATCCAGGTGATAAACCAGCCTTTTATTCTGATGAAGAGATCAGTGGTTGGATGAGTCGGTTCAACATACAACATGCTGATACATTCATAATGGGCTGTCCATTCAGCTTTGCTACGATAAGGCGTGAGTATTTCCGCAGATTGAGCGAGGAACTATGAACTACTTTGGTGAACTATTCACAGAAATGCGTAGAGAAGATGTACCAGTAGCCAAGTTCCGTATTGGTGAGAAGGTAACCTATGTGGGCTGTGGTTGTGTTGTCTGTACCAGTAATTTTCTAGGGACTATCGGACAGAAGTATCTTATTACTGGTATCAACTGTAATATGCTACTTAACCTGAAGGCAAAGCATATAAGTGAAAGCTGGGTTCCTCATATTGAATATTCACTGCTTGGTTTTCCCTTTCAGGTCAGAGAAGAAGAACTACTAAAATCAGAAAAGGAGGCTCATAATGGATAGGAATAGATTCAATGAGCTGGCTCCTATTATATCTTTAGTATTGAGCCTGCTTGCACTTGGTTTGTCTATCTTTGCTCTGGTATATAAACTACTTCAATTGACTGGAAGTTCCTAATGAGCATAATAACTGATTATATGGAAGAATTTTACAGTGTGGACTATCCAGAAGCAAAGTTCAAGATAGGACGAGAGGCTATTTATAACTCTATTAGTCCCTCTATACCAGAAATGAATGGAAAGAAGTTCATTGTAACTGGAGTTAATAGGGCTGATGATGAGAATGATAAGCCAGTATTTGAATACTCTCTGCAAGGTTTCCCTTATTTAGTGTGGGAAAATGAGCTGGAGATCCCAAAGGATGCTACCTACTGTAAAAAGTGTGGTGCTCCTAAAACAAAGTTCAAGTGTGATTACTGTTTAGTATAAAGGAGGTTCAGAATGAAACGCAAAGAACGGAAGAATCAGTTTGTTCTCGATGTAACTGGTGATGATGGTATTCAGAAACTGCGTAAACAAGCAGCAAAGAAGCAGAATCGGAAACAACGCCGGATCGTTCATCAAATTCTTAATCAGGTTCTTGGTAATGTTGGACCTGATACTGAGATTGATTTGTTTTCCCTGGAGAAATGAGATGGAGATTCAGATAAAACCAAAGGAACTATCACCAGAAGAACAGAGGAAAATGAACAGACTCACAAAAGAGTTAGATTCTCTCTTTTCTGATCTGAATAAGAAATACTGTCCAAAGTGTACTATGTGTTGCTGTGATCAGTGTGGTAATGCTCAAGGTCACTTTAATACGTGGGCAGAAAAAACTCAGATAACTCCACATGAGTTCATTATGAAGAAATTTGGGTATAAGAAGAAAACTGGTTTTCTTACAAAAACAGGCTGCTCTATTCCGAGGGAATTCAGATCAAAGGTGTGTCTGAGATACACCTGTCACAAATTCGGCGACTCTGCTACAGCCTCAGCCATTGTTACTGGAGGTATTCGTGTTTTAAACAGAGAGCATAAGCTGGAAAAATCTGAGTGTCGGTATCTGATTGTAAATATAGTTCAAGATCGGATAGATAAAATTGTAGAAAACATTCAGAAAATAAGAGGCTGGTAATGGGAGAGCCAATTCTTACACTAAATGGCAGAGTCATCAATCAACTCTGTCCTGATTGTTATAAAAGATACTACATTATTTCCTCTGCCTACAGGCTATACAAGAAAACAAAAGGAATCTGTGGTATCTGTGGGAGCTGTGACTCTTGGTCAATCAAATACAGAGGTCTCGAGGAGGTGAAACGAAACCAGACAAACTAAGGATTTCCTGAACTATGTGTCTAACGTGTAAGTCCGAATTCATATTCAGCAAGTATAAGGAGAACTAACTATGAGCAATAGATATTCAAGTGATAATGATAGCCCACCCAAAGGAACCGGCTGGGTGATCTTCGGAGTTGTAATGGTGATAGCCCTGGTTATTATAGGTATATTATCAATACGGACCATTGATGTAGCCAAGTCTTGCTCCTGGGTTCGTTTTGGGAATGTGGTAGGTGAGGCACAACCTGGCTTACAGCTCACCAATCCATTCAATCGTAAAGTCTGCTTCCCCAGACAGTCCATTCTGTTTCAGACAGCAGGGGATGTAGATGGGAACGGAAAGGTGAACAGTGATGCTGACTATTATGACTTCCCTGTTGAGATTAAAACGGATGATGGGCAATCAGCTACCCTGGAGTTCAACCTTACATTCCATGTTGAACCAGAGTGTGCCTCAGTAATACGTACCAGCATTGCATCCAATACAGAAGATCTAGTGATGCGTGTAATAAATAACTTCAGCCGATCAATCCCACGGGACATTGCTCCAAACTATACTGCTACTGAACTATATGGTAAAGAACGTACCCTGTTCGAGGCAGAGATAAAAGAGAATCTGATCCCGTTGTTCAAAGAATCATGTGTAACTTTGGACGAATTTATACTGCGTGACATAAACTTTGACCCTTCCTATGAGGATATTATGGAACAGAAACAGATCCAGATGGAGGGCATTGCAGTGCAAAAGTTTGTAGCTGATCAGGCTGTAGAGAATGCAAGAGCCACAGTTACAAATGCAAAGGCTGCTGCTGATGCTGCGATTGAGGCTGCACGTGGTCAAGCTGAAACTACTCGCCTGATGGCTATTGCTGAAGCTGATGCTATGAAGATCAAAGGACAGGCTCTACAAACATATCCAGAAATGGTTCAACTCAAGTTCTTTGATGCGTTATCCACTGCAGATTGGTCACTTATCCCCTGGGATTCAGTAAGTGGGTTTATGCCACTTCCGACTGTAACTCCATAATATAAGCATCTGATCACTAACCCTGTCCACCAGTACGCTGGTGGACAGTCTAGTGGGCAGATCGGCTCACAATAAAATCGTTAAGGAGGCATCTAATGGCAGGAGTTATAGTAAAAAACATGGACAGTTTAGACCCGAACAAGCCAGTGATCAACCTGATAAAAGGCCCATTTGAAGGATATACTTCTATCAATACAGGAGAAATCTACAATCAGAAACTTGTAGATACCTTGAGGTCTGATCCTAACACTAACATCGCCATCTGGGATAGTCACGAAGATTATCTTAGATTCACTGGAAAAGGAGGATAAAATGTATAAGAAGGATCGAGGTCTGTTTTACTCAGACAAGCCATTCAGGTTCACATCTAATGGTCCAGTTCCACTCATACCAGAGAAAAAGAAAGAGTCAGAAGACGCTGTAGAGGGTTCTTTCTTGATTATCAGTATCATAGTAGTTGTACTGATGTCATATCTGGTAACTACTGTCTTATAGGAGGTACTGTGAAACACATTGTGATCGTACATACAGGGGGTGGTGTGAGATATGCAAATCGTATATTCAGATCTGTACGCTGGATAGAGAATAGACGAAGACTGCATATCACTACCCATCTGGTTCCTCCGCATGGAGGAGAGATTGAACGACTGCTTGATAGTCTCCCCAGAGAGGATACTATAATTCATGCAAGGGCTGCTCATCCTGATGCTCGTTTCATGGATGTACTGGATATTGCCCATGAGGAGGGCTGGAAGATAGTTAATAAACCTTCTGTTCTCAGACTGACTTCTAATAAGGGACTATGTGCTACAACTCTTTTAAGAGAGCACCTGCCTCATCCAAAAACCTGGGTACTAAACAGGGAACGACTCAGTCCTGAGATAGTGAATGAACTTGATATTGATGGGGAGGCTGATGACTTGATAGTTAAGCCAGTTGTTTCTAATGGTCAAGGAAAGTTCGTTAAGAAGATCCCATTTCAAGCGTTCTATGATGGAAGTTGGGTAAATCTAGTCTCTGGAAGTCCTGTGGTAGTTCAAGAGGTTGTGCCATACTCTGCTATATACAGAGTTATTTGCATTGATGGACATGCTCTCCCTTATGCTTTTGTGGACAAACAGACATTTCACCCAGCTGAGTGGAAAGTCTCTGTCTGCTTGAACAAACTGCAACACTTTGTTCCTAATCCAGGCCCTGTTCTACTGGCATTAGCAGAAAGGGTACAACAGTTAATAGGAGGTGAGATCAACTTTATAGATATCTTTGAGACAGGCCCCGGACACTATGTCATTTCCGAGATCAACACAGCCTGTAGTTTGTTCATTCATGAGCGTCTGGCTACTGCAGCAGGACATATAGACGCTAACATTCACAATCGGATCGCCAGATATCTGATTGACCAACTCTATATGGAGGACTAAATGAAATATTTGTTATCAAATCAAGAACTGATAGGTTCAGCTAGAATTTTAGCTGAAGAACTTAATCTCAGACTTTCTCTGAGACCCTTAGAGGAGGCCCCCACAGTTCGTTGGGGTAACTCACAGGGAGAATATTCTAGTAAATCAGACACAAAGTTCAATGATCCTCAGCTCATCCGCAGTTCAAGAAAAGATCTGTTGTCCAAGATTCTTTTGAATCGGGCAGTTCCATGTGTTGAAATTCATCCTGGTACTGAAGATCCAAATCATTACCCGATTGTTCTGCGTAATACCCTCGTTGGCAATGGAGGTGCTGGAATCCAGGTGGTGGATGGTGAGTGGCCCCGTGATATGCACGTTCCCTGGTCATATTGGCATCAGTTCAGTTATGAACTTGGTGTTCACCTTTTTAATGGTAACATAACCAGAATCTTCAAGAAAGTCTGGAGTAGTGGTAGTGATGAGGAAGGTCAGTATCCAATTCGGAACAGCGATAATGGTTATCGGTTCAGCTTGAATAAAGTTGAGAATTACAAGAAACTTCCTGCTTTGATCTCACAGTTCTATTCAGTGTTTCCAATTGGTTTCTGTAGACTGGATATTGGTTGGGATGTTGAATCAGAAACATATCGAATAATCGAGTGTAACTCTGCTCCCGCATTAACAGGCAATGTAAACACTCTGAGAACGTATGCTGAAAATCTCAGAAGTGCCATCTAAATCCAGACTACCTAAGCCCCTTCTGGAAAATTAGCCTAACGGCTGAAAGGAAAATGAAATATGCCTGATCTATTAGATGGAATGATAGGGACTGTTGGAATAGAGGTTGAAACAGAACTTCTTCCAGAATCCCTTGAAATTCGTGGCTGGAGGAATACCCATGATGCCAGTTGCGAGATTCCTGTAATAAAAATGGGAGGTAGAGGATACACAATTCTCAGAACTCCTGAGAATATAGATATAACTCGATTACTACACAGGGGAGAACGAAGAGCCATTGGACGAGAGTTTATATCTGGTGTGTTTTATGATGAAAAACAGTTAAAAGAATCTGTGGATACTATTTTCAGAACTCTTCAACAATGTGGCGAGAAGGTCGAGAATAAAAGAGCTGGGATTCATGTTCACATTGGGTGGGCATATGATCTAGAAACCCTGAAACGTACAGTTAAATTAGCTGCTTGGACAGAATCTCTGCTATTTCATCTGGGAGGGATGGGATATGAGTTCAGAGGACTTGATAATAACTCTGCATATTGTAGACCAATCACTAAGTATGGTCCTCCTATAGTTCCTTCTAATATAGGAAATGTACAGATGACCAACATTGACTCACTTCTAGAGGCTGACTCAATCTACAGCTTTTGGAATAGGTTTGGTGGTCTGGATATTCACAATTTGCCCAGACGCTATACCCCACAGAGGTATATGGCAGTGAACCTGGCAAGTGTTTTCTTCCATAAAACTCTGGAATTCAGAATGTTTAATACCACATTGAACAAAGAGTATGTTATGGCTATAGTTGCCCTGTGTAGGGGTCTAACTCGTTTTACTCAATCAAGTGTAGAATTTCCAGATGAAGAGAACTCAGTGTACAAAGTAACTGATTCAAGAACTAATCATTATGTTCTGGATAAGCTGTGTGCGTATCTTGATCTAGATAGAGCTGTAGAAGTTCCTTTGAGAGAGATTCTTGAACGGTCTCCAGTTCCAACGCTTAATCCTGTTTATGTTAGTTCACATCTACAGGATAGATTCATCCAGTTCAATACCGAGGATCTGAAGTTATGTCATTCCTATTCGTATAAACAGATAGAGGAGTTTATACAACCTGGAGTAGTAGATATACATACCCTGGATAGAGATATAGATATGGCTATCAGGACAAACAGGAGAGATGATGTACTGCTTCAGTTAGACATGCTCCACAGGGGAAACCCTGTAAGACCTCAAAGAGTCCCTCGAATAGTTGCTCAGGATCCTGATGAAGACCAGGAGGAGGAAGAAGAGGAGATGGATACTGATGATATGACAGAGGAAGAAATAGCTGAACATCAGGAAATAATAAATAGAAATAATGCTGAAAGAGAACGGGTTCGCAGGGAACTCAGAACATTAAGAATAGAACGTAACCTGGCAATGAATGTGGGAAACGTAACTGCTACTATAGAGCAGTTACAAGAAGAACCTCCTCCCCTTGGTCCTATTCCAAGATGGAGACCTGATCTCTGGATTAATGACCCATTCACAACCACCACTGCTACTGGTGATACTGAAAATTAAGGAGGACTAAATATGTGTGAACTTACGTATGTAAACACTCGAAGAGCCGATCTGAATAAGCAGATTGTCTTTAACCAAGCACTGGAGAATACCAGAAGGGATAATCAGCATGGTTGGGGCATATTTACCACAGAGTCTGGTATCTTCAAGACAAAGACAATTCCCTGGGAAACTCCGAAGTTTGGGATAAGGGTCAGGAACTTGGTTACTGAAGAACCAACAATACTTCATGTAAGGTCTGCTTCCAGAGGTACGGATGTGAAAATAGAGTTCAATCATCCATTTGAATCAGAGCATCTGATCTTGGCTCACAATGGAACACTGACTCCAACTGTTGTTAAACCTGAATATGCTGAGAAACTTGATTCAGAAGTTTTTCTGATGGAACTGGAAGAAACATACAGGAAAGAAAAGAAGAGTGAGAAGAGGCTGGTTACCTCTTTACAAGAAACAATGCTAAAGTTCTCTGGTAAGTTTGCCTTTCTTATTTATGAGAAAGAGACCAAGAACTGGTATGCGGTCAGAGGAAAAACAGCTGATCTTCATATTATCTATATATTGAACCCTAAAGACCCAGCTGAGGAGAAAGAAATTCTTGGTTATGTGATCAACACAGTAAAGGTTGATCTGAGAACCGCAACAGACTCTGCTATTGAACTTCTTCACATGCTGGGAAAACCAAATATTCCACTTGTCTCTGAGGTTGTGGAACTGGCAGAAGAAAGTATCTTTCTCCTGGGTCCAACAATAATTGAAAAGATTGGGGAACTAAAGCAGAACTATCCAGTAGTAGTATCCACTCCAGCTACTAGGACTGCTTGGGTAGGACATGGATATGCAGGAAGGGGAGCCTGGGGAGTTGGAATGATGGGAGATGATTGGGATGATCTGGAAGATGTAGAGCCATTCAAAGAGGTAGAAAGTGCCACTGCATTCCTCGCTAGTTGGCTCAGAACGTATGGTCTGCAAATAGAGGACTTGGACCAGATATTCGTACAGACTCTTGGAGTTACTTTATTAGCCAGTACCAAGAGCGATTATGATACGTTCAAGAAATATGTTCATCCCAAACTTATCTGTTCAAAGCTCTTTAGAGAAGAGGTAATGGCAAAAATACAGAAGTTTGGTTCTTACTGGATGCCAAAAGTTTATGAAAAGGGACCTTTCCAGTTTCCGTATATGCTAGAAAAAGATCAAAGAAAATTTCTAGCTACTATGGACGAGGAAATTACATCCATTTTATCAGCGAGGGAACTGGCTGCTGCAAATAAAAAGAAAGGATAGGTAAATAATGCCAGACTTTATTGGACAATCTTCAGTAATCAGGGAACTTAACTTCTTAATTCCCAGAGCAACAGAGGGAGAGAACTATAATATTCTTTTCTCTGCTAGAACTGGTTATGGAAAGACGTTCCTTGCTCTTAAGGTTGTGAGCAGAGTAGCACCCTATCATATGTTTCTGACCGAGGATGCTAATGAAATTGTCCAAAGAATAAGAGAACGGACTACCAGAGTTAATATTGTTGATGAGGTTCAGTTGCTTAGAAATATTGAACTTCTATATCCTATAATGGATGCTGGTAGACATCTCTTACTGTTCACTACCAACCAGGGTTATGATCTTCCTGAAGCATTTAAAAGACGTTGTATTCCTATGTTGTTCGGGAAATACAATAAGACAGAACTAGCCAAGATAGCTGCGGATAGATTTCCAGATGTGGAGCTCAGTAAACAATGTTTAGATAGAATAGTGAGTTCCTCAAACTATACTCCAGGTAATATTGTTCTGTTATGTATAAGATTACAAGCTGTATTTGGAGGCAGACGAGGATTTACAGTAGCGGAATTAGATGATGCCCTGATAAATATATTTAATATCAGAAATGGTCTGGATGTCCGCTGTCAGGAATATATGGAAATACTTCAAAGGCTGGGTCATGCTTCATTAGATGTACTGGCATACTCAATGGGCGTGAATAAGGACACGATTACTACAGAAGTAGAGAATGTTCTTCTAGCAAGAAACCTAATCAGAATAACCAGTAAAGGAAGGAGTCTAACAAATGATGAGAACAATTAGAGGAAACTGTATTATAAAATCAGTGTATGCTCTTCAAGAACCCATAGAGGTGATTATATCCAGGTGGTATAAGCATGAGGCTGAGGATGTAGTTCATGTTGAGCACGATAAAGATGGTGATATCAGAGTGAGCATCCCAACTTCATCAAGGACTGGAGTAGAGACTGGAGCAATTGAACAGGGACTTAAAGACCTTGTTCCTGTTGGAATGTCTGCTCTTGTAGACCTTAAACTAAGAAAAGTGATCTACTGGGTAACTACTCAAAAGTTTGTAGAGGATGAATGGGGCTTTATGCCAGAGTGCCAACACTCTCAGATCTCAGACTTTAATGTGTACCTTATGACCGATTACTCAGAGCACTTCCTGGAATGTTCAGGAAGTTCAAGAAATCTTCATCTTGGTCTATTTGCTCAATGTAGAACTATGGGTCTTATGGGATACTCCGAACAAACAGAGTGGGGAAGAAGCCTGGCAGCGAGCTTAATACTTGCTAAGTTCAGTCTTCCATCATTTACTAAATTGATGAAACTGATCACCAAAGATATAAGAAGTACAGACAGTCTTGACTGTCTTTTGCTGGTAGAGTGTTATGATGAACTGACCTCTATAGATACATCTCCAGTAAAGGTAGTAGAAACACAAATACCCCTACTTCCAGCTCCCTTACTGCCTGCGATTATGACTCCAGCAGCTCCCACTATAGTTACACATAAGGAGGTCAAGGAAAAACATTTAGAACCATACATCAATCTGGATTTTCTTCTTAACTTAGGACTGAGTGGATTTGAGAATGAACTAACTTATCCATATGATGTACCTTTTGAACCAGATCCCTCCTTTGGCTTGCATCTGATCACCAGTATTGTTCTTAAGTCTCCAACAAGAATTATGATAGATATGCCAGAATATACTAAGGAGATAGGAAGAACTCTGGAGGATCTGTTTAAGGACGACTTTGATCTGGAGATGAAGGCTCCTGGATATTCTGTGTTTTTAGATAGAAGCAGTAAGGAGGTGTAGTATGAGAGTATTTCATAAGGACTGTGGGAACTCAGTAGAAATAACTACTGAGAGAATTGCTGTTCGTATTCTTGAGGTCTTAGTAACAGACGATGATTGCATGAAAGAGTCCCTTCTTGATCTTGTTTCTTTGAGATCAGGTAAAATAACTGTCTTCTGTCCAAAGTGCAAAGCAACGCTTGATCCTAAAACTGATCTTGTAATGCCATGTATCAGATGTGGTGAGATAGTACCAACTCACACCTGTTACACACTACGACCAGAGTGGGTGTACGTATGTAAGAAGTGTTTTGGTATGATCTGGAATGCTTATCACAAGGGCTCAGATATTCCAGATGAACCCACTTGTTTGAAACTTAAGTGAGGAGGACTGTATGAATAAGTTGCTGTTTGGCTCAGACCCAGAAGCATTCTTTAGCAGGGTTAGTGAGGATGGCTCTTTGTATGTAGTTCCTCCTGCAAAGTATCGCTTTGATTTTAACTTCAGAACTGACAACTCTGATCCACGTCACCCAGTCTTTGCAACTGCTGATGGTCAGAATGGTGTGGTAAAGATATTTGAGGATGGTGCTGCAATTGAAACCAGTATGGCCCCTTCAACAGATATAAGAACTCTCTACCAGGATATACAACTTGGGTATCAACTGGCTAAGGAAGTAGCGGAACAATTTGGAGATTCTCTTTCTGTAATTCCAGCTATCAACTTTGATATTAATGAGTTCAGGGATAGGGTGGAGGACTTTCAAGAAACTCTGGTATTTGGTTGTGACCCTGACATGGATGTATTTGAGATGGAAGGACTGGTAGAAACTGAATGTAGACAGGAAAGTGCTTTAGACCATCCACTTCGTTATGGTGGGGGTCACCTGCATATATCTGGCTGTGAAAATTTCAGAAAGAAACCGCTACTGGCAGTTAAGATGTGTGCGTTTCTACTTGGAAATCTGGTCACATTCAGTTCTCCAATGAAAGAATTGGATCATCTCAGAACATATCGTTATGGAAAACCAGGTCGTTTCCGTCTTCAGGAATATGGCAAGAAGTGGAACAATCTGGATTGGACAGATATTGGTATAGAGTACAGAACTCCATCTAATGCCTGGACTACTGATCTAAGTCTTGGACAA
>Ga0315284_10013967_pt1 | contig 11447 bp, 16 predicted proteins | sample YL17G09_16_MG_FD_203696 | JGI IMG/M metagenome (GOLD analysis project Ga0315284, IMG submission 203696) | Sediment microbial communities from Yellowstone Lake, YNP, Wyoming, USA - YL17G09_16 | ecosystem: Environmental > Aquatic > Freshwater > Lake > Sediment | place: USA: Wyoming | collected... | reverse complement strand
TGGTGAGGAACGACGGAAATATGACAAAAATCCTATCCCTGTCTTTGTAAAGCCAGTGTTGCCAAAACAATTTATTGGTCAAGTATGGACGAGTATTCTTCAACTTATTCCGTTGGCAAAAATCCCTGACAGTGCTGAAGTATGGGTATGTGAATCTATCAATATTCTTTCCGAGTTCCGTATCTATGTTCTCGAAGGAGAAATTCTCGGAGTCAAACATTACTATGGTGATTGGTGGAGAACCCCCGATCCATTGTTTGTGGACCGAGTAGTGAAGAATTACAAACCTTCTCCGATTGCTTATGGAGTAGATATTGGAGTTGCCGACACAGAAGGTAGATGTTTTGTGATTGAAGCTAACGATGGATGCAATCTTGGAAATTATGGATTGGATTCGATTCACTATGGGGAAATGATTGTTTCCCGATGGTTTGAAATTGTCGCTGGCAAAGGATTGAAAGCAGCACTTGGAAACCAAATTGTAATTGAAGCAAGGCATCGTCTCACGACAGATGAAGAGGTTGATGCCTACATGCAAAAGATGTTAGGCATGAAGAAATCTTAATAAGTTATGAATAACCCACAACCAAACACACACATATGAGAAACAACAGAGAAAGATTATTGGACGACATCGTAGCAGAGATTAAGAAGAAAGCACTTACCTGCTACAACTACGGCGGATATATATTCTATCCCAATGGAGACATCCTCAAGAAAACTGCATACACACAAGATTTGTGGCTGAAATCCGAATCTTTAGTGGCGCAAGGAACAGTTTCAACAGTAACAGGAGCATTCACGGACAAAGATAAGATTGACCCATATCTACTGCTGGACACACTGAATAACTTGAAAGATGTGACGAAGGAAAGCACCTATGGTTCTTGGCAGGCAGAAGGAATTGTGCGAGAGGAAACCCTTGACCGCTACACTGCCGTTAAAGCAGCGGATTGGGCAAATGAACGAGCAATCCTACTCAAGTATATTCGTGGCATTGAGTTCCTTTCCGTTTCACTGGAGACCACCGATGCATTTGAATCTTACACCAAACGATTGAGTGCGTGGTGTGAGATTGCTTGTTCAAGCACTGCCGAGGAAGATCTCAAGAAGTTGATTGCCAATACTCGCATCAAATTCAAATCTTCGATTGAACGACCACGAGACCCCAATGGGGCAGAACTCATTGGAAAAAAGAAAAGTTGACAATTCGGTTCAATTAGAGTATGATGTTACGAGATTATGGATAAAAAGTAAATCTCAAACAGGCGGGATATTCTCTCTGATTGATGCTATTTATAAACATAATGGCCGTGTGGATAAGTGAAGCTGGTACAAACAACAGATTTAAAATCTGTCATCCTTTGTGGGTTCGAATCCCTCCACGGCTACCATTTTATAATAAGTTCAAAAATTTTCTTGACTTATTCTCTCCGTTAGGTTATATTTATCGTGATAATAGCGACACTACTGTTGTGTCGGCTAAAACTAAAAAAACAAAGTATGAAGAAATTCACAAAAATCGTCGCTGGCATGTTTCTTGCCATCGCCCTCGTAACCACAGCGTTTGCTACTGATACAAATGTAAAAGCAACCAATACGCCTGTGGCAGTTCAAACGGTATCTATTCCCGCACCTGTTTCAGAATGGGTGTTTGGCGTCAATGGTGGTGGCACTACTGCTACTAAGGACGACTTGGGAACAGCGTTTGGTATGACATTTGACATTGGACGCACTGGTGATATGCTATTTCCGATTCAGTTCGGTCTTCGTCAATCGCTTTCCGTTGTCGAAGCGAAAGAAAATCAGACACTTGTAACTTCAGCCCTCTATAACGATTGGACTGTGTTTAGCAAGAATAAGATCGATCTGTTTGCAGGTGCTAACGTCGCCCTAACGTATGGTGATACCAAGCCGCTGTGGGTAATCGCTCCCGAAGCAGGCGTGCGTTATTGGGTCAAGAATGACATCGCAATCGTCGGGCGTGTTCAGTATGGATTTGATCTTTCCAATAACTTCAAGTCCCAAGATTCATTGGCATACACCATCGGTCTTCAGTTCAAGTTCTAAACAGTTTGCGGCATGTCCGCAAATGGTGGAGGGCATAATTTGCCCCCAATGGGTGGGATTTCTTTAACGATTTGCCCACCCATTTTTGATATTTATAATTATGAAAAAACTACTATTCTCAATTCTCCTAGCAATCACCGCATTTACTGCGGCAGCTCAAATACCGTTCACAGTAGCATGGGACGCTTCTTCTGATACTGATGTTACAGGTTATACGGTCTATTACAAAGATCCGACCAATTCTTTGATATCAATGAATGTGGTTGGCAGATTGAATACAAATGCAACGTTCATTTCATCTGTCAATGTGGTGTATGAAGTGTATGTCACGGCAAAGAATGCCATTGGTCTGGAAAGTGACCCGTCAAACAAGATTCGTGGTGAAACTCTCCGTGTCAACGGCATTGGAAGACCAACACCGATTGTGCTATTGGATTTTGGCACCACGAACTTTGCAGGATTCGTGTTGACTACTCCATCAACTAATGGAACTCTCACTGGAACGCTTCCAAACATGATTTACACGCTCACTGGGGCGGGGAATAAGGATTACGTTGCCTATACATCTCCTGAGCAATCTATGGGACATAACATAACGAATTATTATATGTTTGGTAAGGCATTGACAAATGCACCACCGACAATTCATTTCGTTCCGTAAACCATCTCGGCGTAAAATATCTTAGTTTCAACAAAGGCGCATCCTTATTGGTGCGCCTTTCGTCTTTTATAATAACTATGTATATATATGAAACTCGTGAAGCGACCTAAACTAACGATTGATAACGTAGTGAGCGACGTTCCGGCCATCAAAAATCTACATGAAGAACTCATACGGAAAGGATTCACAACAGAACAAGCATATGAATTGACCCGCACCATCCTTAAACTTGTTCTCAAGTGAAAGTAAAACATACTCCTAAACCCAGAAATTCAGCCAAAACCCCACTCAAATTCAAGGTTTATAATCGACCTATCGCTGATACCCTGGGTTGTGTAGGGCAATGTTGGCCTACTCTCAAAATCTATAAAATAGAGATAGACCCCCGGCAAAGTCAGAAGGATTACATGGATACACTTATTCATGAATCTCTTCATGAACTTCTTCCCCGCAAGCGGGAGGCATTTATTCTCAAGGCGGGCACAACCATCGCTAATCTCTTATGGCGACTTGGATACCGCCGAGTCCGTCAAAAGATCCCAAAACTTCAAAAAAAATATTGACAAGAAGCGTTGAATGTGGTATGCTTGTAAAGTTTCATGAAGCAAATGGATATGGAAATAATACGAGAAAACAACTTGCAGAATACATGCATATTGTGTAAAATGAGAACTTATACTCGCAAGCATCATTTGATTCCTAAATCTCGTGGTGGAAAAGATACTATTGATTGCTGCGAAACTTGTGAGAGCTATTTACATCGTCAATGGACACACAACCAACTTCGTGATACTTTCAATTCGGTAGAATCTATCTTGGCAAATGAAGGATTTCAGAAGTTTTTGAAATGGCGTAGAAAACAACCCGCCACCGCATTGTTCAAGTCTGAACCCGGCAAGTTCCGAGATAAACACAAGTATCGTTGACGTTATGCTTTTAGTAAAAACAAAATTGGCAGGGGTTGATATTTTATTTAGATGGGTCATTTCGTCTATATTCTTAAATGTTCAGATCAGACACTTTATACGGGTTACACTACGGACATTGAGAAGCGGTGTGTCGTTCACAATACGGGCAAAGGTGCAAAATACACTCGCACACGACTTCCTGTAGAAGTGGTATATTCGGAAGAATATGACACCAAGACCGATGCCATGCGGCGGGAGTATCGGATAAAACAAATGACCCGCCGAGAAAAACTGAAGTTAATCAATAAATTCGGTGGGTGCGCTAGAAAGACTACTCAGAAAGAGTTAATCTTTCTTCCACATGGTCATATTTATACCTGTATGAACGAAAAGATTCAAACTATCCTACTCAAAATCATCCTCGAACTTAAAAGGTCGCAATGGACCGCTCATCCAGATTGGGAAGTGACCCTCAAAGGTGAAGGACATGTTCCGCTGGTGAAGCCCATTGCAGTAGAGGGAAGCATGAAAGGCAAGACGTGGGATGCCCAAGTTGAAATTACGATGGATTTGAAACTGGAAACCGGTGACCAGATTACGTATTTTCCCGACTACACCATCTTCGGGCAGATTTTCATGAGGGGATGTCCAGTCGAAGACATTCTTTACAAGATGGATGCCGACGTTGCATTTACCGCCCCCGACTTTTCAAATGATCGCAAAATCAAAAGTGCGGCAGATAAAATAAATCGTCTTGTTGATAGTCATATTCAGACGGAGTTCAATGATTACGTTGCTACCAACCATGAAAACATTGAGTATTACAAGAAACATGAAGAGCCAGCAGGCGAGATTCCAGGATTGGACGATGATTAAAAAGAAGGCTTGACAATTCTGGAATTTCTGGTATTGTATGGGCGTAACGTTGATTCGGATTTGAGAACCGCACTTCTAATCCGAGCAAAAGCGATGATTAAAAAAAGTCGCAAAAACTAAAGATTTCGGTTGACATGCAGATATGTATGTGATAGAGTAGTCAAAATAAACGCAATATCGTTCAATGGCAGGACGGAACTTTCATAAGGTTCATATCTGTGTTCGATTCACAGTATTGCGACCAATTTTAATGCGGGTGTAGCATAGTGGTAATGCATTTGCTTGCCAAGCAAGATATGAGGGTTCGATTCCCTTCACCCGCTCCAATTGATGAATTGTAAAAGTGGCAAATGGAAATTGAAGCCATGCTTGGTATGCGGGAAAATAACTAAGAATACGATTTATTGTTCGTGTCAGTGTGATTCTCAACACAAATTGAGATTGCTCTTTGAAAAGATAGATAGTGGGGAATATGTCGTAAAACCATTAGGTGGTAATACAACATTGAAAAAATATCTCATTAATCGTCGTGGAAAACGATGTGAGGTATGTAAAAATGAGAAGTGGATGGATGTAGAAATTCCATTAACTACTCACCATATAGATGGTAATGCAAATAATAATTGTTCAAGCAATTTACAATTGCTTTGTTGTAATTGCCATGCGCTTACATCCAACTATGGAAGAAAAAATAAAAATTCCGCACGAATTAATAGATATAATTCTTTGTAATTTGCAGATTGATGTAACCCGGTAACATAATTGGCTCATAACCATTAATTTCGGTTCAAATCCGAGTCTGCTACCAAATTTGCGGGTATTGCTCAATGGTAGAGCGGGAGTTTTCCAAACTTCATATGAGGGTTCGATTCCCTCTACCCGCTCCAATTTGTTTGTTCAACGGCAGTCCAGCGTTTCAATGACACCAATGGGTGCGTCTCGTAAGAGAACGACTGGTGAGAGATTGTAGTCCAACGGAAGACGAAGACTATAGCAAACAGAAATGTGCGACATTGGTGTTCTAATGGCAGCATGTAACGCTTCCAACGTTATGGTGCGGGTTCGACTCCCGCATGTCGCTCCAATTTGAAACCAAACCAGTAATGGTGATGGGGTCTTGAAGTTGACTACATATCCCGCATGGGTGAAGTGATTGAATGTCAATTTGGTTTCAGTGCCGTGTTAGTATATGTGGTATTATATGTGATTGGTAATCATAAGAACTGGATTCAAACTCCAGACATGGCTCCATATCTGTAAGTTCTTGCCGATTGTTTATCTTGGTGGGAGCAGAAAACCCATCTGCTTTCAGCGGATGGGATGAATGCGACCCATAGAGAATGAAGATATTTACAAGATTTTTGTATTTTTGTAAAAGTCCAACATACTTATACGTGATGATAACAAAAAGAATAATCAAAGGATACAAGTTCCCAGTTCTTCCAACCGAAGAACAAAAGACATTCTTTGCCAAATCTTTTGGTTGTTCCCGCTTCGTCTTCAACTACTTCCTCAATGCCCGAAAAGAACATTATCTCAAAAATGGAAATGGAAAAGGAATAGGATACAACGATACTGCTAAACTTCTTGTTGAACTTAAAAAAGATAAAGATACTGAATGGTTGAACGAAGTCAACAGTCAATCACTCCAGCAATCATTAAGACAACTTGATGTATCTTATCAACGATTTTTTAAGAAAGTTTCCAAGTTTCCATCCTTTAAGTCCAAATATGACAAGCAATCATTCTGTGTTCCTCAACATTTTATTTTTGAGAATGGATTGCTTACCATCCCAAAACTAAAATCCATCAAGGTAAATCAACATAGACCATTTGGAGAGAACTACGAGATTTGTTTCCTCACCATTTCCAAGACCAAAACGAACAAGTATTTTGTTTCGTTCATTGTTGAGGAAGATTTCACATCCAAAGTCAAAAAGACAAATAAGAGTGTAGGTATTGACTTGGGACTGATTAACCTGATGACTTTTTCCGATGGTAAGAAAATTGCCAATCCGAGAATATCAAAGAAATATAGAAAGAAACTGGCATACCAACAGCGACAGCATTCCAAAAAAACAAAGAAAGGTAAGAATAGAGAACGAGCAAGAATTGAGTTAGCAAAAACATACGAAAAGATAACCAATGTAAAAATGGACTATGCCCACAAACTCACTAACGATATTGTCAAAAATCAAGACACTGTTGTAATGGAGGATTTGAGTATTTCCAATATGATGAAAGACCATAAGAAAGCAAGGTCAATACAAGAAGTGTCTTGGTATGAAATTGTAAGACAGCTCAAATATAAGAGTGAATGGAATGATAGGAAGTTTATCCAAGTGGATAGATATTTTCCATCATCTAAAACCTGCTATGATTGTGGATACATAAACCAATCATTGAAGGAAAGTGATAGAGAATGGGATTGTCCTATTTGTAATATCCATCACGACAGGGACTATAATGCTTCCCTGAATATACTAAAACAAGGTTTGTCTGGTTTGGGAACCAAATCGGACTCTAAACAAAAATGTGGGGAGGCGTTGAGGATGGTATCTGGTAAAACAGAAAGAGTAATCAAGTCAACGAACCACAAAACCAAGAACCTAAAGTTTGGTGTGGGAAACCCACCTGCTTTAGCGGGTGGGTAGTTCATGCGTGTAAGATTGATATGGTCCATACTCAAAGTGAGCCGGGAAATTTATACTCTCCATCGCACTAGATTAGTGCCGGGTGTCGGGGCAGTACCGACGTGGACTACCATTTAAATATGAAAAAAATATCATTAATTTTAATGATTACTATTTCAGTAGCGATTGGAGAAGAATCATATTATAGTGTAAATGGTTCTACATTATCAGATCCAAAAGAGATATATAATGGAGGATGTGCTCAATGTCATGGTATCGATGGCAAAGGTAAAACCAAGATGGGAATAAAGAATGGAGTACGAGATTATACTGTGGTTGCAATTGATAATGATAATGACAAAGCATATTTTGCTATTAAAAATGGCCTAAAAGATAAAAATGATATGGTCATAATGAAACAATCAGATGATTTGACCGATTTTAATATTAAAGAAGTTATTCGTTATATGACATCTTTGAAATTAAAATAATGAACACAAATTGCAATCATTTATCTGGATTTATGAGAATTCAGATAGATATTATAAAAAAACATATTGACGAACATAAGTTTTTACGTCATATGGAGGATAAAAACGAAGCGTTAGAATCATTCATACATGATTATGGGTGGTTAATACGCGAATTATATTGCACTCGAATTTGTGAGTTGCAAAATGATTGTGAGATAGCAATGCAACTCAGTAAGAGTGGCGATTTGTTAAGTCATCACACAAAAAGTTTATGCCCGTGTGGATAAGGGAAATGGAACAACCGACAGATTCAAAATCTGTTATTCTTTGCACGTTCGAATCGAGCCACGGGTACCAATTTTAGATGCCCCGTTAGTATAGTGGAATTATGCGGCACTCGTAACGCTGAGACGACAGTTCGATTCTGTCACGGGGCTCCAGTTTTAACATGTCGGAGTAGGCTCTAAGCGGAGTCAAAAGTGTAACTGAATAAGTTGTCCATCCACCCCTGTTCAGTGAGAAATGATGAAGCGATACGACACCCTTGAGAATGGACTCGGGGAACAGCACTGATATCAGGTCCGTCTGTTGTGTTAATATCTCGTATGGTAGCTCAATGGCAGAGCAATGAGATTGTACTCATTAGATGCTGGCTCTAATCCAGCTCAAACGAGATTTAAGTCCGGTTCGTAGAGTGGTCCATGCGCTTGGCTGCAACCCTTGAGACGAAGGTTCGATTCCTTCACCGGACTCCAATTTTAATATGAATATGCTCACTTACGTTTATGGACGTGGCAATGCAAAAGCAAAACGTGCCCGACGTGGAATGGAAAAAGACTGGAACAGATATGGCGACCCGCTCAAGAAACTCTTGAAGGGCAGTTTTACTAAGGATTTATGGGTAGAATACCGTGAGAAGAAATTTTCAGAAAGTTGTTGACATCTTGCAACGTTTCTGGTAAAGTATGGGAAGTAAGATGAAAATTGAACGTTACAAATCGATAAGAGAGACCTTGCCGTATATTACAGCAGATGAACTCGAAGACGAAGATATAATTGTAATGGTGTCAGATGTTAGTGAAAACGTCTCAAAAAACCTTACTCTCGGAGAGTTGAAAAGATTTTTGAGCAGAAAGAAAAAGTAAACAGTATTTATTGGTATGACAGCGACGAAACATAACGTATGGTTTAGCATTAAGAGTGCATCAGCACTCGTGCTCCAACCGTGCGATTATAATCGTCCAGAAGGAGCAGGCTGTTAATGTAGAGTTGAAATATACCTACCTCAACAGCCGAGACAATAGTCTCGGTTTTTTGTTGAACAGATTTTGAATGACGGATTGGGTTTAAGCAAACTCCATCGTTCCCTAAAAAGAACTGCTTTCCCAAATGTGACAAAAAAGGTGATTGGTCATGCGGTGTTATGAGTAAAATCAGAACCGTTCATGGCGTTAAATTAATTTTAAGGTGATTTATATCATCATTTGCGTTCATAGTTCAATGGTAGAACAATTGACTTTTAATCAATCTATCGGGGTTCGATTCCCCGTGAGCGCACCAATTTTAAGTACAGGCGGCTGGTGTAATGGCTGCATACGAGTCTCCAAAACTCTGGGAGAGGGTTCGATTCCTTCGCCGCCTGCCAATTTATGGTACGATGGGTGTGAAAGTTTAGCATTCAAGTTTGTGAAACTTGCGGAGCGAGGGCAGTACTCGTATCGTACCCCATTTTCTGTCAATAATGGCAGTGATAATACCGAGGAACTTCTCGCTGCCGCACGGAGTAAATCGTTTTTGCGATGATGTATCAATGATACACAGTTCAATGTGTTTTTCCAAACACGCTTGAAATTTTCGTTCATCATTGGTCTTGTGAGAGAGTAGTTTATCCTCTCCAAAAATAGGTTCGTAGTGGAATATTCCGTTTAGCTCAAACGCCAATTTCAACGATGGAATATAGATGTCTAACTCGGCATTGATGGCATCTGTTTTATTGTAGTCAACGCGGAGAGATGAATATTTTTCGGTGAGTTTTTTCTCTATCCATTTTTCGAGTTTGGAGCGTCGGCAACCCGATGTCTTATGGGCATTGTGATAAGTCGCAGAACAGGACGAAGAGCAAAACGTATAGTTTGTCTTTTTCAACTCTCGTGGTGTTCTATACACAACATTTCCACAAAGATGACACCCTATTTGTTTCCCGTTGTGTTTTCCTTCGTGAGAGCACTTGCGGGAGCAATATTTCAGGTCATTTCTTCGTGGATTTTTTTCGGCTTGACGCTTTAGCGATTTCTGTATTTCATTTTTTTGGATAGTAAATACGGAGCGGCAAACATAACATTCGAGTGGAAGCAAATCTCGTGATTTTGCTCCCTTGAATTCGGGTGGGGTGAATAATGGTTTCATACACCAATAAATATCATTCCAAAACCCGAAAATCACCCCAAAAATCATTTTATGGTTCGTAAGCATAAGAAGTGATGCAATTGGCTCTTACCCTTTAGAAGTCGGGGCAGTACCGACACGGACCACCAATTTCTTCCCGCTTCGTATAGAAGCATTATATCTGGCTTTGACCCAGAGGAAGGTGGGGCAGTACCATCAGCGGGAGCCAATTTATTTTCGGGGTATAGGTGGGTAAATGGAAGCCCTCTCGGTTTGGAGCCGAGCGTCATTATGACCTTGCTGGTTCGAGTCCAGCTATCCCGACCAATTTATTCAGCGTGTCGCCTAACTTGGTTATGGCACTTGGTTTGGGGCCAAGAATAATGGTGGTTCAAATCCACTCACGCTGACCAATTTTTAGAATCACGTCCCAAGTCATAGGTTCAAGTCCTATTAAGTTTAATAATTCTTATGGTGTAGAGGTAACACAGTGGGGGAGGAAGAAGAAAAATTATCATTATGGGTTCAAAACTTTGAAAGCGAAGTCCAGCCTCTTAAGCTGTGAGAGTCCGGGGCAGTACCGGATGAACCCACCAATTTATGGCCCTATCGAATAATTGGCTAATTCAGGAGACTTTCAATCTCCAGACCGAGGGTTCAAATCCCCGTGGGGCTACCAATTTACGCTAGTAAGGAAGTAAGCACCGGAAGGTGACACTAGGAGTCAAACTCCGTTTTGGATTACTACGAAATAGTAATACGACTCTTTTCGGCGAAGTATTTCTATGGGTTGATGTCTAACAAGACTATTTATTAGTATCTTATGTTAGACATTAAAGGAAAAAAATTCGGGAAATTAGTTGTAATTGAGTTTGACTACATTAACAACGGTGGTCATGCCGTTTGGCGATGTAAATGTGATTGCGGTAGGGAAACTACAGGTCAGACAAGATTTTTAAGATCTGGAAAGAAAGTAAGTTGTGGTTGCCAGCGGCGTGCAACTGGTGCGTGCCATCCAACATGGCAAGGCGTGGGAGAATTAAGTAAAGCACAATTTTCAAGATTGAAGATAAGTGCCAAAGTTCGTAACATTCCATTTTCCGTGAGTATAGATTTTTTGTGGAATTTGTTTTTGAAACAAACCCGAAAATGTGCATTATCTGGTGAAGATATTACTCTTTTCGGAGCATGTAAAACGTGGGGGACTGCATCATTAGACAGAATTGACTCTACAAAAGGATATGTAGAAAATAATGTTCAATGGCTTCATAAAGATGTAAACTTTATGAAATCTGATTTGTCTCCTGAAAGATTCCGTGAGTTGATTGTTAAAATCAATCATAACATAATTTGAGATACATACAGCAAGCAAAAATTCTTCTATTCAAGAAAAAAAATGTATCTAGCTTCGGTCATATGTTGTAGTGGTAGCAATTGCTGA
>Ga0315284_10013966_pt1 | contig 11447 bp, 5 predicted proteins | sample YL17G09_16_MG_FD_203696 | JGI IMG/M metagenome (GOLD analysis project Ga0315284, IMG submission 203696) | Sediment microbial communities from Yellowstone Lake, YNP, Wyoming, USA - YL17G09_16 | ecosystem: Environmental > Aquatic > Freshwater > Lake > Sediment | place: USA: Wyoming | collected... | reverse complement strand
TCCGCTGGACAAATGTCTAACACAAGTCCATAAAAAACAATTGCTTACGTCTTCAGAGGTGTCCGGTACCTTTCCGCTCTCAGAACCAACGTCCTGGTCTCCCCACACGCTTCTCTTTATTGCAAATACTTTATTACCATTGCCCCCTCCTATGGGGATTTTATCACTCCTTTTCGGTCTCTTTCGTATCCTTGGCTGGCAGAGCATCCTTTCTACTGTCGACCTCCTGTTCGATGATCCGCTTCTTAAGCTCCCGACTGAATGATTGACACCTTTTCCGGAAGAATTTGTCATAGTCATCCTCGAATACACCGAAAATATCCGGATTAATTAGATGAGACCACATACAGGTTTTGAATCTACTATTCTGCTTAGCAAACCGCCTCATGTATTTGGATGGAGATTGAGCTCGGATCTCCCTTTTGTTCAAAAAATCGTCGACGATGGTAATATTCGCAATGTGGTTGATATAGGAATCCTCTTCCCCTTTCTTATCAAGGAACGCTCTTGGAAAAAAATGGTGAAAATTCTTGCTATTGGCTTGCTTGAGCCAATCATTGCTGATTCGAACCACGGAATTATCGACGAATGATTTTGGTTCTTGATACGCAAGCACACATAGTAAGGCCTTTATGTAAGCACGGCCTACAGAGAACCAACCGTTTTTCTCAATAAATTCAGCGGAGGTGTCAACAGCCCATTCATACTTGGGAAGATGACCACCGATTATCTTGTCAATTTTACGAATATCCTGTGCTAGCCGGCTTTCGACACTTTGCGAATAGCGGCCGCCGAGTACAGCACGCCAGAAAAAATCCTGAAGGTATTTCTGGTCTTGCCCTGTTGGCCTCCGTTTCTTTTTAAAAAAGTAGTATGCAAAGGGCACAACCATGTTCGGATATGGCAGGAGTTGGGAAACCGGGATTCGATAGGTATTTCGGAAAAAGTCCACGGTGTTCTTAATTGCGTCGATGGCACCCGGCCAGATATCAATGATTTCTTTTCTGCGAAGTTTAAGAATGTCCTTTTTCCGGCACTCCTTGCAAATAAGGATGGAAATGGTCTGAAGAACCACGGATTCAGGTAATGTGCTGTAATCAGCCACTTCAAGATCGTTTATGAGTTCATCGAACTTCTCAGCCAAGTCAAAACCTCGCTTGGAATCAAATGTCTTCGCGACCATGATCTCAAAAACGGAAAGTGGTTTCCCACTGACATTGAGGCGAGTGAAAATCTCCGTTGCGACGTCGATTGGTGCTTCCTTGATCAAAACTGTGGAGAACTGATAGGCATTGATACGGTCTTTATATCGCTGAATTTTGTCCTGAAGAACCTCAGGGTATGCGGTCAGAGTTTTGAGCTTCCCATACAAAAGATCGTGGAGTTTGATAATACGGTGTTGGTTCGTGTCGGCCAACTCTGTCAGGATGATTTGTTCGTCCCTTTTCGCCTCCAAATCAAGATAGAATTCTGAATAGTCATCCTCGTGGTCCTCGCGTTGAATCTTCAGTCCTCTCAGGCTGGCAAAAAGAGTCGTAAGGCGCTGTTGGCCGTCGAGGACGTATTGGATAAAATCTCCCTTCGGTGTAGCCGGAAGTTCCAGGCCGCCGAGGTTTCGTAAAGCACGTAGCTCTTCTTTCGTCTTCCAAAAGATGAACGTGCCGATTGGATATCCTTTTACTATGCTATCCAAGAGGTTTGCCGATTTGACCTTGCTCCAGACGAAATCCCTTTGGAATTGGGGAATCTTTATGCTGCCGTCTTCGATATTGTTCATTAGAGAAGAAAAAACCAGCGACTGAGGCTCAGGAAGATTCATTTCGGTTTCTCCTTTTTCTTTTTTCGAGTAGGGGGGAAGTCACCTCGAAGAGGTCTGCGAGGCCGTGGGCGATGGAGCAGTCCATTTTACGGGCTTCCCGCACCTGGTCCGGCCAAATCATGTGGCTTGGGGGACGTGGGCTTGGGGGACGTAGTGGAAAATTAACACCCTTTAATCCTCCCTCCGCCTTTTTCGAATTGCCTTGGCGATTGCCGAAGTGCAGACCCCTAACTACCTCGCTATCTCCGCCATAGCAATCCCATACTCTCGCCTCAAAATCCATGTGCTCTTAGCCCGTACCCGCTCCAGCAAGGACCAGGCGAGGATGCAGATGGCGGTTTGTTTAGATAGGTCTTCTAAACAAGTGACAAAGTCTTTCCGGTCCTGGCTATCCCGAAAGATCCGCTTGCCTTCCATTCCTCAAATCATCAGATAATGTAAAGTGCATTTTTTCAATTACGTCCCCTTAACACGGAGGGAGCCCAACAAGTTGCATTTGAACCAACGTCCCGGTCCCAACGTGAATAACTTAAGGGCGTCCCCACTTACACACGTTGCCTGACCCCGCTCCGCTAACGATGGCCGGCGGGTAAGATAGGGACTATACTGTTACGCTTTTAATGATAGCCTGACCCTTTTTAACCCGGGACAAGAAGTCTTTTCCCGACTGCGCAACAGATGCTCCGGTAGCAGCGGCAGCAGTTTCCAATATTGATCCTGCCTTCGAATAGCCGGTTACACTAACTTCCTGGCACTTACTCAGGAGCATTGGAACATAGAGGGAAGGGCTTAATAGCGCGAACGTCTGATTCTTCGCTATTTCCAACCACTGTTTGGAGACAAGGTCTCCAAATGCATTTCCACAAAGATGTCCCCAATCACCTGAAACGAGAGCATTAAGCAGATGGAAATGACATATAAATAAATCCCGTGGCGAGACCGCCTCTTCGCGAACACGGTAGAGGGCCAGCGCCGCTTCTTCGAGCAGATCCTTAGGTTTCAAGAATTCCCCAGCAAGGAGATCGAAGAAGCGGCTGACGTCTGTACCCCGAATGCCCATGCCTTCTAGGCTCTTCCGCCAGTGCCCAATCGGTATTGGAATTTGAGGATTTTGAGAAGTGGCAAGAACTGCAAACGATAAAAGAATGAAGCGCAAATATGTCTTTTTATTGGGATCAGTCCAATGATCCCCAGGAAGAGCAGGAATGTTACCCGCCTTCAACCCATCTACACTGCCCGATTCGAACTCTTTCCGACAATTGATGGCTTCAAGCATCCCGATGATGACGGGAACAGCAATTTCAACATCTCCGCTATGCCAAAGGGCCTCATATTTAGCGATCCTTTCGTTGATTCGAATTAACAAAGGTAGTTTGCCACCCGCTTTCTCTTCAGCTACCTGCGACAGCCTAAGCCCTGTTCCAAGCCTTGTGTCAATATTGCCTAGCAGCCCCCAGACTGCGGATAGCTCTAACATCCGCAAATCTTTCAGCCCTTCATGCGGCTCTTGGTTGCTACAAGCGCCTGGCGGCGGCTCGGCCAGTTGTCGATCTGCTTTGCCCCAGCCAGCAGCATCAGAATCAATCCAAGCCAAGGAGTGCCTCACTAGCGCGTGTAAATGGCGGTTCTTCAGGTTTTGGTCAACAGGGATGGACTCAAGACTTTTAAGTACATCAGCATAAAGAGTCAGAGCCTCTGTCGCCGGGCCCAGCTTCCAACGGGCAAAAGCAGCATCCGCCCTCAGACCGACACTCATATCCTGAAGCAAACCCGCCTCGTCAGCCTTTCTCGCACCCAGAAGAAACAGACGTTCAGCACTTCCCCAGTTTCCCGAACGTGCGGCAGCAATGCCTGCCGACCGGCACGCAAACACCTTTTCGACCTTTGGGAGGTCATCACTTTTCAGAACACGTTCGAGGAGAACCAGTGCGTCACGTTCCTTTTTGAGACCGAGAAACACCTTGGCCCGCTGGTTAAGGACCCTGGAATCCCCTGCCCCGAGCTCAACGTCAGCCTCATCCAGCACTTCAAGAGCGGCTTGAGGTGCCTTCCCGTATTCATCGTACATGACGGACATGGCCACATAGGCCGCGCGGATTAGCGGTTGAACCCGCCAACTCCGTCCCAGTTCCAACGCCCGACGTAGAACCGTAATCGCCTTGTTCACCTCGAGACGGTCGCGTGATGCATCGCGCCACCATGCTATCCCAATAAGCAGATCAGCGATTTCGAAATCCTGTTCCTCATGCCCAAGAACGTGGACAAAGTGGGTTCGCTTCTCCGGGCTTAGACGTTCCAAGGCGTTGAGCAATTCCTGCAAATCATCCAAACCAGATATACGTGCGGCTTCAAAACTGAAAAGCACCTGAAAGGGTGAAAACCCAGCCAAAAGTAGCCTGGCCTCATCCCTCTTCCCGAAGTTGTGTAATATCTCTGAAAAGGCTTCTTCACCCTTCGCGAGATCCATCAGTCGGGAAAGCATATCGATAGAGCGGCGTGGTGGTATTGGAATTTCAATAGAGTTAAGAAATGTCGTGTAGGCCATTATAAAATTCATGTTGCCTAGTGGTCCGTATTCCGTCTGGTCAAGCAACTCAAGAGTGCGGTCCATAATTGCAATCGCTTCTTCACTCTGTCGGCTGGCAACGGCAACCCGGTACTGCGCAAGACGCAGAATTAGGTCAACCATGCCATTCTCTCTGTAGAGGTGTTGTCCGGGCGCCAGGGCCATCGCTGGGATCCAAGAGACTAAATCTCCTACTGCTTGCAGCGCCTCTTGCTCAGCAGCTATAAGACCCCTGGCTAATTGAACCAGCGCACCTTCGGACTTCGCGGCAAGTGCATGCACGAATGCAGTGCCAATCTGAATCGGCGATACCTCTTTATGTCTTAAAATGTTCAGGGCTATGGCCCCGTGGACAGATTTAGTTTCGGCAGGTGATAGAATCTTGCCGCCTTCGTTTTGAAGCAGAGGTGAAACGCGGTAGCTATCTTCTCCGACTTTCTCAATCCATGGACCAACCAAACAGTCAAAGGCTTCGCCAGGCAATGATAATGCGGGCGGAAGTTGGGCTAGATCGAGAGCGAGCTGTCGTGAAAAGGGTTCCACCATCAGACTCAGACGATAGGCGAGTGAGCGAGCAGCCTCGGAAGGAATTTCCTCCATCAGTCTCCGTCGAGAGAAAGCACGCTGTTCTTCCAAATCAGCTGTGCTGAGCCAGCTCATCTCTTCCACGGGTGGCCAGCCCTTACTGAGGAGGTTACGTACCCGTGCGTGGACGAGTTGCGGATGTCCCTGAGTTGTCATCCGGATAACACGGCTCCATTGTCTCAGTTTTTGCCCGTCCTCCAAACCGTGATTTAAGACAATTGCCGCTACATCCTCCTCATTGAGATATGGTATCTCCTGATCACATTTTTCGGGCAGCCATAACTTGTTCATCAGGTCGGGGGAACACGGGGATGGCCCCGTGATCACTACAGTCCCACCAGTGTTGATTACTGAGAACACAAGGACTAGGAATTCCCTCTCAAATCGCGCCAATGATCCGAAATCTAGATCGTCCAGAACTAGTTTTGGAGGAAGGCTGAGACCCTTGATTTCGAAAGCACCGCGACGCAAATGATCGGCGATCTGGATCGGATCCCGCCCACGGAATCCACCCCAAACCCACCGCCCGCCTATTTTGTCAATTAACAGACGCGCCAGCAATGTCTTGCCCACTCCGGTACTACCGTGGAGAATGATGGCTCCATGAGATTGCAGGATTCCTACCAGATCCGTTACCAAGCGTTCCCGTTGAGCGGCTCCGCGCATGAGGGGTAGAGGCGAGTCTAATACACGCGGAGCCCGCATAGGGTCATAAAGTGCTGGAGCAGCACCTTGGGATAAGGAATAGAGTTGGCTAGTCAAGCCGCGAAGGGCCGCAGCCTCACCTCGTGGCATCAACTCCATTGTCGCCTCGTCGAAAGTTCGGCAAAAATCGGCGTAATTCAGATGTCGTTTTTCCTCAGAGCTAAGAAGCTCCACGACCTTTCTGAGCAGAGTGTCGAGGGCCTTCTCCGCATGCTTAGAGTCGACACCCTTGCGGTCGCCATGAAGAACGAGCTGATCATTGATGCTAGCGACTAATGCGTCTTTGGATTTGCTGCCAGTATCCCAATAGATACCGCGAATGAGCTGGTTCCGAATTGCCGTGTCATCGGACCTTCGAAGAAACTCCTTAATGGGATCATCTATCGTCAAGCCTAATAGGAAATCCTTGAGCGGCGTTAGTGCAATCTGCTCATCCCTAGTCGCCAAGGCCCAGTATTCAAGCCCTTTTCTGACTGCGCCAAAAGAAGCTCCTTTCTCTTGGCCGGACACCGCAGTGGTCAGGAATCTGAGGTGGATGATTTTATCTGGGTTTCGTTGCTTGTGGCGCCAGAAGTTATTGATCGCCTCAACCACATCGGCTGAACGCAGAGTTACCGATCCGCTGGCTGCCGTGTCCTTAACCTGTGTAGCTGTTACCCTATCGGTCTCGTGAACATCGAAGTCTTCCGCACCCTCCAAGTAGAGCACCTCGTGTTCGGCCAGACGCATCCACGCGAGCACGCTTTGGTACGCTTGGTAGACGTACCCGCGTATCGATGAAGTGGCTTCACGCTTTGGGTCGTTCTTTAACCCATTGCTCATTATGCCCCACCAACTTCGACAGTTTTGCAAGGGTGAGAGGGACGTACATGCAGAACGCGCATTGAGAAACCGTTTTCTTTCTTACCATTCTTTAGGCTGACCAAAGGTTTCCGTTTTGCCATTTCAAAATTCCCCTTTGAAAGCCTTGTCGAGGATGGAAGGTAGCAGGGCTTCTAGCTCTGGGTTGGTTTCGGCTTGGAGCCTTTTCACCTCGTTCACTTCCGCCATTAGAGCTTCCAGTTCGGCCATGATCCGGCGCTGTTCGGGGAGCGGGGGGATTGGAAGGCTTATGGCTCCAAGCTTTGTGGTTCCAAGCTCGGTTTGCTTCGTGGTCTTTGCGCCCTTTGAGTTCTCAATAGCCTGCTGTCCCAACGGGCTCTTTAGAAAGGAGGATAGGAACGAGGAACATACGAGATTTGGGTTTGGGCGAACAATAAGGACGTGTGAATCAAAGGGGTGTCCAGCTTGATCGCTCATTACGATGCAGCACCGTCCAATTGTTCCCTCGCCAGTTGAGTTTATTACGATATCGCCAGTCTGCGTAAATGCCCAAGTTGGCAATTTTTCGTCCCATACCGGAGTGACTTCTTTAGCATGCGAAAGATCAATTCCCTCCCACCGCACACACTTCTGATTAATTACGCGAATGCCACTTCCTTCGATATAATTTGGAAGTCTACCTCGGTAAATTGAACCTAATGAGCTAATCATTTGAATTTGATGTTTGGCTATGATGCTCTTGAAGATTGAAGCTAACTTAGAATTTAGAAACACTCCAGCCATCTCCCTGGCCTGTTTGCGTAAGGAGCGGGCTTCGTTGATTTGTACGGCCAATTCCTCAATTCGCGCCACTACCCGCCGCTGCTCCGGCAATTGTGGCAAGGGCATTTCGTAACCTAGAACATCTGCTGGCCGAATGGCTGCATAATTTGTAGAGCCCTGCGCATTTACTTGATCGGAAAAGGCTGGCGTGCGGATGAAAAAGTCTAAATATCGACCATCGAGCTTTGACTCATCGATCCCAAAGAGAAAATAATGGCTGCTGACAATGGCCCCATCGAGAGACCCGGGTACAATACCAAAACCGCCAACTTTGGCATCAATTTCGGCGACAAGAACTTCTCCTGGGCGGCATACTTGCTGCTGTTTTGTCTTTATAAGTGCTCCAGGAACTTTGTCTCGCAAAACAATACCTTGGGCGTGGAGTTGAACTCGCGGACGTTTGTAGGTTGCCAGATCGTCGATGATGACGAATTCCTTCCGCTGCCGCAGCACCTTCCCCAATTTGACCTTTGGCCACTTTGCGCTCATGTCTTCTCCGGATGAATGAGGTGCACGAGCACTCGGGCCAGGAGATTTTTTTCTTGAGGTTGGCTTTCGGCTATCAGGAGAGTCATGGCTACAAGGGCGTTGTCGGCGATTCTCTTGGTGCCGTCGGATCGGTAGAGGGCGGCGTTCTTCTGTAGAAACCATAGGAAAAGTGTGGCGGCTATGCGTTTGTTGCCATCTACGAAAGGGTGATTCTTGACCAGAAAATAGAGAAGATGCGCGGCCTTTTCCTCAAGGGTGGGATATAGATCCTTACCTCCGAAGGTTTGGAAAACAGCCTGAAGCGAACCGACCAGGCTTTTGTCGCGCTCCTGGCCAAAGAGGGAACCTGAGCGATAGTGTTCTCGCAGGCGCTCTACGGTTTTGCGTGCTTCTTCAAGGCTAATGCCCTTCACTGGACGGCGCGATCCTTTGGCCGGCCCGACGGCCTGCCGGTCGTACGCATCCAGGAGGTCCAGAGCGAAACTGTAATCCGCCACTACACGCAGAAGCGAAGTGGCCTCCTCGCCGGTTAGGGTGCGGCGTTCCGCCACGTCGGCGATGAGACGGATAGCCTGGTTTAGTTCTTTCAGACGGCGTTCATTGATGGAATAGCCACGTAAAATGTGGTCGTGAAGAACCCTGGTGGCCCAGATGCGAAACTGGGTGCCTCGTTTGGAGTTAACGCGATAGCCCACGGAAAGGATGGCATCAAGGTTGTAGAACTGGGTCGAATATGTTTTCCCATCTTCGGCAGTATGTGCAAATTTTGCACTAACTAATTTTTCATCCAACTCCTTTGTTTTAAAGATATTTCTTAGGTGTTTGGTAATAACGGTGCGCTCAGTTTTGAAGAGGGCAGACATTTGCTTTTGTGTGAGCCAGACGGTCTCGCCCTGGAGTTTCACTTCCAGCGAAATGGGACCAGCCGGGGCTTTGTAGATAACAATTTGGCTATCGTTTTCGCTCATGACGACTTTCCCAGAAGCGTCTTGATTTCTCCCATTATCTCCACGATCCGCCGTTCTTTTGCAAGAATACTTTCTACGATTTGCTCAGGCGGCAAATGAGCGATATCCTCCTTGGCGTGCGGGTTTTTGCGATCGAGGTTGCAGTTGCTGGCCATCAGCTCTGTAGCCGGGACTTTCCAGGCCTGGTCATTCCCTTTCCGCTTCTTCCACCATTCCAGACAGGTCTTGAATTCTTCGAACTGGAGGGGCTGAGTCTTAGTGTAGTTCTTTCGGCCTTCGGGCAGAGGGTGTTCGTAATACCAAACCTCTTTCGTCGGGCCTGAGCGATCAAAGAAAAGAAGGTTCGTAGGGATGCTGGTATAAGGTGAGAAAACCCCATTGGGCAGGCGGACAATCGTGTGCAAGTTGAAACCTTTAAGCAGCTCCTCCTTGATCCGGGCGCATACCCCGTCGCCGAATAGGGTCCCGTTGGGAACAACCACTGCGGCGCGGCCGGGCTTTGGTATCCTGCGCAGCTTGCGCATGATGAGCTGAAGGAATAATAATGCCGTTTCTGCGGTCTGCTTATCGCTGGGGAAATTGCCGAGGATTCCCCGTTCTTCTTCTCCGCCGAAGGGTGGATTGGTGAGGATGATATCGACGCGGTCTTTGTCCCCAATCTCGTTGAGCGGCTTTGCCAGGCTGTTCCCGTAGGTGATCCGGGGATACTCCAGACCATGAAGGAGGAGGTTCATCTGGCTAAGCAGGTAGGGGAGCGTTTTGGCTTCACTCGCCAGGATGCTTCTTTCCTGGAGGGTCTTGCGGTCTTCAACTGTTTTGCACTGCTTTTCCAAATGGCTGAAGGATTCGACGAGAAAACCTCCGGTCCCGCAGGCCGGGTCGAGAACCACCTCGCCCAGGCGGGGATTGACTGCTTCGACCATGAAGCGGACCACCGGTCGGGGGGTATAGAATTCCCCCGAGTCTCCTGCGGAATCCCTCATTTCGCGAAGCATGGATTCATAAAGATGGCCGAGGGTGTGAATCTCATCGGACGAGGTAAAATGAATCCCATTGACTTTATTAATCACGTCCCGCAGAAGATAGCCGCTGACCATGCGGTTGATCACGCCCCGGAAGATGTTGGCTATGACGTCGCGGCGATCTTCCCCGTTTGCACTCTGGAGGTTTCGCAGATAGGCAAAGAGTCCCTGCCCTTTCTTTCCGTCCGGGCGAATGGTCTCCTCATTGTTGATGAAGGAGATCAGCTCATCTCCGGTTACGCCGTCCTCCTTGGCGGCCCAATCCCGCCAGCGGTAGGGGGCCTCGATGGCCGGGCGAAACTTCTTTCCGGCTATGAGCGCCTCCTGCTCCCGCATCTGTTCCAGGTCATCCAGGAATTTAAGGAACATGATCCAGGTGAACATGGGCAGGCGATCCAGGTCGCCGTTCAGGCCCTTATCCTTACGCATGATATCCCGGGCCGACTTAATGAGACTGCCAAGCTGCTGGGTCGTCGATTGGGGTTGTTGGTTTTTCTTTTTCTGTGCCATTCAAAATCCTTGGACGTTTATGAAGAATAGAGCAGGTTCTGTAATTGGTTCACCGCCTCCCGCAGTTTGGCCGGCCCGCCGAAATGGGAGGCGATTTCCATCACATTGCCGTGTCTGGATAACGGTTCCAATTTTAGCACATCTGGGATCGTGAATTGAGCCACGCCGTGTTCGGCGTACTTCTCCAGTAGCTCGCTTAGAACCGATCTGGCATCATCCGCATACTGGGCGAAAAAATCCTTCCTATTGTTTCTTAAATAATCGGCCCGTTCCCTTCTTGTCCGCAAAGGGGAATTATAGGCAACGTGGCAAAGCAAATCGAGGGGGTCCGCCTCGGATTGTTTGGTGACTTGAGCTAGATCTTCAAAATTGATCCCCCGTTCAGCCAGGCGCTCGATGATCCGGGAGCGCTCCTCCGGATCAGCCCATTGATTCCGCAAAGTCGCCGCATGTGGATAGAGTTTCCTCATCTTGTCGGCGGTGTAGTCTGTGTATTTGACCACGCGGAGCTGGTTACCGTCGGCATCCAGCTCGTACACCATGTGAGCGGAAATTTCAACCTGACCGCCATCCACATAGTATTTCCGAGGTCTGGAAAGAAGTTCAGAAATTTCGGGGAGCCTCGATTTTTCCTCCTTTTCGTGTTCATAAATCGCCCCGGATGGTTCTTCAGGTTCTATGAATGTTTCCTTCTTGACCTGGCCAGCCTCGTCCATCTCTTGTTCGGTTATCAACGTAGGCTCGCCGTCAAACTCCGGGTCAGCAAAATGGCGTGTTGCCGCTCCCGTGTAATCCAATATGGTAAAGAAATATTTGCCATAATCATCGCGCACCCGGCTTCCCCGGCCTATGATCTGTTTGAATTCCACGATCGACCCTACGACACGGGCCAGGACGATATTCTTGCAGGTCTGGACATCAACCCCCGTGCTCAGGAGTTGGGAGGTAGTCAGGATGGTTGGGGTTGCGGTCTCCAGTTCCTGGAATCGGCTGAGGTGGCCCCGTCCGCTGGCGCCCTCATCGGCCGTCACCCGGCAGGCATAATCGGGGTATTGCTGCACGAGGTCCGAATTCAAGTTGGTCAAGGCGCGCCGCATTTCTTCGGCATGTTCCTGGTCCACGCAAAAAACAATGGTTTT
>Ga0315284_10013964_pt1 | contig 11448 bp, 10 predicted proteins | sample YL17G09_16_MG_FD_203696 | JGI IMG/M metagenome (GOLD analysis project Ga0315284, IMG submission 203696) | Sediment microbial communities from Yellowstone Lake, YNP, Wyoming, USA - YL17G09_16 | ecosystem: Environmental > Aquatic > Freshwater > Lake > Sediment | place: USA: Wyoming | collected... | reverse complement strand
CTCCAAAGTTGGTTATTTTCCGCGGCTCGATACCCGACCTACACGTCCCCCTGTCAACGCTTCGCCTGAACGATTACTCGTTCCTGCGCATGACTCGGGGCCAGCCTGGTTCGCTAGACCTTGGCTGCATAGGACTCTCACCTACTACACCTTGCCGGTTTATCCTGGCGCACGGGCCGCCACAACCCGAAAACCGAAGTCCCCGTAGCGACGGTTCGGATCGAGCCTGAGGCGGGCGGCGCACCGCACGCGCCTGTCTTCATCGAGAAAGGCGCCCCCACGCAACACACGGCGCACATCGCGGCCTGTTCCCAGATTCTCCCGCCCATCCTCAGGATCGTACGGATACTTGAAATCCGGCTTCCTCAAGTCCTCGCCCCACAGGCTCCGCGTCCACTCCCACACATTCCCGGCCATGTCCGCGCAGCCGTAGGGGCTATCCCCCTGCGGCGAGTAGCGGCCCACCGGCGTGGTTCCCCTTACGTGGTTCTCGAAGCTGCACCGTCCCTTGTCGGGAGGTTCGTCGCCCCAGGGATAGATGCGGCCGTCTGTGCCCCGTGCCGCCTTCTCCCACTCCGCCTCGCTGGGCAGCATCACCGGTATCCCCACCCTCTCGCTCAACCAGCGGCAGAAGGCCAGCGCATCGTACCAGGTCACCCACGCCACCGGGTGATCGTCCGGTCCCTTCAGACTGCGGGGATCGCCCGGCCGGTGGCCGCTGGCCTCCACGAAGGCCTGGAACTGGGCCACCGTCACCGGGTAGCGCCCGATCCAGTATCCCGGCAGCGTCACCTCGTGCTGCGGCAGTTCGTCGTCGGACGCCTGTGAATCTCTCCTCCTGCCACTGCCCATCCAGAACGGTCCCGATGGCACCCAGACCATCGGCTGACCCAGAATCTCCTCCACCAACGGATCACTTGGTCGCTCCGCCAGATAACGCAACACAGCCAGCTGGAGTCGTTGATCAGTGCCTCGTGAAGCCTCCGTGACCAATCCTCGAGCTACCTCCCCCATCTCCACCAGCGCTTGCACCGCCAGCCCGGCCACCTCCGCGTCGGGGTCGGCTGCGGCCCGCAGCAGCGGCCGCACCACCCGCTCGCTCCGCACCTGCGCGAGCGCCGCCACCGCCCGCCGCCGGTCCGCCACCCGCTCCGATTCCAACAACCGTGTCGAGCGATCTGCTACTGCCTCGCGCGTCTCCTCTCCAACCCCCCGCCCCTCCTCCACGCACCACCAGGCCAGCCACGGATTCACCCGCACCACCTCTCGCGCCAGCCGGTCGACATCGTCCACCAGTCCCGCCAGTTGCACGAACGTTTCCATCCACCAGTCGTCCGCCGCCCGCCCCACCAGGCCCTGCTCATACCCTGGCAGCCGCCGTCGCGTGGCCCTCCACAGGCGGCCCCAGCGCCCCACCTGCCACTCCCGCTGCGCCTCTTCCTGCAGCGCCAGCGCCGCAAAGTGCTCCTGCACGGTGGGGTGCGGGGCGAACCACACCGGATCCTCCCCCGCCAGCAAGCCGTGCCGGGCGCAGGCCCCCACCACCTGGTCCGCCTGCTCCACCTGCCCCTCCCCTAGCCGCCGGGCCACTGCCTCGACCGCCTCCTCGCGCGGGCAGGAGAGCCGCTGGCCCAGGCCCAGGTGGTAGGCCAGGTCCGCCAGCGCCCGCCGCTTGACCGGCTCCCGGATCTCGGCGTCCATGCGCCGGTCGGTGTCATGGCGCAGCATGCGGGAGACGAAACGGGCGTACAGTTCGCCCCGGTTGCCCGGCACCGCCTCCCCCGCCGCCCCCGCCTCCTTGATCAGCCACAGCACGAGCGGCGTGCGGGCCATCGCCCGCAGCCGCTCGTCCAGCCGCTTGTAGAGGTCACCCCCCCGCTGCTCACCCAGGTGCGCGGCCAGGTAGCCCTGCGCCTGCTCGTCTCCGATGGGCTGCACGACCACCGTTTGATTCACTTCCCCGCGCAGCCGCCGCCACACTTCGTCCTGCGCCCGGCTGGTGAGGACGACCGGATGGCGCGAGCAAGTGGCTATCCAGCGCACCAGTTCATCCACCAGCCGGTCCCGGTAGGGGGGCGGGACCTCGTTCAGCCCATCGAAGAGGAAGAAGCAACGGCTCTCCCCGTCCTGGAGGAAAGCGGCCAGCGCCCGCTCGTCGTCCAGGCGCAGGTGGGCCGTCTCTTGTAGGCTGGCCCGCACCCACTCGGCCAGCGAGGTGCCAGCGTAGTGGAACAGCCGCACCAGCACCGGCACGGCCGGCTCCGGCCCCGGCCCTGCGCACAGTTCCCAGGCCAGCCGCTCCAGTGAGACGGTCTTGCCGGAGCCGGGCTCCCCCAGCACCAGCAGCCGGCCGGCGGTGTGGAGCAGCCGGAGGAGGTTCTCCCGCGGCCCCAGCCGGCCCGTCTGGTAAGGGGAGGCCTCGATGGGGAGCGTGGCCCCTTCTTCCTGGATGTAGAGCGGCATCCCGCCCCAGCGCGTGCGGGCGTCCGCCTCCAGCCGCTCCCGCAGCGCCGCGCGGTGGCGGGCCACCGCCTCGGGAGAGGGAATGGTGACCTCGGCACCCTGATAGACGACGGTCACGTGGTCGCCGGTAACGATGACAGAGTGCTGTATGCTACCGGCGGCAACTCCCCCCTCGCCGGCCGCCACGCCGCCACCCTGGGCCACGGCGCCGGAACCCCCTAATTGGGCTTTTTGCTTCTGTGACATCGCAGACCCTTCCAACTTGAACGGCCGGGCCAGCGCCCGCTCGTCAGTATCCTTCTTCCTCAAGGCGATCAATCGCCGGAATCAAGATCTCCAAGGCCTGGTTCACTGCCTGCCTGGCTGCTCCCCACTGCTGGAACGGGACCGTAGTCAGTTCGTCACCACTGGCCAGGAACAGGCGATTCCCTCTGTCCATTTCCCCCGCGCCAGTTACGAAACCGTCAATCGCCCGCCGGTAACAATCGTAGGCCCAGCGCACGATCTCATCACTTCCGGATACATCCAAGATCGGCGCACCTGCCACGGCATCATAGAGACTGACAGTCTCTCGGAGAGGGATGATTTCGCCCCCCACACCTCTATCTATCCAGCCGCCATATTCCTCCATCTGCTTGCGGGTAGCGCGCATCGCCCCGAGCAGCACCGTGCCGGTTCTGGGAGCGGGTGTGGCGGTTGGCGCGGGCGCCGGTGGAACCGGCGTTGCCGTCGGTGGAACCGGCGTTGCCGTCGGTGGAACGGGCGTCGCAGTAGGCGTATCGGTCGGGCGGGGAGTGTCAGTTGGTCTTGGGGTTCTGGTCGGCTCTGGCGTGTCTGTCGGGCTGGGTGTGTCGCTGGGCAGAGCGGCTATCGTTGGCGCAACAGAAGCGGCGACCAGGTCGTTGGCACCAGGCCCACAGGCAGCGGATAGAACTACAGCCCCCAGGATCGTAACAAGCAGGATGCTCCTGGTTTTCATTGCGCTCTCCTTCCAGTTCCGAACAGTCGAATCACCTGTCCCATACTTCCCTCGCTGCCGCCGAAAATGGCGAGCGCCGCCACCGGCGCACCTTCAGCAACTTGCGCCAGTAGTTAAAGGTGACCCGCGAGAGCATGCGTTCGCCCCGTTCGCGCACGAACGCGCGGATGCGTGCGCGGCCGTAGGTGCTGAAAAGCCAGCGCACCTCGTCCCACGTGCCATACTCCAGCGTGCGCTGGATGATCAGGTTCGCGTCACGCTCCAGGTCCAGCGCTGCGGGGTCATACTCCTGGAAATGTGGCCGCAGGCCACCGGGAATCTCACCGAGGGTCATGATGTAGAGATTGTAGCATAACGGGATGTAAAGGCAAGTATCCAGGACCCGGCCGGCCGACAGATTTGACGCGCAGAGGGACAGGCGGCTGGTGAGCGTGCGCAGCGCGGTCGTTCGTTTCGTCCGGGGCGACGTCCCGTGGATGTACGTCTATGGCCCGCCTGGGAACGGTAACCCACCTGGCGGCCGCGGCTGCCAACCACCTGCTGGCTCAAGGTCGCGCGGTGCTCTTCGTCACGGCCCCGGAACTCCTGGCCATGATCCGGGACGGCTTTGACAGCGGGCAGGCCGAGGACCTGATCGGCTTATGCCAGCGCGTTGCGTGGCTCGTGGTGGACGACCTGGGGGCGGAACGGCTGACCGAGTGGGCGGCCGAGGTGCTGTTCCGCATCTTCAACGCCCGGTACGTTGCCAGGGCGCACACGCTGGTGGCGAGCAACGTCCGGCCCGAAGACCTGGCGGAGTCCAGGCTGCGCTCCCGCTTCCTGGACGTCGCCGTGTGCCACAGGATGCCCAATGGGGGCGATGACTATCGCCAGGGTAGGGATAGAGCGGTAACAAGGCAATGAGCAATGGGCCAGTTGCTCCTGTCAATCGGCGGACGACAATGATTGGAAGCACGGGCACAGAAGTCCGTCGTGTGCGGTCTTCCTACGCTGATCGGAATCCTGATCGACGCCGACCTTCTGGACTCCCGTCTTGCAGTGTGAAAAAGACTACAGACAGAGAAGTGCACCACATCATCGAGAGATCCAGGGCGCGACAGCCAAGGGGAAAGCCGGATGTCAGATGGCAAAATCACTCCTCATCGGGAAATAAGTCTACTCGTCCCTCCTTGCGAGAATATACAAAGACCCCCAGTTCAGGCACATCGAAGGGATTCCCCCCAAGTATGACTAGAATGCACTCAGGACAATTTGTTTGGGTATCTGATGCGATTGCTGAAAGGTCCTCATCGTCGCTGTAACTTGGAGTAGGAGAAGCATCGGGATGACTATGCCATTCGCCAACATAGTATCTTCTCCCCAGGTACGTTCGGCGTAGTACAGCAAAGAACCTACGTAACCCCTTTACCCCGCGATAGAACGACGTAGCTGAACCCCTGGAGTCTGAACTCAAGGGAACTGTATCCAACACCGTTGCATCGAACCCATCCGAAGAATAACATCCAACCAGAGATGTTCCTACCTCACAAGGATAGCGGCCACATGCCATATCAAGCAGATGGTTAAGGCAAGTGGGCGATACAGTGACAGTGTACCGCCCACACCTCGACTTCCATCTTAGAGGTGGAGTGTGCTTTACGGATACTGTTTCATCCATACTACTTCGACAAGTGGACCAGGGTGGAACTCGGCAAGCGTGTTTCTCCTGATTAGAACTGCAAGCCCTTTCTGTTCCTCTTGCTGGTAATAGCGGTTAATAACATCTACCGCACTTGCGGCCAGTTGGTGAATGTGAGCGTTCAGAGCCGGAAAGGTTGGGTGCCAACATCCGGCCCCCGGAATGACCTGCTCTTGCTTGCTTGGTTGATACAGATACTCCTCTGGCGTAACAGGTAGTTGACCGTCTCTAACGCAAGCTAGGAAATCTTGAAAAACCTCACCGCATGACGTCATCGCCCCGGAGATGCACAGGGTTAGAAGCTCCACTTGGAAGCTGAGGAACACAGTTATCAGCCGTTTGCTCTCAGTCATCGCGAGATGATCCAGCCACTCAAAAGCCGCCTCGCTGGTCGTACAGTCTATGAGCAGATCAGCTTTTGAAACAGCATCCTTGGCGTCCTGCGGCGAGAGTGAGGTAAGTGGTATCTCCAACGGGAAACCGTTGATGTTTGCGAGCGGGTTAGTGCCTGATAGCCTTACAGCGAGCGCCTTGGCCTTGTAAAACCACAAATGAGATCCATCAAGCGTATGTCTGCACAGATTTCCGATCTGGACGACATCACGGTCGAATAGATCGAGAACAGTAATGCCCCCACGCACAAGCAGCTCAGCAACTACGCTGCCCAGCGCACCGCACCCGAAGATCGCTAGGCGTACTGATTGAAGGGCTAGTGAGTGTGAGCCTCTGGCGTACAACCTATTGTGCGCTATGTTGGTTGAAAGACCCCAGGGGAGACCTTTGTCTGCAGAGAAGCGTCCCTTCTGTGCGTCTCGCCAGGCAACGGTGGACTTACGCGACTTGCCCTTTTTCTTTCTTTCCCGCTGTTCGGCACTCAGGTTAGGAAACAGAAGCGGCTGCCAGTGTATCTCTACCGGCTTCTCGCCACAGAACTTTGGAATCGGAAACCCGACCAAAATGAGCCCTATCTTCGGATCTCGGTTCCCGGACTCCCATGCACTCTTGAGAAGGTCATAGAAGTCCACACTGCTGCCGGAACACAGTTTCCTAATCTCACCAAATGTCCTTGGTGGGCAATGACGCACGCAACAGATCTGGGGCAAAATGAACCACCTCCCGATTACAGTGATACCTTTGGTGAGGACTGTGGATGAGAAATGCGACTCCCAGACTACTGACTTATTACCGTCGTGAAATCGAACTGCATACAGAGCCGAAATACCACTTCCTGGGACGCATTCCACAAATCCGGACTCACCAATGTGCTGTTTCCACCGTCCATATGATTCTTCAGTCTCGTTGAACAGCAGAGGTTTGCTGATCGGGAGTGAGTCGCCCGAAGCGAATGCCGGCAATTCGTAAGGATCACCTGGTTTGAGGAGGGTGCCGTTTGTGGCATCCACAAGCCAATCCTTTGCCCAGTTAACGTAACAGACTAGCCGCTCGACAGTCCTGGGTGCCAAGTACTCTTCTTCAAGACAGAGCTTGTTCGATGTCGCCTCTTGGTGCGGAAACCCGCTGACCTCGTCGCAGAGGGGATAGAATTCCACAGGTGTCAGTGGAAACGCCTCGCGAACCAACACTAGCAGGGGAACCTCACGTGGAATGTTTTCCTGATTGGGATAAGGCACGGATGCTGCGCACTCAAACGTCCATCCCTTCCTCTCGGGATCCCAGTCAAGATGCCTTGTAATCTCTACGATCCTGTGCTGGAGCAGAATATCGTAGGCTTGGTCAATAGCCTCTGGCGATTCGCGATTCTCAGGCACATCTCCCCCATCGGCGAGGAGTTAGATCACCAGTCTGAGACTTGGGACTGGGCGTGATGAACGGACCCTTTGGATCACTTTGGTCGTTACCACTTTCATCATCTCCGGCTGGCGGGAATTTGTCACCAAACAGCTCGCACCATTTCTCGGCTGATTCGCTGGATGTTTCGGCGTCATAGGCCTCCCTGGCGGTCTTAGCAGCGGAAGTGACGTAGTTGTAGAATTGAGCGAAGTCTTCCCCGGAAACCCGAGCGCAAACACTGTGCTCAGGAACCCCGTGATCGGCAAGGCAGGGCGTTGTCAATCTTTCAGCGTAGTAGCCATAGTCTCTGACTATCGCTTCCAGGGTCAAGGTAACACCTTCCGCTACCGACTGGATTGAATCGGGACAACACACCCCGACGAGATGCTCAAGCGGATACCCATCAGGGCGTTCAAGCTCCTCGCAGTGCACACGCCGCCACCACTTAATCGCCTTCACCACATTGACATAGTGCCCGTTGCAGCGAGCGTTCTTTCCCCACGTCCACTTGATCTGTTCAAGCGGATGTGTGCGCTCCCAATCTTCAGTGTCTCTGTTAGGAATCCACAATGGTTCAGTTTTCCACTCTGCTTCCTTCCCCGCTATCTCCATCCAGTCAGCAGCAATGGCCTTCCGCTCGGATAAGGGAATCCAGGATTTGACCAGCCGCCAGTCTGGCGCGTCTTCTGGAGTCTCGTACGCGGTCACAGCTTTGCTCTCGTAGACTTCCTCGTCAACCTCCGAAGGCGCAGAGGTAATAACGAGATCAAGATCAACATACGATAGCTCGATACCGAAAGAGCGCCCCTGCCTTCGATACTTGCCCTTGTAATAGCAGGCCAAGAATGGCACAAACAGATTCATTGCTTCATCGGGGGTGTACTCATTTCTGCTCAGGCGAGTGACAACGATGATGTCTACATCTGGTCGTTTATCCTTCCTGGGACGGACTGCAGTGGCTCGCCGGTAGCTACCTTGTAGAAAGGTGCTGACGACTATCGGCTTGAGGTCTTCGTCGCCCTCCAAGCGCTCACGAAGCGTGCTATGTCCGCACTTGTAGTTCTTTATCTGATCTTGCGTTGGCCGAATCCCCCTAAGGAACTTCTCGAAATATGACGGCATTTCCATCTCAATTCTCCTTAACAACCCTACGGTGCCACGACAATAGGGAACCGTATACTCGGGTAGTATCTCAATTGACTTCGTCCTTCGAAGTCGTGCTCATAAAGCTGTATGCTACTGGTAACGTAGCGGATCGTGTTCCCAACGATATAAGCAAGAGCAACTGGGCCAGAAAAGAACAGGTGCATCGTACGACAAGTCACGGGAAGCATGTCCCGAAGTAATGTCTGTAGTTCAAGACCCAATTGCCATGCATGCTCCCCGCCGGACACAGCTCGTGGACCTACTCCACTGGCTGGTCGAAGTAATATCCGTGGCAAGTGGTCCAGTTCCGCTGCTTCCAGGAACGGAAACAGGTGATTGTCAATTGGATTCGTCACCGAGATGCCAACGACCACCTCCGATGATTCAATGGTATCAGGCGCGATCACATGCCACAGGCCTGTCCCGGTACCCATTGATTCGGGCCAGAATTCATATCCCGATGCTCTGGTCTTCTGTGCAGGAACTATCTGGATGCCGTACTTCGGATCTGTCAGCCCCCCCACGAGGAAAGCTATACTCAGATGGCAGTCAAAAAACAAGTGGATAGGCTGAGGGAGCTTTGCCGTGCTCTCGTGTTGAAGAAAAGAAGCGACTCGTTCAGGGATCTCGGTTTGCCAATAGGAATTGGAAAGGGGGAAGCGTCCATCGAAAAGGTCCGATAGATCGAGGTGGGCTGCCTGAACATCCCTCGGACGCCGTGCTCCCTGAGGGCAGCTACACATTGATATCTCGCTATAGTTGGGTTCAGGGGCAACGATCAGTTTCTCCTCGCGAATCATTTCGTCGAAGGAACGTCGATCAAAGCGATTGTGTCTCTGAGCAAACAACTTCCAGGCCAAGTCATCATAGACTACGCTGGTGGCAGTCGGGTCAATAGGCTGCAGATTCGCCAGCCTGATACACACCTCCAGTTCTCTGGTCAGGTCGGCAAGACTCCTACCCAATCTGAATCTAACTGTATCTAGAAAGTCTCGCAGTTCTCCTTCTGGTATAGAAAGATGGTCTGCAAATGCAGAACGCATGATGCCGGCCTTCGATCTTGGGCCACCCTCATAGAAAGTATGGCGAATCATCTCCTCAGACAGGTGGCGCGCAATTTCATCATCAGGGTGCCAAAACCAGTTCGAAACAACATAGAGACGAAATGTTTGTGAGTCACCAGAAAGCCGAAGGTAGGCGCTATACAGACGCTTCAACATTGACTCCGATTTGCAGTTTATGAAGGTCGGATCAAACAGATTGTCGTATGTGAAGGCTCCCCCTTGGGTCACGTGATACTTGCATTGAAAGCAGTCGCAGCTGATCCTTTGACCAGTGGCTGGATCGCAGATTGGATCGCTGTACGTGACGACGACATCATCGACGAAGGATACACCGTCGCTTTCCAGACTTACGGATTCAACGAAATCGCCCGTGCGCAGGCCGAGCAAATGAAGCCAAAACACTCGGGCTTGGTATTCATCTCCCTTTCTTCTTGCTGCAATGGCGCGAGTCACGACACGTCAATCCTTTCTGCCTCTAATTCAATCCTCTTTCCAGTTCCAGAAGTAGTAGATATACTGCAATCCCGTCCCCGAGATCTCGTGTTCGCGCCGAACAAGATGCTGATCATACAGGCGCTTCAAGCGATTGCTGGCGGTGTTTACAGCCAAACCCAACAGTTCGGCCAGTCTCACAGTCGTTAGACAATCTCTGCGAGCCAGGATTTCCAGAACTTCCTGAAGGCTTGGTTCTAGGTGGCCAATAGTACGCCAGCCGCCCGAAGACTCAACCGCCAAGAACGCCAGCTTGAGATTCTGAAGGTGAATAGCCGCTTCGATGTTGTGAACTGAGTCTTCGGTCAACTCTTCGAGCAGGAGGCAGCGTTGCCCGAACTCGCCGTCAACAAGCTCTCGCCCAAGGCGAACGATAGATTCGTCGGCGAATGATGCGTCAACGAGCTGGTTAGCAGGGAAGACAAGCACTAGCGGTTGACCCTCTGGTGTATCCCCAAGAAATGCTCTTAGATAGGGATATGCCTCCTCTCCTTTGTCCCGCAGAAGAAAGAGACGGTCGGGAAGACCGAGAGCCGAGCCAAGCTTTTCCATATTGTAGCGCATCGTCTGCCCCCTGGATGTCTTCACGGTTGTGTCGTGATCGTTCACATAATCCAAGTGAACACTTGAGCAGATTATACCCCAATTTGTGAATCTGTCAAATTACAGCGGGGCACATAGTTCCACGGCGACCTGGGTCCCCGGCATGGGAATCAGTCTCTCGTGGGTTTGGACCTTTTTCGGCCCCCAGGTCATTAAGGCGGCCGTCTCCGAACGTAGCCAGAGGTAGCCCCTGTTTGACGCAACAATCTGCTCTACCCGGCGTAGACCAAGTCCACCTCGGCCGGTACCACGTGCTGACAAACCTTGCATCGCTGCCTTGAGGTAATCCAGGGGATTCTCACCAATGTTACTGTGGCGGCTCGCGAGGCTTCCGCGTATGCCACATCCTCGATCGCCCACTGCCGCTTGCACTATCACCTGCCCTCTCATGTCGGCTTCATATTTCTGAATCAGCACACATCCTTGAGAGTCTCCACTGTGCTGATAGACATTAGCGCAGACTTCACTCAGAACGTTGAGCAGACTGTTCAGGTCCTTTATGGCCAGCCAGTGGGAGAAAATGCGGCGGGCTTGCAAAGCGATGGACGTTACATCGTCAGGGCCAGTGATTGGTGTTAGCTCCAGCAGATTGACCGTCTGGGGATTTCGAGACCATTTCTCGTCCAGTGTGTCGGCGGACTGCAGCCAGACACCGCCGACATCGAACAGGTTTATGCGGTCCAGGTAAGCGTGTACATCCTTGCCGAGATTCTTCACGCGAACGGGCTGACCGGACAGGCCCGAGAGATGGCGTGCGGCACTGAGCAGAGCGATAACTCCATACGGTTTAACAAAGCCAACAGTGCTCATATCGAACACGTATTGGTCAGCCGATGGAGCTTGTTCGATGCAGGCGTAGAACGTCTCTAGCGCTGTGATTTCAGTCAGGACGTTGGGAACCAGGATAGTACTCTCAAGAGGCATACTCTCACCGCTTGGGTTCCATATGCGGAATACACAAGGCTGCTATTGACTGACCGTTCGACCACCTATCGCTGGAGATAGGCACTCCAGGCACCCTTCCCACTCCGCCAGCGCCCGGCGCACCCGCTCGACGAAATCAGCCAGTTCCACCTCCGGCCAGTCGTCCGGCTCGCAGTCGGGGTTGTCCCACTGGCGCGGCAGGTCTATGCTCTGCCACGCCGATAGATTGACGCCGGTCAGGTACAGGCGACCATCGGGGTCACATCGTAACTCAGCCTCGGGATCCCCATGGGCGGAGAGCACCTTCA
>Ga0315284_10013963_pt1 | contig 11449 bp, 17 predicted proteins | sample YL17G09_16_MG_FD_203696 | JGI IMG/M metagenome (GOLD analysis project Ga0315284, IMG submission 203696) | Sediment microbial communities from Yellowstone Lake, YNP, Wyoming, USA - YL17G09_16 | ecosystem: Environmental > Aquatic > Freshwater > Lake > Sediment | place: USA: Wyoming | collected... | reverse complement strand
CAACAGGAACAGGAGCAACAGGCCCAACTGGTCCAACAGGAACAGGTGCAACAGGCCCAACTGGTCCAACTGGTCCTACTGGTCCAACAGGAACAGGTGCAACCGGTCCTACAGGTGCAACTGGTGCAACCGGTGATTGTCTTCCAACTGGTGGTGATCAATATATGGTACTACAACGAGATAGTGGTGGCGTTGCAGTATGGGATTGGGTTCATGCACATTATGAGTTAATATGGCATATTTTATTAATCCAGTTAATGCAGATTGGTCAGCAAAAGCCTTTCTTGATCAAATTGTTCTTCGAATACAAGAAAGACAAACTGTTGTAGGACTTACACTACGAGCAAATGTAACAATTGGTGATGATGTTCAGGCTCGTAGTTTTATTGTTGGATTACAAGCTGATATTGAATCACTATTAGACGATTTTGTTGATCATACTCAAGGATCAGGAAATTTTTCAGGAAGTTCTATTGTTCCAATGTGGTCATCAGTATCATTTTTTTTAGCACTGAATGGAGGAACGAGTTGGAGAAGAAAGGTAGATTATGATGATGATTTTTCTTATGGCCAAATTGCTTCTGGTGATATTATAGGATATTGGATTTTTGAAGATCTTCAAAATGCGCTTAAACTATTAAAATGGGTTGTAAGAGTAGGAAAATGGGAAGAGACTGGTGGATTAGAAACAGGTTCAACATATATAGGGCAAAGTACTTATAGTATTGGAACTGAAGAAGATATCACCACAGCAAAAAGTAATGCTGAAGCTGATTGGCATATAGATTGGTCTAGGGATGCTCCAATTGTATATGGCGTATTAAATGAAGCTAGTGGATTTCCTGCTGATGCAATAATTTTTCGTTGTTATGGTGTAATTATTAATAATGAAGAGCTTCCACTATTTTCCGGACCTACAGCAAAAATAGATATTTATTATCCAGTTATTAAACCGGCGGTTACGAATGGTATATTTAATGCTAATGGTGATGGGGTTACCGAAAGTACGTTTACTACATTTGCACGACAACGAAATGATGAAGATTATGATGGCAGTGGTGATTTTTCTCTCCAAATAGGCAAAACAAACGTTTTTCCTATTTGGCCTGCTCGTATTGCTGGTGAACGGGCTGAAAAGGGTTATTATACAGCAAATGATATTTCACTTACTCGTTTTGTTATTAAAATGGAAACAGTATTTGAAGATATTTGGACAGCATAAATTTATTATTAACCAAGACCTTCGTTCATTATAACACGCATAACGGTACTTCTTAGATGTTCAAGAAGGGCATCTCTTTCCATTTCAGTTTTTGCGTGAAACAATGTTATTTTTCTTCCTTGTATATCAAAACCTATAATCATAAAACTTTGAAGATATTCTTCAATAACAGAGTTGAGAACATTTACATCTTTTTGAACTTGTTTTCTTTCTATTAATTCTTGTGGTGAAATGGTTTCTTTTTTGATTTCTTTTTCAAATTGTTTTTTGATAGTTTTATTTATAAAATCAGAGAGAGCTTTTGATTTATCATCTAATTTTTTCTTTTTATCAATATTTTCACTATCAATATTATCTGTGTCGTTCATATAATTATTTATGGATTAGGTGATATTTGTCTACTTGAATTATGTGATTGATTAATAATATTAAATTTATGTAAGTAATTAATGATTACTTCTATGCTGTCTGTTTTGATACTAAATTTACCTGGGATAAATTGACCACCATCATATAACTCAAAATAGTTGTTATTTGGGACATTATGATTAACATAACAAGTACAAAAAATATTAGCAAGTCCTGGGTCAATTATAACAGTCCAGGCTCTTGGGTCTAATTGTGTATAATTAATTTGTAATTTATCCGCATTAACGCCACAATCCTTCATTCTCTTTAAAAAATAACCCGGTGTTGTAACTTTATTACTCATTTATCTATCTCCTATTTATGTGTTTATTTTACTAATGAAAGTGCAATATATCTTAGGGATACTGCTCCAATATTTATATCAAATATAAGTACTTTATATTCTGAATTAATTTTAATATTGATATCAGTCTTAAATCCTATAAAATTTCTAAATAATTCTAATTCAAATGGTATTGCTTCTGGTATGTCTTTACCTTGATATGAATCAGCAATAGTCATAGTTAAACTATCAATATTTTGTTTTGTTAAATCATTTAGTTCGACGATAACTTTTTTATCAACAGTAGTATTAATATATAGTTTATTTGTTTGTGTAAATGAACTATTTTTTAATAATGATTGTAATTGGTCAAATGTTAGTATAAATTCTGTGTCGTGTGTGAAATTTTCAACCTTTGAAATATTTAAAGGAACCTTATTACTTAAACTATCATCTAAAAGAAAATACTTAAATTTTAAATTAGTTGACGTGTATTTTATATTGTTGAAATCAATATCAAGAGATATTTTATCTTCTTCAATATTATTTAACATACTATATAATTTTTTAGTATTGCCAACATTAATTTTAATTTCTTCATTATTTGCAAGCGGAACATCAATTATACCTTTTAGTTGTGCATAAAGAATTAAATCATTTGGTGTGCTAATTAATGAATAAATTTTTGTAGGTGTAATATTAATTATTGCTTGATCTGTACATTTACTAATTGGATTAAGAAAGTTATTAACGAATTCTTCCGAATCCACGGTCAGCTTTATTGGATAATTCATTTTGTACCTGTTGTATTTGTTGTTGTAGTATTCTAATTTGTTTTCTTAAAAGAGTTTCATTTTGTCTAATATATTTTTCTAATTTTTCTAATCTATCATTTAATTTTTTAATATCATCTTGTTTAATATATACTTCTATCAATTTATCATTCATTTTGGTCCACCTTCCCATTTTTTATTTTTTCTAGGAACACCATCTTCTTTTATTTCTCTTATTAAAGCTATTACACCAGTTATTTTTGAATCGATCATATCTAACCGTTCTTTAAAATAGTCAAACATTTCTCTTGGTGATTGTGGAATATTAGAATCATTCGGTGATAATGTAAGTGGCAATTCTAATTGAACTAACCCTTGTTTAGTTGGAATAGGTGGTGGTTGTTCAGTTGGTTTATTAACTTTATTTTTTAAATCATCTGGTAATGGTATTAATAATTCTTCTAATGGTAATGGCGCTAAATTAGGATTAGTTCCGTCGGGGACAACAACTTTCGGTGCTAGTATATTTAAATTTTGTTGATTGGGTTGTTGTCCTTTTCGTAAAAAAGAATATGGGTCTAATTTTGCTGCTGGATTAGTACGTGATCCATTAATAGTATTTTGATCTACTTTTATTAATTCACCACTAATTTGTGCGGCAAATTGTGCAATGGCCACATCATCTAAATTTGACATATTATTGTAACTCCCTACCAGCAGTCAAAACCGAAATCGCATCGTATGTGTGGATTGACTCTTGGTGTTCAATTACCACCACATAATCACTAATTTGAACATCAAGATGTTTATCTAATTTTTCACCAATTAATCTACTCATATCTTCTACAAATCTTGGATTTTCATACATTAATTCTGTTTGAAATGCTTCATCGTTTCTTTTTAGTGTATTTATAATTGGTGCAGATGCACAAGATTCAACAATATCAACAATATCTTCAATCCACAATATTTCATTATTGATAAGTTCTACTTTTACTTCAGCAAAACTACGTTGATTATGGGCACCATATTCTGATATTTTCTTGCTACAAGGACAACAAGAAGTATAAGGAACTTTAACTGTTAAATAATATTTCTGATTGACACCATCAAATCTGCCCTCAATTACACATTCATAATTACTATAACTTTTAATTTTACTTACGGGTGCTTCTTTTACTAAAAAGTAATCAAATTTAATTTTAATATAAGAATTTGTTGCTCCTAATTTTTCAACGGTTGCTGGTAACATTTTTCTGATAAGTTCTCTAAGATTTAAATCTTCGTGTAATAAAAAATCTTCTATAAGAATACTATATCGGGACATGTTTGCCCCTTTAATTGACTCTATTAAATTTGTATAAATAGAAATATTACCAGATGAAATATTAACTGTACCATCCTTTCTTAAAATTTTAAGTGGTACAATAACATTTCGTATCCCAACCTTTTTAATTTTTTTGTTGGGAAATCCCGACGTGTCACCTTGCACGTCGGGAATATCTTCCATATTTTTGATCTTTGGCATTATCCATCTAATCCTTCTAATAGTTTATCAATGTTATTATTGCTATTATCGGGTGCTACTGGTTCTTCTACTTTAGGTGCTACTGGTTCTTCTACTTTAGGCACTACTGGTTTTTCATCCATTTTAACAACAGTACCGCCACTTTCATTCATTGCAAATGGATCGTTTTCACCTTTACAAAAAACGTGTTCATCAATTAGGTCAAGCATTTCTTTTTTAGGAAGTTGTTTATATACTTGACTTAAATCGTGTGTTTGTTTTTCCAAAATATCTTTAATCTTTTCAGGTGTCATACCTTCAATTACTGATTTGTTTAAAAACTTTGAAAATACATATGTTGCATAACCACCTTCATTCTTTTTTACAACAATTCTAAATGAACAGCCTTTATCAGTTAAATCGAACATTGCATCTGGTCCGACATCTTTTGCATCTAGACCATCAAGAGCTTGTGAAACAAGATCTTTAACTTGTTTTCCAAATCTAAAAATCTTCACAGTTTTTTCATTTTCTGGCCTTGTTGGATCCTGTATAACAAAACAATTAACTAACCAATTTTCTTTTCTATTTAATAGCTTTGCTAATTCCTTTTTATTTGGATCTTTTGAATTATATAATTTAAATCGCTGTTCACACATTGGACATCTTTCATCAATTGTACTTAGACATAATGAACCAACAGTTTGACCAGTTGCTTTGCTTTCCCAGGTGTGATGATAATAATGATAAAATGTTTGGATTGGATCTACATTTTTATTTGGAATCATTCTAATTAGATATGTTTTATCTATTTCGGTTTTTAGAACGTCTTTAAACGAATTATTTCTACGATTTTTTAACGAACTTTTAATACTTTCAAACATTGACTGCGTTGTATTTGTCATTTTTATTCTCCTATTTCTATTTATTATAATATATTTTTTATTGATTTTCAACTTTATTTTTAAGGTTTTTGTCTATAAAAGTTGATATTATTGACAAACCATTTTTTATTATATTTTTTGCTTTTATTGAATTTTCATATCTTTGTTTTATATTACCATATTCTTTTAGGAAGTCACCTAATAATAATTCTAGTTCATCTGTTGGGATAGATGTAATCATGTCATATATATTAGGAAATTCTAAAAGGATATATATTGATATTTTATTCTTTGCAACATGTTTCATCCAGTCATATGATATACCTCTTTTCTTTGTTATATAATTTGATAACGATATATTTTCAGTAATACAATACTTACTAATAAATTTTAAAGATTCTTTAATAAAATCAATTTGTTCATCTGGTGCTGACATTTTAAGTTTTTTTAAATAAATTGTAAAAGTTTTAATACCTTTTTGTGAAACAAAAAAGTCTAATCCAAACCAATCTTGATCAGAATATAATTTATAAGGGGCCTCAAAATATTGTTGTGGAATAACCCAATCAAATTTATCAAAAAATATTTTTAATTTTTTTAAACAAATAATATCTTTTACTTCTAAAGTACGAAAATCTTGACGAACTTTAAATGGTTTATTTCTTACTTTCCTAGATGTTATTAAAAAAGTATTATATATATTTTTCTCTGAGTTTGTTATCTCGTTTGACATATTTTTTATATTCTTTTTTGATTATTTTTGATCTTATTAAATTGGGATAATATTCTAATATATTATGAAGTATTATATGGAATTCTTCTATTTCTAAATATTGCATAAACATTATTCTTATATTTTCTTCTTTAAGTAAAACCGATAAAAATAGTGTTGGATTAATTTTTTTGTTTTTTATGATTGATAATAATGAACCAAATTTATACATTCTTTCAATAAATTCCTCTTCGTATAATTTATATGTTGGTTCGGATTTTTCTATTTTATCTATTATAATACTAATCTCTCGAGACATGGTTTCCTTTATTTAACAGGAATTAATCCCTTTGAAAATTCTAAAAATTTATCAGTTAATGCACAGCCCGCAGCATAAGAATGACCACCACCATCACCATCACTCATATTTTCTGCCAATTCAGCAAGATTAAGTTCTTCACCAATATTTTTATTTTTTCTAAAACTTGCTTTATTTGAATTGGTATTAACCACAATTACAATATCTGCCTTATATGTATCAAGTAGATATTCAGCAACATCATTGACCATTTCTGTTGCAAATGTTGAAATAGTATTATATTCCTTATTATTATTATTTATTTTACCTTTATATATTTTTAATCCCTTTTGTATACTATTTAATTTTCTAAAATATATATCGATCATATTTTTTTGATAAAAGTCAAAATTAACAAATCCATTATAAAATTGTTTAATAAAGGATTCATACTTATAGTTTGTTTGCCAAAATACTATATTTAATTGTTTTGATAATGGACTGGTTAATTTATAAGAATCATAGTCATCTGCTAAGCCGACAAGTAGTTTTTGTGAAGCTGTTAGTTTCGTACTATATAGTTTGGAAAACAGTTTATAGAGCAATTTAGCGCACGAAGAATAGACTTTAACAGCAACCTTTGCGTTTTTACATTTCTTCATGTTAAAGAAGTGCGATTCATGATGGTCAATAATAAAAACGTTTGGGTGGTCAATTAAATCATAATTATTTGATATATCAAGATCCAAAATAAAAACCTGTTCATAATCCTCAAGATTATTATTAACCATCCAATCAGTTAAAATATACCTAAAATCAGACCCACTATTAACAATAACATATGGTATCTTACGTTTTGGAAAAGTCCATCTTAATACTAAATAACTGACAATGCCATCTAAGTCACCATGTATAAATGCGATATAGTCTTTTGTTTTCATTTTAATAATATATCAAAATATTTTTTAATAAATTCTGTTTGGTTATATATTTTTTTGACAATTACATTTCTTTTTTTCATTATTATTTCAGTATAACTTTCCCATTTTGTCCATGGAAAGTCATCAAATTTTCCAGGTTGACATCTATAATATAATATTTCAAATTTATTTTTGTCAATTATTTTACACAAATGTTCCCATACAATATTAGTATTTTTTTTATTAATATTATAAATTTCTACCAATGCATATTTCATGATTATTTACTATCTTCTAAGATTTTGTCAAGTGATTTTGATACACCCTTTAATGTTTCATTACTTGAGAAAAATTGATCCTCAATTTCTTCAATTATAAAAGTGTCATAATCAATTTTTAGTTTAGTTGATCCATAATTTGGTCCAAATCTATTTTTTTGCATTCCTAAGTTAATTATTCCTAAATCTTTATCATTTTCATCTTGCCATATAGAGAATTGTGCATCGGATGTCATTGGTAATCCCATACTTTCACTTACCAATTCCATACCAGGATCAGCAATTTTCGCACCTGCTCGATTAATTTGCGAAGCACTTATCATTGGACACTTAAATATATAACTCATCGCCCTTAATTGTTCTGCAACCGCCTTAATATTCTCATAAGAAGATGAAGAATCTTTTGGTGGATTAATTAGATTAACATAATCAACAACTAATGCATCGGGTTTAATATTTTTATTAATTAGTTTTTTAACAAATGATTTAATATGATTACATGTTATTGTTTTAGGTGGAAATTCTTTTATGATTAATATTGCATTTGGGTGTGTTTTTGAAAAATCGACAACTTTTGATTTTAATATAGAGGTGGATTCATTTAATATTGAATTTTTAATTTTTGTTAATTGTGAATCAATACGAGAGGCATATATATCTTCTGGCATTTCTAATGTTATAAGAACAACACACTTATTTTGTTTTAACATACTAGTTGTAGTATTAGCAAGAAAAATTGATTTACCAACATTAGTAAATCCAGTGAATATATACATTGCTCTACCATTTTCAAGATATCCACCTCCCAAATTTTTATCTAGCCATTTCCAACCAGTTGAAACTCGTTTATCAATTGCTTTTAATTGTTCACAATGTTTATCAATTTCTTTAAAATAATTAAGTCCCAAATCTTCAACTAATGATATTCCACAGGCTTTTTCAAAGATTTCTAATGTTTGTGGTATATTAACTTTATCTTCTGAATATTCATTAACAGTTTTTATAACTGCATTATATACAGCTTTTTCTTTTAAAAATCTTTCTGTATTTTGATATAATTCTTCTTGATTATATTTTTTATCTAAATTTTTAAAACTGGTAACAACTTTTTTAAAAGAGGTTTTTAATTCTTCTGTTGTTAAATATGCTTTAATTTCTGTGTGGTTTGGAATTGAATTTCGTTGTTTATAAAAATCAGTAATAATAGTTATAACTGATTTAATATCAACACTTTTGAAATAGTTTGGATTTAATACATCTATAATTGAACTTAAATAAGTTTCATTAGTTAAAGAATTATAGATAATAACAGATTCAAAAAAATCATTATTAAGTTTTTGCATACATATATTATATAATAAAACAATAAGAACTACAACTTATTGTTTTGAGGTTCTTTATAAATATAATGACATATAGAAGCATAAGAAGCACCAGTTATTTTCTTTATTTCGTTATACCCCTTTCCTTCAATTCTTAATTGTCTAATTAGTTTTTTTGTTTTTTCTGTTAACCGTGGGGTTTCTTTATAACTTTTTAATTTGTTTAAGATTTCTGGATAATATTTATTATATCTATTTTGATCAAAGTGTAAATCATCATGACAATTACGGCACACCAACATACATTTATTTGTTTCGTTTAATAAATAGTTAGTAATATCACTAATTTTTGATGAATACATATTATTTGTTTCTTCAACTATACCAAAACTTTTATTATTCTTATCAATATGATGAAATTCTAATGCATTATAACATTTATCATAACCACATTTTTCACATTTAAATCGTTGTATCGCTTTTAATAAAGTATTTTTATTAAGTTGACCGGTTGTTATGTCGTTAGATGCATGTAATTCTCTATGACAATTTTCACATAATAATATACATTTTTTGATTTCTGGTTCTATTAAAGACCATCTAGCTTCTCTTATCATATCAGCCGGATTATGATCTTTTTCATTTTCATTTTCATGATGAAAAACAAGTTGAAATATATTACCATTACCACATTTAATACATTTACCACCTAACAAATTAACTGCTCTTATTTTTTTGATCTTATTTAATATAAATGTTCTATCTTTTTTATTCATATTTCGGGATCCTTTTAATTATTTATCCAAAAAGATCCCGAAATACTATTATTTTATATCTGCTTTTAGTGCTGAATAGACAAATTCTTTACTTATTTTTTCTTCGATCATTGGAATTATGGTATTGTTCCAAAAATTTTCATCATCTTTCCAATCCTTTAAATATCCCAAACTTGTCCCATCCGCCTTTTTATAAACAGGACCCGATTGAATAACTATTCCATATGCTGTTGCTAATTCTAATAATCCAGAATATTTATATAAACCCGTTTTAAAATTCATATATAATTCTGCTTCTAAAAACGGGGGTATAAATCGATTTTTTACCGTCATTGCTCTCAATGTTACACCACTTATTTTATTAGCAATTGGAATTATTACATCATTTATATTTTTATCATCTTGTTTTTCTGTTCGTTGAGCCAATTGAACTATAATAGATGCCAAATATAATGGTGCCATACCACCTGATTGTGTTTTAATTAACGATGGGTACATTTCCATAGAATTATATATATGATTTGTAAATATAATAGGTACCCCTGCTTTAGCTGCTTTATATGTTAATACTCTTAACATACTTTTTAGACTTTTTGCTCTACTTCCAACGTCACTTGCATGTTTTGCTTCTATTGCATCATTTTTCTCTTTAGCAGACTGAAGATTTCCAAGTGAATCAATTCCAATAATAAATTTATTTTTTAATTTTTTTTCTATAACAGAATCAAGGAAAGCAGAAATTTGATTACGAGTATCCTCAACAGTTTCTGCTGGATATAACCGCATATTAGAAGGATCACAACCTAAATTAGAAGCCATAGTATCATCAAATGATAATTCTGAGTCCCATAATAAAGGCATATAACCTCTTTTTTGGGCATTACCTAAAATGCGAGCCAAAATAAGAGTTTTACCAGATGATGTTGGACCAGCAAGACCAGTAATGCGCCCAACTGGTATTCCTTTATATAATGAGCCCGAAAGAATGGCATTTAAAACATAACAACCAGTATCTATCCAATCGTCTACTATAGATAAGGAATTTTCGTTCAGAAAGGTTCCTTCGGGATTTAATTTATCAACCGATTTAAAAACATCTAAAATTGATTTATCCGTTGACATATTCCTCATTTTTCTTTTTTAATGGTCTCTTAAAAATAAAGGCACGACCATGTGGTGCAATAGCAACTAATTCCCATCCCTCTTTACCACGAGTATTAAGAATTGATCCAATATCAGTACCTTCAATTATTGTTTCGTTTTTATATTCCCACTTTGTCATATATCTTTTCCTTAGTCATCGAATAGTTTAATAACAGATGGGTTATCATTTACTGGTGGGACCATAGAGGGTTGCATAACTGGTATATTGGCAAATAATTGATTATATTGTGCATGTAACTTAAAATCATAAACTAAATCATCAAGTACTGTAATAACTGATTTATTATAATTGAATAAAACGGGTGATGTTTTATCTGCAAGAAATTCTCTAAAAAATACCGGTATTAATTGTAAAGCCATTTGACCTGTTGGTTGACCGGTTTGTGGATTAGCTTGTGGCACAATATTGATTACAACGGGGTTCTTAACTTTAAGAATTGTATTTGTTGATTCAACCTCTTCTGCAAACATAAGTCTATTAATCGAATCAAGAAATGCTACTATCTTTTTATCATTCATTTATATTCTCCTTTATTATATTTTACTATTTTTTATTAAAAAATCAACAAATAATTTAAAATAAATTTAAATATGGTGATGGTATATTTGCAGTTTTATAAAATTCAAGATTTTTTATAAGACGCTGATTATCATTACATAACTGTAATGCTTCTTTACCATATTGTAATGCTTCTGAATATAACTTCATATAATATGAACTTAATGCTGCATAATCATATGGAGCGTATCCCCATGCATAATCTTCACATAAATATTCCAGAGGTTTATCTTTAATTTGTATTGATTTTTTACTTGCCCATAAGCAACCTTCCCAATTTGGTATAGAATAATAATATGCTGATAATTTGACCCATGGTTCTCTTCTATCAGGGGTTTCTGCA
>Ga0315284_10013961_pt1 | contig 11449 bp, 12 predicted proteins | sample YL17G09_16_MG_FD_203696 | JGI IMG/M metagenome (GOLD analysis project Ga0315284, IMG submission 203696) | Sediment microbial communities from Yellowstone Lake, YNP, Wyoming, USA - YL17G09_16 | ecosystem: Environmental > Aquatic > Freshwater > Lake > Sediment | place: USA: Wyoming | collected... | reverse complement strand
AATGATCCCTACCTTTTTTCGATCCCCTTTGATAAACGGACCCGAATCCGTAGGACCAGCGCCCTGTTTTTTTACTCAAGGCGCTCTTGTCTCCTTTCAGGTGCAGTCTATCATAGGCGTCAAGGGGGAGGCTAACTTTCTGTAATAGGGCCTCGGGGTCGATAAACCGGACCCGGCCCCGTTCAATCAGCCGGTCGATTTCGGCACGTTCAAACCGCAGCCGACCATCCAGCCGAACATGGGGGATTCTCCCCGCGCTCGCCATCCGGTATACGCTTTTAGGGTGCAGATTGAGAATGAAACCGACAGCGCGCGCGTCAAGGAGCGGATTCATTTATGGCCTTACCTCTGCGAGTTCGGCGACAATCTCTTGAAGGCCGTCAGCCTGACCCGCACAATAGGCTTTAAGAATTTCTTTGGCCGCCCAGGACAGAAGCCGACAACGAGCTGAGCAAAACTTCTGCCCCGCCTTCGTCAGCGGGCTTCTACAGCATCCGCAAGAATGCGCGCGGTTTGGTTCGGGGGCCCGGAGATCGCCGCTCAGTGAGGCGTTAACGCCCGATTCCCGCGGTATTTCGGGCACTTCTCTCACCATATCCACCTTCTGGGTCCTGCCGCTTTTCCCGGACACCTTCTTCTTCGCCAGGCAGTTAAGGCAAATAACATCACAGCGCCGGATCACTTGCTTCCAATCTCGGAGGCTTCGCGTTATGTTTGCCAGGACGGGAAGAAATTTGATCCCCTCACCGACCCTTGGGCAGAAGCGAAGGACTCGGCCGTCGTTCTCTCCACAGAAGCAACAACCGGACTTTGATTTGACCTCATTCAGCCATTTTTTACTTTCTTCATATGACTTCTTGAGTTTAATTTTTCTATTCCGCTTTTGCCGCCTATCCTTAGCGCGCGCCCGGCCCTTGCCGAGCCAGCCGTACGTTGAACCGCCGGCGCGGTAGATCGCGCTCATTGTTTGGGCCTTGTTGAACCGTTTCGCTGGCGTACCTTTATAAGTAATATATAGTGATATAAGATATGTATAATCATATACTTACATTTATAAACCTCCCCCTTTACAAATGCCCACGCCTTATGGAGAGCATTAAAACACCCCAGAATAGGTGCGCCGGGGGTCATGGTTTTCTCTCCTTCGATTTGACGAGAATAGGGGAACCTTTTCCCTTGATACGCTCCGTTTCGACCAGGTGGGCCGCAACATCGCGATTGACGGCGCTCTTGACTGCCGGCGCTGAGATTTCTCCGATCTCGGCGACATAGTAGAGAATGAGGTCGGGCAGGAGGATTGAGCCGCCATGCGCGTCGCAGACCTCGCGGACGTTGCCGACCGGAATCCGGAAGCCGGCTTCTTTCCAGACATCGGACATTCTCATTAGGAAGGCCTCCTCGTCGAACTCAATGGCGAACTTCGGCGGCCATTTTCCGTTCCGGAGGTTGACCTCGACTTGGTTGTAATTCTCATAGGCGCGCGGGAGGTTCGGGTTGGTTCTTTGGCCCGGGAGCCGGTGAAGGCCGAGCTGGGCGTCGGCGGCGTCGGAGAGGATCGTGTGGCCGCGGAACCATCCCGCGAGTTCGGTCGGCGCGGTCGGGTCCCCCGCTGGCCGCTTCGAGCTGAAGTGGTGGGAGAGTGCGAGGCCGATATTGTATTTGATCTTGAGATAATTGAGTCGGTCGCGGAGGAGGGCTTGGGCCTGGTCGTCGTTCTCCTTGCCAACGCAAAATGAGGCCTGGGGGTCGAGCGCCAGGATGTCCGGGCAGAACTCCTTGACCAAGGCTTCGAGTCGGGCGAATCCCCGGTCGGTCATAACCTTGATCGGGTTGCCGGTTCCGGTGTAAGTGAAGAATCGCTCGAGAACCGACTGGTCGAATCCGCCATAAAGGATGGCCGCCCGGAGGCGCTTCCTCCACTCCCATTCGCCGAGCTCCTGCTGGACCATCAGGAACCGGCCTGGCTTCGGGATGGTAAAGTTGAGCCAGGGCGTTTTCCCGGCGGCGAAGTGGAGGCCCAAGCCCATTAGGAGGCTCGTCTTGTGGCTGTGCTTGACCCCTCCGACATAAAGGAATTCTTCCCGGGAGAGCAATCCCTCAATAAGGATTTCGGCCTCCGGGAGGTCGGCATTGAGGAAGTCGGAGAGCATCCCCGTGAACGCAGGCCTCATAAGACAAGGGGCCGGGCCGTTCTTTTCTCCGGCTCCTCCGCCCTGATTGAGTCGGTCCAGCCCGTCGTAATCCTTCCGGATCTCCGCTTCGTCGACTCCCGCCGGAGACGTGGCCTGGCGCCCGATTTTTTCTGCAATTCGAAGGCCGCCCGCTTTCTTCCTGAGATCGGCGACAAGGTCCAGAAAAACCTCGGGCTTTATCACTATCGCCCCGTCGAAAAGAGAGCCGAGGAAGACCGCGTCGACGTTCGGCCCGAGTCTGTTTGCCAAGCGTCCGGGGTTGATGACGCCGGACCCGGAATCCTGCCATTCGGCGTCGATGGCTTTGAATGTTTCCCGGAGGCGTCCTTCCGGGAAATCGTCGGGCTTGAGTTCGGCGATCGGGATCAAGGAGGGCGTCGCCGTGATCGCGCTGAGAATTTCGTGGCTGAGTTCGCGGAGGCGGTTGTGGATCATGTCCGTCCCCCTGCAAAGCCGCCATGAATCAAGCTCTTTAACTCGCGCAGCGATGATTTGAAAGAGAGCGCGGGAATTAAGGCGTTTCCGAAATACTGTTCGATAAGCTCTCCAATCCCGCCCGTGTTTCGGAAAAGAAAAAAAGTCCGCCCTTCCGCTCGCTCAGTTCCAATCAGAGTTAACCCCTTGGTTAAAAGGAAGGCACTTTGGTATAAGTCCGGCGTTCGATAAACACCCGACTTATCATCACGATTCGAGGCAGGGTTTTTCATTTAAATGCTTTGCCTTTTTTACTCTTTGGAATCGATTAGTTTTCTTCATTTGAATGATCCTCAACGATATTGATTAGTATAGAATTTTTGCCTATTATTTGTATAAGGACTAAGCAAGAACGGAGAGGTTGTGACAAAGGAAAACGGCGGTAAACTAGTTGATAGGCTTAAACGAGAATATGATGACCTATTAAAAGATAGAACACATGGGCTTTTAGGGGGAGCGTTTTGCCTCTGCAAATCCTGTGTTTTCCAAGGTTATAAAGTCCGTCACAGAAAAACTCGGATCACAAAAGACCACTTCTTTCTAGGCGGTTTGCTTTATACCATAGGGGTGCCTAAGGGGGATAATGTTGATTTTAAAAGAAATTGGAAGATTGTAGAGGTCCTCTTCAATGAAGTAACGGGGGTTAAATTCGAACATGTGTCGTTTCCCAATAAAGACCCGAAGTATGCCCTTGGCGCTCGCTGTTATAAGATCTACGGCAGTGCATTAATTGAACATCAGAATATAGGCCGAGAGTTATTTTATTTAATATACGTTAAATATGGGGGACCTCTTGGTATTAAATGGCTAACACAGCTAAAGTTTCAAAAACATTATTACGATAGAGCCTTCTTTATAACACTGAAACGCTTAGCTAAGGTATACAAATTGGTTAAGGCAAAGAAGGAACTTACCGTTAGAGATATATCTCGTGAAGACTCGAGATTTAAACTCTTTGCAAGGGGGGAGGAGGTGTCGCTTTGGCAAGAGAAAAAAAAGATAAGTCTCTTTCCGTACCTTTATGAGCTTGAACGCCTTGGGGTGATTTCCTTTGAAGTGGAAAAGAACAGCATTCGTTTTCTCAAAAATGATAATTTTCTTGATTTCTTATCGTCCTCAGCTATTAATTGGAGGAAGGTTCAATGATGGCTCTCAAGTTGCATACTTAAGGGGGAAAGGCGATCTCTTTAGAAGGAACTCGGCCTTTTTGATTGATTCATTATAGATTGTTTGATCCTTCTCTTCTAGAGAGTTCTTTCTCCTCTCTATAGATTGTATATCTCTTCTAGATTGTATCTTCTTCCCTATCCCCCCTACCCCCCTTCCCCATAGGTTGTATCTCTTCTATAGTTAGTTACTCTCTATATAGTTAGTAACAATCTAGATTGTATCTCTCTAGATTGTACGCATCAATAATGGCCGGGGGGGGGGTTGATAGCTGCGGATGTCGTGTTATAATCAGGATAGACAAGGGAGGAAAGAATGAAAAAAATAACACTTGCCGGCTTTATGATCCTCTCCATCGTTTCCTGCGCGTCTTTCACGGAATGGGCAGGGAGTCCCGAAGGCAACGAGGCCTTGGCGCAGACGGCGATGATCCTGGCCTTGGCGAATGAAACGCCCGTCGTACGAAACGATTACCTATTAAGTGCATATTACTATCCCCCGCTCATGTTCGATCATTATGTTCCTCCAAACATATGGCGGGACTGGAGCGCTCTTCAGAGGTCTCTCTGGATTCAATCCGCCCGCGAAAGTGACCTCCGCGACTACGAATACAAGCTCCAGAGCATTATTGATATGCAGATGTTTCAAATGAAGTTGGACAATCAAAGCCTTATTTATGACTTAAAAAGGGAAATAGAACGGGCCAAAGACGAACTGGAAAGCAAGAAGGAAGAAGCCGAGGATGCCGCGGACGAACTAGAAGACGCTGCCTATGATGCCAAGCTTAAGCTGGAAGACGCCGCATCATGGGCCGAGTTCAGGCTGAAGAGTGCCGCCGATGATGCCGACTTCGAACGGCTGGTCGCTGAGAACGCCAAAGCTGAGACCCGGGTTTTAGGAAAGAAAGGACAAAGGAAAATGTTTTCTACGGAAGAACTTTTCTCAGAACCTTCACCCCTCCCGACGCCTTCGCCCGGCTTTATTCTTGATACTTCGGGATATCCGACGCCTCCGCCTGGATTTGTTCTGGATAAAAAAGAGACTGCTGCAGAAAAAGTTTTAGGTGGAGAAATCGGACAGATTATCGGAAAAAGCGAAGATCGGGTGGAAGTGACGCAAGATTGCGGCTTGCGCTCGGAAAAAAAGCAATTCGTTTCGGTCGGTGTCGATTACGCTAAGAGAGCGCGTCCATTTGTTTTTTTATTGGAGGTCCCAATGCCGGGAGAGGTTGTCCTTTACGGTAGCAGATGGCCTCCGAAAGATCCGATTAACTGGCGCGAAGAAAAAGAAGTATCCAGGATAGTCAAAAACGGACTGGCGAACGCAATTAAGGAAATTATTGACGAGCTGGAAGAGGATTAGCCGGGGCTTAGTTCCAAGAATTCAGCGGCCTGATTTATTGTCCATCTTTCCATTTTTTTACATCCTTGCTCCAAAAAGTCCGTGACATCGTTTTTCTTAGTCCTCTTTCTCGGGGGAAAGTTTGTAAAAAAAGGGGGGGGTCTGTATGATTCATCCTGTTTTGCCTTTTTAGTCCTCTTTCCCCATATACCCTTTTTCGGAGTTTTTCGATCCTGGGGCATCTGAGAGCGTTTTGTTCAACCATTCTATCACCGCCGGATTGAGCAGTGATGAGAGTCCGGGATGAGCAGGGAAACGATGAGGAAGGCCTGTTCTTGCCGTTTTTACGAAAACTTCCCCCTGATAACTTGAGGCCTAAAAGAAAAACTCAGTCCGGTGCGGTGGAAGGGACGGGGGGATGGCAGGGGGGCAGGGACTTTTTCGGCGGGGCCTTGGCTGGCGTAGGCTTTTTCGCCAAAAAAGGCATAAAGGCTGAAGGTCTTTGGCTCTTTAGGATGTATATTTAATCTCAGGATGGATAAAAGGAAGGCCTTTTCTTGTCGAAAAAACAAGTAACGTCATGAGGATGGGAGAAAAACTAGGCTGGGTGCTTATGAAGGGGCGGGTAAACTACAATAGTTTATAAAACGAGAATGGCGAGTGCTTTTTCGGGCAAAAGCCTCGCTTTGAAGGAGACCCTAGCCCTTGGCCTTACCTTGGAGGACTTTTTGCGTCCTACGATAGAAAATGCATTAGGTAATGATCTTTAGGAGATTTTAAAGAGAAGCCGTGAAGAGAAGATGGGAGAAAAACTAGGGTGGGCGCGTATGGAAGGGCGGGTAAATTGCGATCCCCCCAAGAGGGCCTGTAGAGGGCCTATCATAGGAAATATGGAGGTTGTGCGTAGGTAAGGGCGGGCCGTGTAAAATCCGCCTGGGATTTGCCCTATACGCGCATTAGAACCGTAAAAAAGGCCCATCCGGAAGCGGTCAGCGGTTATTGCGGACCAGGGAAATGATCGAACCGAAGAAAACTCCTGATGAGCCTAATTATTGTCCCGACGATCGTCCCTTTCATTATCCCCTCGAAGAAAAATAAATAGATCCCGGCAGCGCGATAGACAAAAGCGTGCTTTAGTAGAAAAACCTATTATAGGAAATGATGAAAATCACGGAGCAACAGTTGAGTATAAAAGGGTAGGCCGGTTTGAAAAGTGCCCATGCCCCCCCCTCCTTGATGACGATGACCAAAGCAGAGAGGGCGAGATAAAAAACAGAGAGGAGGGGTGCGTCGCATAAGTGGCATTCGGTAAACTACGATTAGAGCGTAACGTGCATATAATAAACTATTTACAAGGAACGTGAGAATTATGCGAATTCATCCCGTCGTTATTCGACCTCAAGCGGGACAAGAGAAGCTCTTTTACCCCTGTTTTACGGGGTCAATGGGCGATAGAGGCCGATTCTAAGGGCAAAACGGGACAAGAAAAATGCCTAAATTACGAAACAACCAAGACAAAGTGACAGGACGCTTCCTGTCGGGGCACGCCGCCTCGATCCGCCATTAAAGATCCTGCGGGTCATTTTTTCCATATTATCCTCTTTGTGCGCTTAAAAATTCTAAATCCCGCTCTCGGGGGGAATGTCTCCGACCCGCCCTTCCATACGCACCCCACCTAGTTTTCTCTGCGAGGGGCCAAGTATCAGGGGGAAGGTGTTGAAATTCCTGGAAAAAGGGGCACTCCAGTATGTTTCACTGCACCTTTCTGGCCGCTTCGCGCGGGCCGGGGAGCGGTTCCTGGGTCCCCTTGAGATCGCGTTCGAGATCGACGCTCTGCGGGCTTCTGGTGAGGCCGATTTTCTGCCGCTCCGGGGAAAGTAGCTTTTGGGCATCAAAATGATTAAAATGATCACGACAGGCAGGTCTTCAATGCACCTTCAGAAGGCCTCTCAACTGTCCAAAGAATGGGGAGAGGGTCATTCTTCCGCTTTATTTTTCATTACATCGTTATTTCTTTATGTATTCATTATGTATTGCTTCAAGTTCTCCGCTAAGAGTCTCCATGTTTTTCTTGATGGGCTTTAACACCGACTCTGCACTATTTGCCCCAATTTTCCCGTTTTTCAAATCAATCTCTAATGAATCAAGACTTGCGCAGACGCCTTTAGCTTGACTTGATAAATGCCCCACTCTTTTAATGGCGTTTTTCTCTTTTTCATGGAAGTGTCTCGAAATGACGAAGCCTATTATCCCACCAAACATCACTCCCGCCACAGTGGTTAGTATTGTTAAAGTAGATGGGTTCATGACTCCCTCCTTATCATATGGATAACAATAAATCATTCTTGAGAATAGCGCAAGCTTTCCTTTCTTTCTGACCTGCCCCCCTTAAATCGGTCCATGATCGGGCCAACGATGAATTTACGCGGGAGCGGCCAATAACGTCCGGGGGATCTGAATAAAAAAACCGGGGAGAAAGCGAAAGCGGGGCCATTCTCGCTATGCGCGCGGGGGCCGCAGTTTGCTTTTGGATCTGAGGTTTTCTGAGGAGGGTTGACCCTCACGCCCAGGGGAGCCGCTAGGTTAGGCTAGGGCGGGCTTGCGTTCGTGGCTCTATGGGCTTCTCAGGAGGCCGTTTCTCGGGGAGAATGGCGGATAAGCTCAATTTTGACACTTTCGACCCCTACCTGGGACACGGGGGACGGTGAGTTCGTCGCTCTGACGCGCGAAAGAGGCCTACGTTTGCCATTCCGGGCCATTCTACGGGCCGTCCTGGACGCTCTGAGGCGCGCGCCGTCACCCTCAGCCCGTCTTGTTTGATACGCCGCCTCAACTCAGCGACGCCATAGACGGCAAGACGGCTTGTCCGCCTCTTGGGCCTGGGCCTTATGCCGTATTCTCTAAGTGCCTTGTGGACGGCGTCCTTTGAACATCCCAGCGCGGCGGCGACATCCCGGACAGAGCGGCCTTCCCGGACGTAAAGCTTGACCAGCTCCGCCTTCGATGGTGCTGGACCCGGCCGGCGGGCGTCCCCGCTTCACTTCCAACCCGGCGGCTTCCTGATATTTGATCCTGGCCATGAGAATCACTCCCACTTTCCAGCGTCTTTACTCATGAGGCACATTCCCGGCGTCCGTTCAACCGGCGCGTCCTTTCGACTAGCCGGCGGCCCTTTTTAGGGTGTCGGGAAACTACCCCAGCCGGCCGCGAAGGTAGGCGCCCATTATCTTATTCCTGTTCCCGATGGTTTATTTCCATTAATCAGCCCACTCATAACACGTCCCCCGAGATTGTACGTCCTCCGTTTCATTGATTTCAAGGGTGTTAGCAATGTTTTTCTAGGGATGGCAGGGTCGAAATCTTAGGAATGGGATTAAGCATTTTTATGAATCTAACAATCCCCGATTCTTTCATAAGTTAAACAAACTTCTGCATTCTTTTGGGCTCGGCCGGTCTTTTGCCTCGATCCGGTACTCAAACAAAGAATATCAGACGTCTCTCCGATCTCCAAAAAATATTTATAGATTCCCGTTAGCTTTTAAGATATAATTTTTTTGTGGAACAGTTTGAGTTTGCTTCTTTTATCGCTCCGAAGATCCGTTTCCATCAACCCGAACGAAATTTGCCAGGAAGAAAATTAAGGTGTACCACTATTGAGGATCGGCTTACCATTCGGTTTGCTCGAGCCTATAGGAATCAAGCGCATCTCCTTCATTATGGGACGGGAAAAAATAAAGTGATTTGTGCCAGGCAAATAGCTGTTAACGGGTTTGGCATTGCGGACCTTGTCGCTATCTCGTTCAAGTCCGAAAAAGTAGGCAGGGATATTTCTAGCATAGAAAAAAATAATAAGATCTATAAACCAACGATACGGGCATTTGAGATAAAAGTTAGCGATTGGCGAAAGGGCATGATGCAGGCTTATCGTTATAAGTATTATGCAAATACATCCATCCTAGTGTTGCCTTCTGATAGGTGTTCTGCAGCGATCCCTTTTTTTGAAACATTCCGGAAAATTCGCGTTGGGCTCTGGGGTTTTAATGATAGGACCGGGCGAATCCATAACTATTACACCCCCCAGCCTACAGCGGCAAAAGAAGCTAAATATTATAGGCGAGTACTAGGCATATTCGCTAATTTGCCTAGATCTCAGCGACCTCTCGAAAATAGTTGATACTTCTCTCTAAAATGGCTAAATATTCAATATTTGATTCATATTTTTGAGAAAGGCCATGAGATTGTAGTTCGGTATAGGCTTCTTTTGCCCGCATAATTTGTGCTTCTAGACGTGCAAGGTCTTCATTAATATCCCCGGATATTAGATCATTTGTGAGGGTGGAGAGTGCCTGCCACCCTTGGAGTGCTTCCTCGGTCCTGGTTGGCTCTTGGCCAATATAAAAGCTATCCGTTGAGAGTCCGTTCATAATAGCAGGCAATATTTCTGAAAAGGCTTCTCTTTCATGAAGCGTGATCCTATTCATTAGCCTTTTGCTTAAATATCGAATTAGTGGTTGCTGACCTCCCTGCTGCCCCTTGATATATTTCCCCATAGAAAATACCTGCAAGTTTGACCACCATCCAGTAGCTCCAACTGTCCCCTGGGCAATTCCTAGGAGCGGAGAAAAAATATCAGAACACCCATTCATAGTCCTCAATCCATTTATAAACATGGCATGATTTAAGAGCATCCATCCGCCAAGAACTTCGGGTATTAATATCTCGGACCTGGTAGCGCCAGAGCGAGCATCTGTAGGACCTGCGCCAATCAATGTATATATTCCATCGGGGGGGGTATCTAATGAAGTCAATATATTTATGAAGTTTATGCATTCATGTCGATTGATCAACGCATCTTTACAAATGGCGAGAGTAACATAGAGCGGCTCCCTAATGCCCATACCTTCTGCAACAGATTTTGCTCTTGTTATAAAGGATATTGCTATCGCGGATTCGATTGAATCAAAGGAGCCGCTTATATATATATTCGGCGCTATAATAGCTGAACAATCCAGGTCCTTTTGGGCTTGATAAGCTAAGCGTAACGTATCATCGATTGCAGAAGTGCCCACAAGGAGATCATTACGTCGTCTTAACCGAAAATATGGCCATTGCTCTAAGCTTCCTAAATGCGCGTTTGGCGTGCCTATTTTAATTGTCGCATAAAACTCGGGATCAAAAAGGACATCTAGATCCATTCTTATTCCTCTAAGATCCTCAATAATACGATTCGCAGTTTCTGGCGATAAGTATCGTGGACTAAGAATGACTCCATTGATAAAGCGTTCTTGAACAGCCCTAAGCATTTTGTCACCAGGAGCATAGCCATGTTGAGCATAAAGAAGCATTATAATCCCTCCATTGTTCTCGATATGGTCGCAATATTTGGACGCAAGGCGGGCATCTTGTGCATTAATCGATCAATTAGAGTACAAAACTGCCGTGGAAAATCTGGCCTAAATTCGGAAAGCGGCGTTGGTCTATTATTCAAGATGCGGTATACGGTTGTGTTGTGGTCTTCTCTTCTTCTGGCTACTGGATGAACACCTGACGAATATTCGTAAACTGTCACTGCCGCGGAATATAAATCGCTTCTATGGTTAAGGGTTTCTCGAAATCCAGGTTCGAATATCTCTGGGGCCATATATGGCAGTGTTCCGAGCCGTAAATCCGGGTTTATAGTGATAGCAGTGCTGCCGATTTTAAAGGCGATGCCAAGGTCTAAAACTGCATAAGGTCTTTCTGGAATATTAAGTTCCATAACGTTCGTGGGCTTTATGTCACGATGAATAAGATTAAGATCTTTAAGTTCGCAGACGACGTCTATAAGACAAGTAAGCAATAATTTACACTCACTGAAAGTTGGCCTGTAGAGTTCTCTAATTCGATTCTTTATCGTACGCCCCTCTAAGAACTCTTCGCTATACAGGATGTATTTATAGCCGCTTATTTCAATTTCTCGTGGCGGGATGCTTCCAAGTTTAACCAGATATTGAGAACTGCATCTCGCTAGACTATCGATTTCCAGTTTGATTCTTTGAGGAACTTCGGCATGTCCCTCAGGATCTTCTTCGTCTTTAGGTATATAGATCATTTTCAATGCTTCCCGTCGTTCGCCAACAATTACCTTAAATACGGCCTTGAAACCTCCAGAATCAATGAAGTCGACAATTTCTATATCGGGAAGAGCTCTCCTTATAAGATCAATACTAGGTACGTGTTCCATAGATATACCTCATTAAGAGCGTCTTTCACCTAGGGGCCGCTTGGCCCCCAGC
>Ga0315284_10013958_pt1 | contig 11450 bp, 1 predicted proteins | sample YL17G09_16_MG_FD_203696 | JGI IMG/M metagenome (GOLD analysis project Ga0315284, IMG submission 203696) | Sediment microbial communities from Yellowstone Lake, YNP, Wyoming, USA - YL17G09_16 | ecosystem: Environmental > Aquatic > Freshwater > Lake > Sediment | place: USA: Wyoming | collected... | reverse complement strand
CTTACGCTCGGCATTGCTCGCGGTGCGCTCACACGCCGGCTCTCGCGCTTTCCCGGCGAGGTCTGCTCCCACAGAACGCACGTTCGCACCTCCAAGGCCGGCTCCTTGGCGGCTCTGCTTCATCTCAAGTGCGTCTTTCGGTCCCAACATGGCCCTGATTCAATTCCGTTGGCCCAGCACAGCGGCCTTTACTCCTGTATTGACATCAAGGCTGACCCGCGCCTTGCTTGCCAGAACGCGAATCTGCCCCAAAGCCCGGCTCACCGAAGGATTGAGGGTGGGCCTTGGCGGGATGCTGCGGGACAAGATCTCCTAGTTCGGCCTTCCCGGCCTCACTCCACCAATGTGCCCCTTCGGGAGGGGTCACAAAGGGCAAGGTGGCGCGCCTGGGCGACGGCTTGACTCCGCTGCTTTGAGCGAGTGCCGCAATCAGGGCCGGACTAAGTCCTCGCTGCTCAAGGACGCGCACAAGGAAGGGCTTCCCTGTGGAACCCATCCTTCCCAAGGCTCCCAGCATTGCGTCGTAGGCCACGCCATCTTGCTCAGAAATGAGGGCAAGGTAAACCGCAGACGCCGCAGCGGGCAAGCGACTACCGCTCAGAGCCAGTGCCGCGTTGTTTCGCACAAGCGGGTTACTGTCAGAAAGCCTCTCAATAAGCCAAAGCGCATCTTCGCAGCTAGGCGTCGCGCCGCTTTCCAGGAATTGCCGTGCTTTCATCGGGGGCCACTCGTTCGAGAGAACGGCCTCGCGCAAGTCAATTGCCCCTCCTTTGGTTCCTGGCGTGCACCGTGGGCCGCTTGCCGCAAGCATGGCTAGCAACACAAGAGACAGGCGTCTTCTCTGGGTTAGGCTCATACGGCACGCCCCTTCCTCTGGCGCTATCAAGGCTTGCCTTGGACCTGAATCCTCGGCCAGGCGGCAGGCGTCTTCTCGTTCCAGGCCCCGATGGACTTCTGGACATCCTGGGGCAGGTCAGGCGAAAACACGGGCTTGATTGGCTCGAATGTCGGCGCGACCCCTCTTTCTCCCGATGGCTTAAAGCGCCATCCGTATCGAACCGAACCAAGCACCTTGCCCTGCCATCCATCAGATCCTTCAAGGCAGACAACAACGGCGACAAGTTCCTGTTTGCTTTCCTCCGTTCCGCCGCGAACTCTCTGGACCCCGATGGGACCCTGCGGCACATCTTCCCACACAAGGGGGGTAGTACCCGTGCCAAGCCGCCCTTCGGGCATTCCAGATTCATCCTTCACACCGGCCATATATGGCGTATTAGCAGTATGAGCCCTCTCAATATAGGAACCATCCGCAGTGGCCCATCGCTGTGCCATTCCGGAATCGACCCTGTTGCCTTTTTCGTCTGTGTGCCAGTCAGCGCTGTACACAGGTGTTCCGGCTTGCAGGTACTGCATCTGCTGTACAATGCCTATTTTGGTGCAACACGTCTTGAGCGCTTCATTCGGGCAGAAATCCATGATCATGGAGGCGCCGCGCTCGCCCATTCTAGCCAGTTCAAACACACTAACCGCAACGTGGAACGTACCATTGGGTGTTTCCACAACTTGCGTATAGCCTGCTGCACCGGACTCCACGAATTCCTTGGTTCGTGCCTTGACCTGAGGAGTGGCATTCTCCATTCCCGGGTGCAGGTCGGGAAGCGCTCTTGCCCCAACTGCCAAGGCGTCCGAGGGCCGCAGGAACAAATCCGTGGTGTCGAAAGTCGGGCGGTAGTCCGTTCCCCCGGCCCCCTGGGCATCACCGTAGGAGAGGTTCAGGGTCGGTGCCGTTGTCCCGGCCCCCGGGCACAGGCCCGTCGGGTCGGTCAGGCCGGCGGGGTTCGACGAGATGTACTCGTACAGACTCATCCCGTCGACGTAACCGGCCGGGTCGCGCTGGAGCCAGCGGCCCAGAGTCGGGTGATATGTCCGGTTCCGCGCGTCGTACAGGCCCGTCTCGGCGTCGAAGCGGTAGCCGGCATAGAGGACGTCGTTCGAGACGGCAGAGGCGTTGCCTTGGCGGGGCGTCCAGTCCTCGTCCATCACCGTCGCCTTGCCGTAGGCGTCGTACATGTAGCGCTCCACCACGTCGCCCGTGGCGGCAGCGACAAGCGCCGTGACGTTCCAGTTCGCGTCGGTCGTATAATACAGGATGTTGTCTTCGGCGTCCAGATAGGAGATCCCGTCGGTGTCGGCGTCGTGGAACCGGACGACGGGCGCATCGACGTACCGCACGTCCCAGACGAACTGGTCGAGCGGGTCCGGGTCGCCGCCCCGGCGGGTCTCCAGCACCTGCCAGGCTTCGTTATAGTAATAATCGTCGGTCGTCTCGCCGACGGTCTTCTGGATGCGGCGGCCCAGGCCGTCGTATTCGTAGGTCGCAAGCAGCGTGTCGCCTTCGCCGATCTGGCCTTCGTTGTTCTCCCCATTGTCCTTGTAGACCTTGACGAGTCGGTCCCAGCCGTCGTAGACGAACAAGAGCGCCTCGTCGGCGTCAGCCTCATCGCCCGGCCGCGGGGCATAGACCATGTTGCCGGCATCGTCGTAGGTGGGATCGACCCAGTCGTCTCCGACCGTCTTGTCGATGCCGGTGATCTGGTTGGCGTCATCCTGGGTGCGGGTTTGGTCGAGGGTGGTCGTCTGGCCTTCGGTCTCAACAAGCCCGTCCCAGTTGCCGAGGGCGTCGAGGGTGAAGGATTGCCGGAAACTGGGGTCGCCCGTGAGGCCGTCCTTCTGGGCGTCGAGCGTGCCGCGACTCCATTCTTTCATGCGGTCAAGGCCATCGTATTCCGTGCCGGCTGCCGCGTTCTCTGTGTGGTAGAGTTCGCTAAGCGTGCCCTCCAGAAGGTTCTCACGATAGAGCCGGTTGGAGTTCATGTCGTAACCGTAGGCGTAGGAATCCACGTCCGAGCCGTCAACCGTCCAGGTCTGCTCGACCACGCGGCCGAAACGGTCCCAGCCCGTGTAGTCGCCGTCTGAGCCTAAGGTCAACGTCAGGCCGCCATCAACGGCCGGATGGTCAACCTGGACGATGGTGCCGGCGCCGAGATAGGTGTAGGCGGCGTAGGTGGTGTCGTCGTCCTCGTCGGCGATGCGGCTGAGCCGGCTCAGGATGTCGTCGAGCCCATCGGCGCTGTCGTAATGGTATGTGACCACGCGGCCGCTCGGGTAGGTGACGGAGGAGAGGCGGACGTACTTGGCTTCATCGCCCTCCCCGGCGCCGTCGTCGTAGGCATAGTCGACCTCCGGGGTGCCGGTGCCCACCTCCCCGCTGTGGGCCTGCCGGCTTGAGGCCACGTTGCCCCAGGAATCGTACGTGTAGGCGATCTGATTGACGGCGGTCCCGCCGGTGGCCGCATCGTAACTGGTTACGGTGGAGACGCGCGAGAGGTCGTCGTAGGTCCACTGGATGCGGCGGACCGAGCCGTCGACGCCGGAGGGGAGGGTGGTGTTGGTGACGGCGTCGGACGCGAGGCGTCCGACGTCGTCGTAGGCGTAGGTGTGGACCACGCCGCGCTGGTCGGTGCGGGTGTGGACGAGGCCGGCGGCGTTGTAGGTGGTTTCGACGAAATCGCCGGGGGTATCGTGGTTGATGCCGTAGATCACGCCGCCCACGGCGGGGCCGTCAGGGTACACGACCGCCCTGAGGAGGCTGTTGTCCGGGACGGGGCTGCCGCCATAGTCAGGATCCAGGTCGATGGCGTAGACGTAGGACGTGACCTGGTTATCGTCCAGAGTGCCGTCGCCGTTGGCGTCCAGGGCGATCTGCTGGGTGAGAAGGCCGGCTTCGTTGTAGACGTACTTGGTGACGCGGTCCTTGGTATGATCGGTGCCGTCGCCGACGTTGATCTCGTTGCCGTTCTCGTCGAAGGCGAAATCGTCGTAGTTATCGACCATGTGGGTCTGTCGTCCGGCGGCATCGAAGAAGGTCTTGGTGGTCGCGCCGCGGTTGTCGATGACGACGTTGTTGCGGCCGTAGCCGTCGAACGCGTACTGCGTGAGGAGGTAGGATTCGGAGTTACCGTTGGGACCGGTGGTCCGGTCGGTCATGTCGGCACCGCCGTAGCCAGAGCCCGCGCCAGTGCCGTTAAAATCGTAAGGCGTTTCGGAGTACCTGCTGTCCTCGTCGATGACCGTGCCGCCGTTAGTTCCGTAGTCGGCGACCCACTTGACCCGACCCAGATCGTCGAACCAGGTGACCTGGTAGGTGACGCGGGCGTTGTCGGCGGTCAACTCGCCGTCGCCGGAGGCGCCGTCGTTGCGCCGGTAGGACTGCGTGAGCCAGACGCGGCCGGTATCGTGGTCATAGAACGGGATCGTCTGCGTAACGACGGTGTCGTCGTCCGGGGTCGTCGGGTCGTTCGTCTCCCCCTCGGCAGTGCCCAGGTATGTTCCCGTAAGGCGGCCGTATTCGTTGTGAAGGATCTTGGTGAAGGCGCCGTTGGGCTGGGTCGTCTTGCACAGCAGACCGAGGCTGTCGTAGTCGTAGGTCGTCTCCAGGTAGTCCGTGGCCTCTCCGCCGGCGACCTCGTAGACGCGCGACGCGTCGAGTTGCCCCACCGGGTTATAGTCGTTGGTGGTCTGGGTCAGGAGCGTCGAATTCTCCCCGACGACCTTGTACGTCTGAGCGACGGTCAGACGGCCGAGCATATCGAAAGTGCTCTCGATCCGGGTCGGCTTGAGGTCGCCGTTGCCATCGGGGTCGGGCTGAAGGGTGGCATACTGCCGCCCGGCGTCATCGTAGAAGTATCTTGTTACGACGTAGTCGGTGTTGGTGCCCGTCAACGTATCCAGGGGCTTCAACGTGGACATGCCGGTGAGGCGCGACGTGGGGTCGCCGCTGCCATCGCCGTCGGTGTCGTACCAGTATTTCCGGACGGCCACGGCGTTCTCGGGGGACGTTCCCGCCTTGACCTCGCTGAGCCTGGCCCCGGAGTACACGTTGAAAGTTGCCTTGACGATCGTGTCGCCCTCGACGGTCTTGGCGCCTTCATACTCGCTACCGCCTTCGGTGTCGACAGGATCAATAGAGACGTAGGCCGCCATCACGCGCCCGGCGCCGTCATACTGGGTCTTCGAGAAGAGGCCCGCCGGGTCGGCGGTCTTCATGACCAGGCCGCGCGGGTTGTACCAGATGTTGACGGTCAGGGAGTCGCCGATGTCGCCGCTGACGGGGTCGACCTCGTACGCGGTCGTCTGGTAGACACGGCCGCGCTCGTCGTAAGATCGCTCGACCTTGGCCCGGAGCCTGTCGTAGTACATCGTGAACGTCGCATAGATGTCGATGTATGTCTCGCTGGTCACCGCTTCATCAAGGTTGTTATAGGTGGTCCGTGTCGCGACCTTATCGGGGCCACGCGTGTCGGTCCGGCGGTTGCGCCAGTCGCACTTGTAGGAGGTGGCGTAACTCGTGCAGTCGTCGGCGAAGATGGTGCTTTGCGTCAGGTTGCTGTCGCCCACGCCGCCGTCATCGTAGACGTATGCAGCGGTCCTGACCATGTTCGTGCCGGTGGCGTTCGGCGACCAGTCGGTCCAATCGCCGCCGTCGGGCGCGTCGTCGGTGCCCAGCCACTCACCGACGGTCCGGCCGAGGGCATCGTGGACCGTGCGGCGGATGGTGCCCGCGGGAGCCACGGTGCGGGCCGGAAGGCCCTGTGCGTCGCAGTCATAGGTTGTGCGAAGGAAATTCGTGCCCTGCGTGCCAAGGTCGGGCGCCGTGGAGTAAGTGACGCTCGTGAGGTCGAAATACAGGTCGTCCTTGGCCTTCTGGCCGCCGATGTTGGTGTAAGACCGCGACAGGCTCTGGATGTCCGAGATGGTCTCGGTGCCATCGGGCAGGCCGTTGGTGAGATGCGGCTGGGCTGACATCGTGAGCGTCTCGGTATAACCGTGGGCCCGGTCGTCGCGGTAGACGACCGTGGGGCCTGTCGGACGGCCGGTCGAAGCGTCCCACCCGCTGTAAACGCGCGTCTCGCAGGACACATCATTGTAGACGGTGTAGGTATCCGTGTAGGTGTTGTCGAGGTTGGGGGCGTGCAGCCAGATCGTGCGGCCCTCGTAATCCACCTCCATCGTGGTCACGAGGTGCAGGCCGCCACCGGTCGGGGTAGCCCAGGGCTCTTCCGTCTGTGGGTCGATCGGCAGGTCTTCGAAGTCCTCTGTTTGGTCCGTGTCCACATCGACGATGGTCTTGACGATCGCCCCCGTGGCCGGGTCGTAGGCCATGTAGTTGATGTAGCCCTCCGGGTCTTTCGTCCAGATGGGCCGGTGGAAGGCGTCGTAAAAGGTGACGACCGTCTCGTCGTCCGACCCGGAGCCGTTCCTGTCAGTCGAAACCTCGGCCAGGACGATCGTCTGCGATTCCATCTGAGTCGTGTCGTCAACCCACGTGTACTCATAGGAAGTCGTCGTTGTGCCGGGGCTCTGCTGGGTCTCCTCGCAGTAGGCCGTGACGGAGTTCACAGGGTAGATCGTCGTATTGGTGGCGGTGCGGGCGATGTAGTCCACCTGTTGCAGGAAGATGGGGTTGTTCTGTTCGCCGTTCTTGATGCCCGTGGCGTGGAGGTAGCCTTCTACCTCGCCCGCGTACCAGTCCGACGCGCTGGTGAGCATTGAGTACTCGGTGATGGTGATCAGTCCGTCTGCGTTCTTGAGGTATGGGGAATCGCCGCTGGTGCGATTCAGCAAGTCTGGGTAGTACTCGTCGTAGTAGACATCGCTGCGGTCGTCGTGATCCCTACCCTTCTGGAAGGCCGACGGACCGGCGGTGAAGGTCTCGCGGCCGGCGTCGTCATATTCGTGGAAGGTGCACCACTGATTGCCCGTGGCCGTCTCTTCGAGCACCTCCAGCATGACCTGGCCGGCCGAGTTGTAGTAGGTCGTTTTCTGGGCGCTGAGCGGGTCCGAGGAGCCGAGGGCATTGTAGGCGGGGAGAGTCTCGACGGTCTTCGTCCGCCACGCGTTGAGCCCGGTGCCGGTGCTGCTCGAGCCGTAGGTGTACGTGTAGGTCCCGAGCGCGCTGGGGTCGCCGGAGTCACCCGCTCCGCGGACGACCATCTTGGTGACGCGATTGGCGACATCGTCGTATTCCATGTAGCGGTCGGCATAGTCCGCGACCACAGAGTCATCCAGATCGAACGGCTCCCCTTCGTAGTGCACCAGGCGCGCGTAGGATGCCCCCTCGAAGGCGTATTTCAGGGCGTGCGGGTAACCGGGCGCCGGCGGGTCGGCGAGGACCTCGGCGAGCGTGTAATAGCGGTAATACTTGGTCTCCAGCTCATTGGGGGGATCGGCGGCATCCGTCAGGACCTCGGTCTTGAGATCGCCCGGGGCGCCGTAGTCGTCGTCCTCGTCGTAATAGGTGTACTCCACCTGGCGGGTGGGGGTCCAGGTTTGGCCGCCATCCTCGCTACGGCCTACCGTGACATCGGACAACAGCCCGGCATTGATGCCGCTTTGGATATAGGCATACTGAAAACGCTCCATCACATCGTTGCCGAGCGAACACTCGACTTCAGTTATGCGGCCATACTCAACGCTTTCAGGGTCGGTGCAGACGGTCGCCTGGGTGAGGTTGCCGCCCGGGTCGGTGAGGCTCTTGAACTGGCCTCGCTGTCTCTCGGGCAGTGCCGTATCGAAGTCATAGAACCGCATAACGTTGCCAAGCGTGTCGGTCAGCACGAATTCGCCCTCTTCGTCGTCGTGAGTGAAGGTGTCCTGCAGAGAGCCGACGGGCAGGTAGGTCTGTTTGACCGAGTCGTAGTCGAACCAGCGGCAACCCTCTCCGGCGCCGGTGATAACGTACCGGCCGCACAAGGCATCGACGATGTGAGGCCACTGCGCCAGGCCCCACCCGCTTCCGATGGGGCTGTCCGGCACATATTGGCTGGCGCTGGTCCATCCCCTGGTGACGCCGTAGCAGCCGACGTCGGAGGAGTAGCCCGAGAACCTTCCGAAGGCGTCGAGCCCGCCGATCGTGGGCGTGGAGACCGTGGCGGCCGTGCCGGTCGTTTCTCCCAGCAGGAGTGATGGCGTGGGGGACTGGATGGGCAGCCACTTGGGGCCCGCCTCGCACGGTATAACCTGCCCGAGTATCTTGCCGTCGCCTTCCGGAAGCGCATCGAAATAAAGTAAGGGCGCTCGTGATGTAATGATACAGCCATGACCTAACTTGAGAACTGGATGTATTATGATAGTGCTGCCCGTGTAGGTCTGCACTCGGGTGAGTTCCAGCGTTCCGTAACCGTCCTTGACAAGGTTGAAATTGTTGTCAACGTGCGGCCCCGGAGTGCCGCCAAGGACACCGTTGAACGTGTCATCCTTTTCTGGGTATGGCGGCACGGCGATCGTCAGGTTAACCCGCGTGCTGCTCCCGTTGACGACCCTGTCGTTGCTGGTGTCCCCCTCCAGCCGCCACAGTGTCTGGCTGCACCCGTTCAGCCTCAGGATGCCGTGGCACCCGACCTCGCCACCCAGGTAGACTCTCGTGTTGGAGGGCAGGCGGTTCTCGGTCCCCGTGAGTTGAAGGATGCCGTTGGCGACGAAAACGTTGTCGTCACAGGAGTACTCGATGCTGCAGGCAAGTTCGAGTTTGCCGTCGCCGGACTTCGTCAACTGCCACCACATGTACGGGTAGGTCTCGTACGGGCGCCAACCGTAGAGTGTGCCTGAGAGCCTGCCCAGGTCGCATGATGACACCGGATTGTCGATGACTTCGAAGGCCATTATTGAGTCGTCACGGTGCTCGGGCCGAATGGCATTCGTGAAGTTCGTCACGTCGTCCGCTGTCAGGGAACCGAACAGGAGTTTGTGGCCGTCTTGCACGAAGCTGGCGGTGCCGCCCCACGTCAATTCGCTGTCGCCACTGAGAGTGACTGTGAACTCCCCTCCATGAGCGCTGAAGCCGCCGTTGCCGTTGCCATCGCCGCCGACTTTCCAGCTTACCTGCCCGCTGCCCGTACCAAGATCGCGGGCAAACACGTCGTAACCGTCGCTCTCGAGGACGCCGCCATCGAAGACAAGGGGCGAATCCTCAGGCAATCCGATGCCGTCGCTGGCGCGCAACGCGCCCTCCATCAGCAACGTCTGGCCTGTGTAAGTGTTGGGCCCGGTGAAGACCTGCGTGCCTCCGCCCTTCTTGGTCACAGCAAACCTGTTCTCGTAATCCCCTGAGCCGCCCAGGACGCCGCCGAAGACCACATCATCGAGACGGAAGTCGGGAACATCCAGGGCAAGGGTGATATCCGTGCCTATGCCGTTGACGACCTGGTTGGCGCTGCTGTCGCCCGCCGTCTCGAGTCCGGCCAACGTCTGGTCGCAACCGTTCAGCGCGAGGATCCCGAAGTGCCCGGGAGACCCCAGCACGACCTCCGACCTGGTCGGCAGACAATTGGTTCCGCCGTCAAGGGCCAGTACGCCCTCCTCAACAAACGTCCATCCGCTGTAATCGTTCCTGCTCTCCACGAACAGCGTGCCGAAGCCGGACTTGCTCAGGAATCCCTGACCCGACACGGTGCCTGACAACTTGGCACAGTCGTCCGGAGAGTTGCCGTTATCTCTGATAGTTATATGACAGTCACTGTAATTTGTCAGCTGAATGTCGTTTGTGAAAGTCACTGCGTGGTCCGCCGCCGAGGAGCCGAACAACAGCGCCGAGCCCTCCTGCACGAAGTTGGGCTCGCCCCAGGTCAGCGAGCCGCCGCCGTTGATGCTGACCGTGAGGTCGGCGCTGTAAGCGCTGAAGCCGCCGCTGCCCGCCCATCGCACCTGGCCGGGATTGGCGCCAAGGGTGCGGCTGAACGCCGACGCGCCGTTACTCTCGAACACGCCCCCGGCAAGGACAAGATTGCTGGTGGTCGGAAGGCCGTTCGCGTCACTGGCTCGCAGAGCGCCTTCCGAGATGGTGGTGGCGCCGGTGTAACTGTTGCTCCCGGTAAGGACGAGTACCCCGGCCCCCTCCTTGGTCAGGCCGAAGTTGCCGTCGTTGTCTGAGCCGCCCAGTACACCGCTGAAGACCGGAGTGCCGCCGGCCACATCCAGGGTGAGAACGGCCGCGCTTGGGCTGGCGTCGACGACCTTGTTCGCCTCGCCGAAGCCGCTCGTCAGCAGGCCCGCCAACTCCTGGTTGCAGCCGTTCAGCGCGAGCCGTCCGGAGGACGTCTCATGCCCTAACGTGACGATCGTCAGGGTAGGCAGGCGATGCTCTCCCTCCGAGAGGGCGAGCGTGCCTTCCTGGATGTACGTCGACCCGCCATAGGTGTTGACGCCTGCCAGAACCAGCACCCCGGACCCCTTCTTGAACAGGTTAAAGCGATTCTCATCGAACGTCGCGCCGCCTAGGACACCGTAGAAGGCAGGAGGGCTCCCCTCGATATTCAGGGTTAGGTCAGCCGCCGTGGCGCTGTCGTTGATCACGCGGACTTCGGGGGCGCCGCCGCACTTCAACAACCCCGCCAGTTCCTGGTCGTGACCGTTCAGTCTCAGAACGCCCGAGGTTGTGCTGCCACCCAGTGTCAACGCCGTGACGGTCGGCAGCGCATTGAGGCATCCAAGCACCAACGTGCCGTTCTCGATCGCCGTCCCGCACGTGTAAGTGTTCTCGCAGGACAGCGTCAGCGTCCCGGCCCCTTTCTTGACCAGGCCGAAGTAGTTGTCATTGGTGTCGTTGCCTCCCAGGAAACCGGTGAAGGGATCAGGGCTCCCGACGATGTTCAGCGTAAGGTTAACGCACGTGCCGCTTCCGTTGATCACCCGGTTGGACTGACCACCGCCCGCGGTCGCCAAGCCGGCCAACTCCTGGCTGAAGCCGTTCAGTTTCAGGACGCCCGAGGCCGCGCCGCTACCCAGTGTCAGCACCGTGCCGGTCGGCAGCGCATTGACGCAGCCCAGCTCGATCCTGCCATTCTGGATTGCCGTCGCGCCGGCATAGGTGTTGATGCCCGAGAGGTTCAACGTGCCGGCGCCGTCCTTGGTCAGGCCGAAGTTGCCGTCGCTCCCGCTCCCCCCCAGAACACCCTCATAGGTACAGCTGCCCGACCCAATGCTCACCGTCAGCGTAACCGGCGTGCTGCTCCCGTTGATGACCTGGTTGCTGCCGCCCGTCCCGCTCGTGGTCAGGCCTGCCAGATCCGCGTCATGGCCGTTCAGTCTCAGCGTGCCACTCGCCTCACCGATGCCCAGTGTCACCATCGTACCGGTCGGCAAGGCGTTGTCGCCGCCTAGGGCCAGCGTCCCCGCCTGAATGGCCGTCGGCCCCGTGTAGGCGTTCGCGTGAGACAAGGTCAGCGTGCCGGCGCCCTCCTTGGTCAGGCCGAAGTTGTTCTCATTCGTGCCGGTTCCCCCCAAGATTCCCCCGAAGGTGTCCGAGTTGGCGACATTGAGCGTGAGGGTAGCCAGCGTGGCGGACCCGTTGACGACCTCATTGCCGTTGCCACTGCCTGAGGCCGTTTCCAGCC
>Ga0315284_10013957_pt1 | contig 11451 bp, 10 predicted proteins | sample YL17G09_16_MG_FD_203696 | JGI IMG/M metagenome (GOLD analysis project Ga0315284, IMG submission 203696) | Sediment microbial communities from Yellowstone Lake, YNP, Wyoming, USA - YL17G09_16 | ecosystem: Environmental > Aquatic > Freshwater > Lake > Sediment | place: USA: Wyoming | collected... | reverse complement strand
CAAGATGACTGACTCAGGTATCGACCGCCGCGAGTTCCTTGCGGGCGCGGCGGCGACTGTCGCCCTGCTGATGGCCGCGGAGGGCCTCGGCATATCCGACGCCGCGGCGGCCGAAGCAGCCGACGCGCCGGTGCCCGGGCCGCCGGTCAAGATCGGCGTTATCGGGCTTGGGCAGTGGGGCAAGGAGATCGCAACCGAGCTTGCCAAGATGCCCAGCGCGAGCATAACGGCGATCTGCGACACCTACCAGACCTTCGTCAACAGAGCCGCCAAGATCGCCCCGAACGCCAAGACCTTTTTGGACTACAAGCAGCTTCTCTCTTCGCCCGATGTCGAGGCCGTGGTGATCGCGACCCCATCGCATCTGCACAAGGAGATCGCTCTTGCGGCAATCCAGGCCGACAAGCACATCTACTGCGAGGCGCCTCTGGCATCCAGCATTGATGAGGCGAAGGCCATCGCGCTTGCGGGACAGGCGTCAAAGAAGGTCTTTGAGGCCGGTCTTCAGGGCCGCGCGAACCCGCTTTTCCTGCACGTGCTCAAGTTCGTCAAGTCCGGCTGCCTGGGGGATGCGGCCGAAGTCTACGCGCAGCTCAATATGAGGCAGAGCTGGCGGCGGATGGCTCCCAATGCCGAGCGCGAGAAGGAGTTGAACTGGCGGCTTTCCAGGCAGACCGCCGCGGGGCTTGTGGGCGAGCTCGGGATCCACAGCCTCGACCTTGCCAACTGGTATCTTAACGCGCTGCCGCTGTCGGTAATCGGGTTCGGCTCGATTGCGGGCTGGAACGACGGCCGCGACGTGCCCGATACGGTGCACTGCGTAATCGAGTATCCGAAGAACATCCGAATGATGCTCAACTCGACGCTGGTGAACTCGTTTTCCGGGCAGTATACGCTCTTCCAGGGCACCGCCAGCAGCCTGATGATGCGGGACGACAGGGGTTGGATGATCAAGGAGGCGGACTCCGCGCTGATCGGCTGGGAAGTCTACGCCCGCAAGGAACAGGTCTACGAGGAAACAGGCATCTGTATGCTCGCTAACGCAAGCAAGATTCTGGCGGCAGGCAAGGATCCCGCCAAGGAGGCGTCCATCAAGCCGGAACACAGTGCGCTGTTTACGGCGCTGGAAAGCTTCACACGCAGCATCAGGGAAAGCTCCAAGCCCGCCGCGAGCGCGCTGGACGGTTTTCAGGCGGCAGTCACCGCCATCAAGGCCAATGACGCGATTCTGGCGGGGAGTAAGATCAGTTACACCCCGGATATCTTCGAGCTGAAGTGATAGAGTAAAGGAGCAAGTAAAGTGTCAGACAAGCAGGACAAGACAGGGCTGAGCCGGCGCGAGTTCATCAGGGCGGCGGGGATAACCGCCGCCGGAGTGATGGCAAGCTCGCTGGTCGGCAACAAGGTGTTGGCGCAGGCGGGAACGGCGCCGGCGCGTCCGAGAGTGGTCGGGGCGAACGATCGCCTCAACTACGCCATCATCGGAGTCGGCGGAATGGGCAACGGCCACCTGGACCATCTCAAGGCGCTCAAACAGGAGCAGAACCTCGACATCGTGGCCGTCTCAGACGTCTGGGACAAGCGCAGGCTGGACGCGGCGAAGTCCGCGGGCATCCCGGAGTCGCAGTCGTTCAGGGACTACCGCAAGATCATCGACAACAAGGACATCGATGTCGTGGTGATCGCGACGCCGGACCATTGGCATGCGTCGATCGCGATTGCCGCGATGCAGGCGGGCAAGCACGTCTACTGCGAAAAGCCGATGACCCACACCCTCGACGAAGCGTTCAGAATGCACAAGACAGCCAAGGACACAGGCTGCATCGTGCAGGTCGGAAGCCAGGGCTGCACGGACACCAAGTGGCACGTCGCCGGCCAGGCGGTCAAGGACGGCAAGATCGGGACCGTGCTTTGGGCGCAGGGCGGCTACTGCCGCAACAACCCCAACGGCGAGTGGAACTGGGACATCGACCCCGGCGCCAACGAGAGCAACCTGGACTGGAAGACGTGGCTGGGCAGCGCTCCCAAGCGAGCGTGGGACCCGGACAGGTTCTTCCGCTGGCGCAAGTTCTGGGACTACGGCAACGGCATCATAGGCGACCTGTGGCCTCACAGGCTTCACCCGCTGATGATCGCGATGAACAACATGGACTTCCCGCACCGGGTCGTGTGCCTCGGCGCGAACATCATGCATACCGACAAGGGCTTCGGCGAGGAAAGAGACGTCGCCGACGCGACTCAGATGATCGCCGAGTTCCCCAGCGGCGCGATGATCTATCTTGCCGGATCGACCGTAAACGAGCTCGGGCCGGAGGATCTGATCCGCGGCAACAAGGCCTGCATGTTCTTCGGAGGCGGCAAGGTACAGATCCTGCCGCAGCGGCCGTTTGCCGACGAGATCGAGCAGGCGGACCTGCCGGTGGTCGGACCCGGCGAGGATCAGCGGGAGCATCATAGGAACCTGATCAAGTGCATCCGCGAAGGCGGGACCCCGAACTGCGACATCGATCTCGGGCTGAGGGTCCAGACCATCGTCTCGATGGCTGAGATGTCCTACAGGCAGAGCACGATGGCGCTGTTCGATGCGAGCAAGCAGAAGCTAATCCAGCCCAAGCCTCGCGGCGGTTAGGCGGCAGATCATGTCATGCTGAACTTGTTTCAGCACGATGCGTCATGCTGAACTTGTTTCAGCATCTCACCTGATGGGTGGCGATCTCCAGTTAGGTTGACCTATCTACCATAACATGCTGCACTCGCATAGTGACCCTTCGGAGGTGTCGCTATGCGAGTCAGCTCTCATCCAGCATCTTGCTCATTTCCGGATGCCAACGAACGCTCGACGATCCGATACAGCTCTTCCAGCGATGCGCTCGGATTCTCCGGGTTGTGCCTTATCACTTCATGAGTCTCGAGGGCGTGAGGCAGAGCCTTAGGGTCACCATCGGTATATAAGAGCATCTGCACGTTCTCTGCCTTGCGCCCGGCAAGCATCGCGGTGTGGAAACTCGTCCATTCGTGACTGGCGGAGCATATGAACACCTCGTACGGGATGCTTAGAAGAATCCGTTCGGCCCGCCGACGCGCCGCAGTCTCCGCAGCAGGTTGCGGATACTCATTACTCAGGTGCTCCGGCTTTGTCGCAACCGCCACCAGGCAGTTGGCCGAACCTAAGGCCTCGTCTAGATCCCGTTTGAAACGCGGAGTTCTCATCGTCAGCGCGCCGAAGAAAGGCCGGCCCCTGCCGGTCTCCACGGCCTTGGATTCCAGGAAATCGCAGACGAACTGGGCGAGACCGTAGTCCTCCGGGCTGTCTTCGTCTGACATCTGCGACTTCGCAGGCTGCTCGGGGACCCTCTGGATGCCCGCGGCCAACTCGTCGATCCGCGCCTCCAGTGGTGGTGCCGTCGCATCAAGCCATTGCGTGTCGCCCAGGTAGTACTCAAGTGTGCCCGACGGAGTGTCCGAGTCGATCCGGAAGGGTATAACGATCTTGCTCTTGGACATCGCCCGTCCCACTTCCCGGGCGACATGCCTAGAAGCGTTCGCGTGCGCAGAGAAGATCAGGACCAGTGCGCGACACTGGGTGATGGCCTCCACGATCGCCGCCGCGTAATCCGTTCCGGGAAGTACGTCGCGCGGGGCTATCCAGCACCGGATGCCTCGTGCTTCCAGAGCTGAGCACGCTGCCTCGGCGGTAGCTTTGTCCTTCGACGAGTAGCTGATGAAAACGTCACCGGCCAACGGTATCCCTCCGTGTTGTCTGTGGCTCTAGGCTCGATCGGTCACGTCGCATGCGCCGTCCGATTCTACCTTAGAGACAGGGAAGCCCCGGACGATGGCCTTCGAGGACTACGTCAACTAGCGTATCTTGAACGACTGCCGAACGAAGCCATAGAGCCTGTGCATCGAGACACTCGAGTCAACCAGGTCGTGTTCGACCCATTCTCCGCATGACAGAGTGTACGGAAGCTGAGAGCTTGTCCCATCCGCAGGGGAAAGTTTTCCGAGCGAACGGTGACTCGCTTGTATTCTAAGCAGCCTTCTCTGAATTGTCAAGCCTACCCCGAAGCTGAGCGAGTTCAGTTCTGCGGGAAGGACCTGTTATTCGGGGGCGGTGATTGCCCGTTATCTGGATGGATGGGTAGGCGTACTACTGCCTCATCTATCGCGAGGTCTTCCCCGTCGGCTGGAACATAGCGAACGGCGGCCGTGACTCCTGCGTCTAGCTTCTCTGCCCGCTTGACACGCTCTCGATGAAGGCGGCGTTCAAGCTGGATGCCGACGAGGGAATCAATAGGCTTGAGACGCTGGCGGAATCGCTGTCGAAGGCGCACCTGGATGCGGCAGCCAGTCTGAGGGAAGGTCTCTCGGAGATGCTCACGGGGAACCGGCTGGGGTTGCCGGCGCCCCTGCGGAGGAGTCTGGGAACGACCAACACCATCGAAAGCTTGTTTGGCGGATCGAAGTGCCGGACGCATCTGGTGAAGAGGTGGCAAGACGGGTCGATGGCAAAGCGATGGGCGGCCTCTTCCCTGATCGAGGCGGAGAAGAGCTTCCGGCGGATGATGAGCTACAAGGATCTGTGGATGCTTGAGGCGGCGCTCAGCGGCGCTCAAGGAGGGCATTGACAATTCAGGGAAGGCGGCCTAAAATGCAGGTGGGTTAATGTACGCTCGGAAAACTTCCCCCTGCGGATGGTATAAGCTCTCCTTAGGTTGAATTCGGCAGGATACGTGGGGGCAGATCATGGAGGCAAGTGACACGGACGACTATCTGGCATATTGCAGAGATGTATATACCTTCTATAACCGGCTGCAGGAGCTTATACACAATTGGCGGCACTCTGCGACAGTAGTAGCATACACATTATGCCTACCACCGGTCGATGTGCCTCTGAGAGGCTTCTACGACGAGCTAGATCATATGCGCATCCGCAAAGAGGACTTTCCTTCTTCGGACTCCCCCGACTTCTACGTTAAGCACGCTGGCAGACAGATAGACTCGATGCTGAAAGCCGCTGATATCCAGCTTGCTGTCCTCTCTGGAAAGACCTTTGACCCCTTGCTCTTGAGGAGAGAACTGTACGGCATAGATCTCGAGGATTGGTTCCCTAGGGCTAGCGCAGATGCTGACGCGGGCCGCGACCTGGTCCTGCAAGCCATCGGGAAAGAAAGAATGATGGAATTGATGTCGGCGAGCGGGGAGGGATCTATCACTGGCAAGGAGAAGATCGCAGACCATGTCAACGGGTTTGTGGCAAGAGCCCTATCAAAGATCGGCGATTTTTCATACCTGACGAGTACCGAGAGACAGAGCCTTAGAGAGAAAGCCAGTTACAAACTGGACTTCACTTTAGCTCCGGGACATGTCATGCGGATTACCCCCGGGGAGAAGACAATGTACTTTGATGCGGATTACCACTTCTCCCCAACATTCCTTGACTTCATCCTGTCACACGACTACTGTGGCCACGGTTTTCACGACACGCTGACCAACGAGATACTCGGAAAGGAAAGACCTGACGTCTTCAGGACATGGTATGATGACGAATGCGATATGTTCAGTTGCTTCGGGGAAGGCATGTCCTGCTATGTTGAGAGAGTTGTGCCAGCCTTCTTGGGATTGAGCAAGGATGTCACGGATTACCTTCATGTGAGGCAACGACTCTGGCTGCCGCTCAGGGTCGTTCTCGACATGAAGATCAATGTTCAAAAGATGCCAGTGGAAGAGGTCCTTGTCTTCTTGAATCAGTATGGTTTCCCAGCGGATTTCAACAAATATGTGATTGACAGCATTGTGTTCCACAATATGGGGTACATGAGCGTCTATTACCCGTCCCTCAGGAGAATGGAAGAACTACAGCGCAGACATGGAGTCTCCGATTTTGACTTTTACCAGTTGCTGATCACGGCTGGCAATATGACAATCGAGCTTTTTGAGGAGTACCTGACGGCCAAACTTGCGAAGGCCTAGTCTTGTGTCGCAGACTTCACGCCAGACGAGGTGAGTAACAATGTCCATATCTGCCATTTGCCGAGCGCAAAGCGATAGTACAGCTGCGTTCGAGGTGGCCTACCTGAAGAATAGCGTGTGGATTGAGCGGAACGACGGTGCCAGGCTCATGATACACTGCGTTATAATGCCCAGCAAGAATACTGCCCCGTTCTCGTCCCTGAGGATTATTGTGCCGCACGACGTGCACGACTTGCGGAACATGACCCATCTGCTTTTGGACCCGATACATATGGCGAGCTACGAAGACGAATGTGACACTGTGTCGGTAAATGATTCTGACAAGTCCGTCACTGGTAACGGTGGGACCTATTTTCCGACGGACGTAACCTTCAGTACAAGGCCAATTGAGGTTTCCGATTCGAATCCATTCACCGAGATCATCATCAACCTGGTACGGCCTGTATATGACGGGTGTCCTCGTGGCTTCCGGATCGAGTACAACACGAACAACTACGTCAGAGAGAAGACGAAGAACATATTCTCCTTCCACGCAAGCATGTACCAGAGTGCGGACATTCACTGTCTGATGATGATGCCGGAATACAAGAATGATATCGTGGACGTAGCGTACGGTGATCTGTGGGTTGTCTTACCCGAGGGAAGGACCGTTATGCTATTGAAGCCTGATCCGCTGGAGATCGAGGATTTCTCCGTGAGATCCGAGTCGGGGTACAAGGAGTTTGGCCTAACGAGGGATCTTCGCAGAAAAGTCGCTTTCAGATGGCGCCATCCTGGATGGTTCGCGAAGTCACCCAGTAGACTAGGCCCTACTGTTCACTGCGAGTTGAGGGAAGCTACTTCTTCATTTGGCATCGCATGGGTCTCGTTTGTATTGGCAATCCTAAGTATCATTTTGTCGCTAGTGCTGTATCGCTATGGAGGCAGGTGAATTCCTCTGGCACTGGCAGCGTGCGCCAAGGGCCGGGGTAGTTGGGCCTATATGGTCTTTTCGCGATATTAACTCCAACTCGCCACCCATCTCGCGCACCGGCAGTCCCTGACTCAATGAAGCCTGTCACCTTATCTCTGGACGCCATGGCGACCCGCTTCGAGATCGTCCTCTACGGGGATGATGCGATGCGCCTGCGCGCGGCCGGCGAGGAGGCGCTCGCCGAGGTCGAGGCGCTCGACAGGCAGCTCAGCCTCTACCGTCCCGAAAGCGACATCAGTTGGATCAATGCAAAAGCCCATCGGAAGCCGGTGAAGGTCGAACCGAGGCTGTTTCGGCTCCTGCGGACAGCGTCGGAGCTTTCGCGCGCAACCGACGGGGCGTTCGACATCACCATCGCGCCGCTTGTGAGGGCGTGGGGTCTGGCGGGCGGGGAGGGAAGGATTCCTTCCGAGCCTGAGATCGCCGAGGCGCTCGAACGCGTCGGAATGCACCGGGTGCATCTGGACGAAGCCGACTTCACGGTGCAATTCGAGCACGACGGAATGGAGATCGATCTGGGAGCGATAGGAAAGGGTTACGCCGTGGAGCGCGCCATCGAAACGCTCCGGGACAACGGCATCGCCAGCGCCCTGATCCACGGCGGCACAAGCACGATCTACGGCCTCGGCTCACCCCCATGCGCAGACTCCTGGAGGGTGGCGGTGACAAGCACCCTGCCTTCCTTACCAAGGAGGGGCCGGGGGTGGGCGGCGGTGGCAAGCACCCTCCCCTCCTTACCAAGGAGGGGCCGGGGGAGGTTGGGACACTCCATACAGGACTGCGACCGCACAACCGAGATCCCGAAACATCATGTGGTGGCTCTGCGCGACTCCTCACTCTCGGTATCGGCCGTGCGCGGCAAGTCCTTTACTGCCGCGGGCACGGAGTATGGGCACGTGATCGACCCTCGAACGGGTCGGCCCTCGAATCGGGCCGCGCTGGCGGCCGTATGGGGGCCTTCGGCTGTTGAGAGCGATGCGCTCTCGACCGCGCTGCTGGTGCTGGGCGAGCCGGGGCTGACAATCCTGGGCAAGGGATTTGCCGACTGCCGGGGGCTTGTGATCGCGCCGGAAGTTGGTCATTGACAACCGGGCTGAGTGGGGGTAGTATACCAGTGTCAGGCATTGGGGGGCTTCCAAGGGAGCTGGCTCGCAATGAAGAGGGGACGAGGTAACGGTTTCACGCTCATCGAACTACTCGTGGTGATCGCGATCATCGCGATTCTGGCCGCGATTCTGTTCCCCGTATACGCTGCCGCTAAGGAGCGCGGGCGTGTCACGCGCTGTATGGGGAATCTAAAGCAACTGGGAAACGCGATCCACATATACACCGACGACAACGGCGGGCGCCTGCCGGTTGCCAGAGTCCACCTGACGCCGAGCGGGGTCTGGCTGGGCGATTGGTCCGGATCGCAAGGTGTCGGCTCCTGGTGCTATCCTGAGCGCAGCGCGTTGGCAAAATACGTGCGCACCACGGCTATCTTCAAATGCCCGACCGACTTCAAGACGAAGGCCACCAGCATCACTGCTCCCGCAGGTTACAATGCCAAAGACTACCCCCTCAGCTACAGCATGAACACCAACTTCTGGGACCAGCGCGATGCGCGCGTGATTACGGGCACAACCGCCGTTATGGCCAGGATCGCCCGAACCCGCGAAGTGTTCATGTTGATCCACGAGAGTCGCGACAGGATTAACGACGGCGATTTCAACTGGATGGAGGGTGGCCTCTATGACATCCCGACGAAGGTACACTACGAGGGCAGCACGCTCATCTACATCGACTGCCACGCGTTATATCAGACCTACAACCAGCTTGTTAGGGCGCGCAATCTCGGGCTGTGGTCGATCGAGCCGTCACCCACGCCGCCGTAGGACATGATGGGCAGCGGTTGATCCGAATATATATGGGGGGTGGAAAGGAGCTAGTCCTCAATGAACCGGGTAAGACAGGTGGGTTTCACGCTCATCGAGCTGCTTGTAGTAATCGCTATCATCGCGATTCTGGCAGCGATTCTGTTCCCCATCTTCATGGCCGCCAAGACGGCGGCTAAGCAGTCGCAGTGCATATCCAATATCGGCGAGTTGAGTAAGGCCATCCAGCTTTACACATCCGGGACGAATGGAAAGCTGCCCTACTAAAACGATCCCAGGGGCATCAATGTCACGTGGGACACGTATATCTACAAGTACCTCAGAAGCCGCAGGGTGTTAACGTGCCCCATCAACTGCGTGAATAGCAGCAAGCGGCCCTATCCCAGCGGCACGATCGTCCGATCCTACGCGATGGCGAAGAACGTGTCGGGGGTCTTGTACGAGATGGCGCCACAGTCCACACAGACCGTGCTGTTGTTTGAGAAAGGCTCGCAGGTCCTGGGCGCGGTATCCGACTCGGTAGCCGAATGGTATACGCAGACCTGGGGCTACGCACAGGAGCCCGCCAGCAGGTTCTGGCACGGACCGGGCAAGGTGTTCGTGTTCTGCGACGGACACGCCAAGTACTTCAGGTGGCCCAGCGGCCCCTTTAGCTATGATTACCCGAGCTTCTCGGGCTGGTCAGGGCAGGCCAGCGCGGCCAACATTGGCGGCAAGGGCTACTGTGGTTGGGTGGACAACGCAGGGGCGGCCGGCTTGCAGACCACCCCGACAGCCAACCTGCCGGGGGCAAACATACCGAGATAGCGGCGGCATCACAAAAAGGGGCAGGGCCTTTTTTGTCAAGGAAGGCTCTGTCCCCTTTTTTGCTATTCTTCCGGCTCCCGCCGTCTCAGGCTATCTTCGGCTTGGGCTGCTGCTTCGAGTTGACCGAAAGGAAGTCCTTTACGAACTCGTCGGCTATCCCCGCCACTGTGTCTGCCAGTTGCTTGACATTCGCCGCGCCCACTATCCCCACGCTGCCGCTCGTCCAGGTGGTCGCGGGAGTAAGGATCTTCGGGTCGCGGGAAAGGGCGGCGGCCTGGATCACCTCCGCATGAACGTTGCAGGCATACAGCCCCAGGTCGTTTTTCACGGAGGTGATGCTGACATAGAAGATCGCCGCGCCAGGCTGGGAAAGCTGGTCCTCGGTCAGCAGACTCACTCCGCCCACGCTCAAACGTGACGAAACGGTCTTGCGCAGGAAGTCCGCGCTCAGGCCGTCGCGGCTGATATCCGGAGCCAGCGACTCCACCACTACGCACACGCCCGAAAGCCCCTTGAGCGACTTCACCTCCATGCTCACGCGAGCGGCCCACACGCCGCCCGAGATACCCAGCGCCAAAACCGATGCTATAGCAACGGCGCATAACTTCGCCCCGAAACGCTTCATCGCCTTCACCCCAATCCAAAGCGGCTTCCCGCCTTCACTCTGTTTCTAGGTTACCCAAAGTGTGAACGCGAGGGTTCTGGCGGTCGGAGAGATTTCGCACATTTTGCAGGGGGCAGCCTTGGACTGCGGCGTCATTCGCCGCCTTTTCGCAGTGGTCGGCGACATCCTGAGCTTGTCGAAGGACCGGCCAGGCGGCGTGCTTGAGCAAGCCTATCCGCGCCGTCTCAGCCGGGGCGCAAGCGCGACAAGCCCTGCCACAACCGCGAGCACGCTCGCCGGTTCCGGGATTGGGTCCCAGACAACCGCCCGGGGGTCGCCGAAATAGTCCACCGAACACCCGGCGATCTGTCCGAGGTCGTTGATGCCGTAGGCGACGCCTCCGACATCCCCGGCAAGCCAGCCGAGGCCGACCGGCGCGCCGTCGGGCTGCCAAAGGATCGCGAACGTGCCCTCGGCGGTATCGCACGAACCGACTATCGCGCCGGATTTGTTGATCCCGTAGGCCGTGGACGAGATCGCGTCGGAGATATTGGCGAGCAGGGTCAGGCTGCCCGTGGGACTCCAGACGCAGGCCCATGTGCCCGCGCCGTCGCACACCGTGCCCGCCACCTGACCGAAGTCGTTGATGGCATTGGCCTCGCTGGACACACCTCCGGCCAGCGTCGTCATGCCGCCGCTCGGTGCCCATACAAACGCCTGATGGTTGCCGCCGGCGTCTTTTACGAAGCCCGCGACTGTGCCCGCGGTGTTGACGGCGTTGGCGCAGCCCGCGCCCAGGATCGTGGGCATGGGGGCCCCGTTCCAGACCGCAACGTAGTTGTCCACGTGGCCCGTACCCAACCAGCACTCGCCGACGATACAGCCGGCGTCGTTTGTGCCGACACCCTGGCTGAACAACGCCCCTTCCGGGAGAGGCAGGTGGGTCACGCTGCCCGCCGCGTCCCAAAGCGCCGCTCCATCCGCATAGCCGACCACCTGCCCGCTGCCGTTGATGCCCAGACCGAACCCCTCGTCCAGAAGCTGCCACTGGCCCAGGCTATTGGTGACCGCGGCATAGGAAGTGACCGAATCGTAGACGACGCCGGCCACGCGGCCCGAGTTGTTGATCGCGTTCGCCCAGGAGGGACCGACCACCGCGGTCCCCGCAACGCTCAGCTCGCGAATCTGGTAACTCGTCCCATACGCGCTCGCGGCAAACC
>Ga0315284_10013956_pt1 | contig 11451 bp, 9 predicted proteins | sample YL17G09_16_MG_FD_203696 | JGI IMG/M metagenome (GOLD analysis project Ga0315284, IMG submission 203696) | Sediment microbial communities from Yellowstone Lake, YNP, Wyoming, USA - YL17G09_16 | ecosystem: Environmental > Aquatic > Freshwater > Lake > Sediment | place: USA: Wyoming | collected... | reverse complement strand
TATTGGTACAGGAGCCACTGCGATCACTAATACTGATGTTGCACTTCAAACCGAAGTTGCTAGAGCATCAGCCACATTAACTTATGAGGCTAGTTATAAAGCAAAATTTGCTCATACTTTCGTGTTTGCATCTGGTGTAACACATACCATTACTGAAGCAGGTATTTTTGATTCTGCTATAGTATCAGGTTCTAAAATGTTGGCTAGAACTACATTTGCTGGTAAAGAAGTTAGCGTTGACGTTGATTTAATCGTAACCGCTACAATAACCGTTGCACGTGCTTAAAAAGGATTAACATGTCATTAATTGACGTAACAGCTAGGCATACTCTATCTTTAGGGCCAAACTCCTCTGTTGTAGATGATATTTCTAAGATAGGATTATCATCTGCTAGATTAACAGGTAATGGTTCTAAGGTTATTGTATCTGATAATCCATCAGATTTTATATTTGGTGCAAATCCTTTTACATACGAAGCGTGGATTCGATTTAACACTATACCAACTACGTATGCAATGATATTTGATACCGCACATGATACTGGTAGTGGATTTCAATTTTATTGGTACCCTAATAACACATTTTCTGTTTATAATCTCGGAACAATATCTGGAACATTTACGCCAGCAACCGAAGTATGGTATCATATTGTTTTTACAGGAAATGGCTCTACAGTAAAAGTATATGTCAATGGAACGTTAATCGGTTCTCTTGGATATTCTTCATTATCTACAGCAGCAAATGCGCTTTATCTTGGAGCCGACGGAATTGCTGGTCGTTCTCCCGATATTTGGATTGATGAAGTTCGTGTATCAAATATACAAAGATACACTTCTAATTTTACACCTCCAACCAGTAAATTCACAAGTGATGCTAATACATTATTATTAGTTCATTTTGATGAATCGGCTGGTAATCTTATTACGTGGACAGATACCGTTGGAGTTACTGTTAATCGAAATTCACTTACCGATACTGGTGGAGCATTTGGAAATTCTGCTGCTGCATCCCAAGAAGTATTTGATGGTGATGTTTCTGTATCATTTACTTGTGGCCCTAATTCTTATCCAGTTCAAGAAGTAATGATTGGTCTTTCTCATACAAATCCAGACCATACTTATACATCAATTGAATGGGGTCTTTATCCAGGAAGCAATGGTTTAATTTATGTTATTCAAAATGGAGCAATTATTGGCGCAACTGGTACTGGCGCATACGTTGAAGGCGATATTTATACTATTGAACGTGTTGGTTCAGTAGCTAATTTTTATAAAAATGGAAACGCATTTTTTATAAACGGAGCATTTCATACTAACAGTTTATTAGTCGATGTTGCTATGAATTCTATCGGAAGTGTTATTAATAACGCTGTTTATATCGCTGCTAATATTATCCCCCCTTCTACTTTTTGGAAAAATGAGGTCGGTGTTACAGTAAATGGAAATTCTTTAACTAAAACAGCGTCCGATGCTTGGGGAAATGCAGGGGCTTCCACCGTTGCTACATTTGCTGGTGATGTTCTTGCCTCTTTTACAGTAAATAGAAGAATAGCATCTCCAACTTATTCGGATATTATGTTTGGTCTTTCTGCTACTGACCCAAACACTAATTATACATCTATTAATTTTGCTATTTATACGCATAATAATGGATTTCTTTATATATATCACAATGGTGCTATGATTTCCGAAATTAACGTTCCGTATGTTAATGGCGATATACTTTCTGTAGGACGTTACGGAACAACCATTTATTATATGAAAAATGGAGTTGTATTTTATGTGGGTTCAGTTTCTAGCACTGGGAGCCTATTAATAGATACAGCTTTATATTATGTTGGAACAACCATAGATAATGTTGTGTTTACAGAATCTCCCAATGTTCCAGATTTCTCTACAATATTTGCAAATTCTACAACATTACATGATGCGGTTTTTCAAGGTGGACAAAATGTTACAATTGTTGGAAATCGTGTAACAAAAACAGGTGGCTCCGCAGCTACGTGGGATGCAGGTGCTTCTTCAACTTATAAAATTGTGGGAGATGGTGGTGTTAATTTTACTTGTGAAGCTGATATTAACGCAATGGTTGGTTTATCTTATCGAGATATAAATGTTAATTATTCATCAATAGATTTTGCTATTTATTTAGCAGCCCCATTAGGAGTTCTAGTTTATGAAAAAGGTATAAGTAAAGGAACATTTGGAAATTATAGCATTGGCGATATTTTTTCTGTATATCGTTATGGAAACACAATTTATTATTTAAAAAATGGAACTATATTTTATATAAGCACACAAACATCTGTTGGAAGCAATTATAATCCTATCTCACAATCAACACTTTTAGTTGATGTTTCAATATATCAGCCTAATGAAACTATTAAAGATGTTCAAATTTGGTCGTCTGATAATATATTTTATCCAGTATTGAACCCTGCTCAAGAAAGTGCTGATAGCGGATTTCCAGTTGACTTAGGCCAGTGGCAATATGGTTATAGTTATGTTTCTGTAGGTAATTGGTGTAAATACGATTTTATTTCTTCTAAAACGATTACATCTATTTATCTTATTCCCGAAGTTGACCCTAATGGTTCTGGTATTAAAGATTTTAATATTCAAGGGTCTAATGATAATAGTAATTGGACAACTCTAACATCTGGTCAAGTTGTTAACACAACAAATCCAGCATTTACATTTCAGCCAATTTATTTTGTAAATATTATATCCTATCGTTATTATAAAATTAATACTTTAACTTCATGGCGACCAAATAGTAGTTCAGATAAAATTGGTGTTAATTTCGCTTTTGGGGAATCTTTTGCACCTCTTTCTACAATTGAAGAAGTTGTAAGAATATCTGATTCTTGGGAAGTAGATTATAATTTAGTTAATCTAATTCCTATAATGACTTCACTTACAACTCCAAGCGGAATTGCAAGTTCTAGTCCGTTAGATTATTCCTATCCTAGTCCAGCGTGGTGGGCAATGGATAACGATACTAATAGTGTCTGGCTTTCACAATGGGGTTATGGTGGGGATGAATGGATTCAGTATCAATTTCCAACTTCTCAAAATGTTATTGCTTATGGAATAACTTATACATTTATGTATGATGATAGGCAACCTACTGCTTGGGTGTTAGAAGGAAGTAACAATGGTGCTGATTGGACAGCCTTAGACACACGAACAGGTATATCATGGACACCAGCCGTTTATTATGAATTTCAGAAAAAAATATTTTTGATTACAACACCCACATCATTTGATTACTATCGTCTTAGAATAACTTCTCATCACAATAGTTGGACAAATATTTCTGAATTTGCATTATATGGTACAGGACTACCTCCTACTGAAACGCTTGATATAAACGAATCTGTAACTATAGCCGATGCTTGGTTAACTCAAGTAACAAAAGAACTCGCGCATGTTGATGCTAGTTTAAGCATGGTTGATTCATGGAATATTCAAACAAATCCAGATTCACAAAGCTTTTATGATACAATTAATGTAGCTGATACGTGGAAATTACAAACTAATCCAGAATTTCAAAATAATGATGATACGCTTAATCTCGTAGACGCTTGGAGTGCAAATACTGATTCTGGAATTCGCGAACTTTTAAATTCTGTATCTATTTCTGATAGCTGGATTTTAAATCAAGTTGGCACATTTGCTAAAAAAATAACTACAAAATTATATACAATTTTAACAACTCCATTACAAATTGTCACACAATTAAGAGTTGCTTTGACTTTAGTTAGTAAATATCAAACAAATTTATATACCCAATTTCTCGCATCAACCGAATATAATACTGATTTACGTGTTAAATATATAGCGTATGACGATATTACGGTTGGAACATTAGATAATTTTCTTGTTAAATTAGATGGAATTTCTTTACTTGATGTAGATTATAATACTTTGATAATTAATTTAACTTTAAATACCACACCTTCTACAGCCACATTTACTTTAGCGCGTAGACATGACGATTTAGACAGGATGCTTAATGGAACAACTTCTATTATTACAGCAGAAAATAAAGTAGAAGTTTATGATGGAACGAGAAAGTTATTTACTGGATATGTTTCACAGATAAACGCCGATTCAAATAATGATACTGTTCATGTTACTGCGTCAGATTGTAGATTAAAAATGAGTAGGGTTTCTAAAGAATTAGCCTACGGAGGTGCATGGAGGGCAGACGGAAATCATAACCATATAGCTGATGATGATGAACTTGATAATTCCGATGTTGCCTATGATGCGCCAGAATATATAAAATTTCAAAAAAATATATCTCAAGCCTTTACAGAAGTTATGGCTTCTGTAGGGTCATTAGTGTCTGGTTATGATGCTTTACCATTTACAGGTTCGTTTGTTCCAGAATATGTTAAATTTGAGAAGGATTGTGCATCTTTAATTGATGAATTAGTTCGTCAAACAGCTAATTGCAATTGGTATATTGATGAAAATGAACGATTGCGCTTCCAAAAAATAGGAACTGGAATTATTAAACAACTTCCTTTAGCTTCTTTAAATTCGAAGCGTCATGCTTATGAGTTAATTGTTGATGATGTACAATTAAATAGACCAATGGCAGGATATGCACAATCATTAAATGTTAAACGTGGAAAATATGTAGTTCAAACTTGGCACTCAAGAACATTTAAAGGATGGATTTCGGACGATTTTAATAATCTTTTAAATACACTTGCAGATAAAACTTATTATGCTTGGCATGTAAATCAGGAATATCCTGAATATATGCGTACATTATATCCAGGCAAAAGTGCTGGCGCAAATGGATGGTATACTGGAATGAATGGTGTTATTATGATAGGTATGGCTAATTCTGGAAGCGGAGGTATACCATTCTTTATATCATATCCAACGGTTGTTGTTCAATGGGCAGATAGAGAATCATCTTTAAATCTTCCAGATATTACTGTTGGAAGTGGAAATCCAAAAAGAACAATATATCTTACTTCTTATGGAAAGCGTAATTCTGGTTCACATTATGTTGAACAAGAAAAAGTAACAGGAAATCCTAATTCAAATGGGCCAGTAACAACTAAAGTATATATAACACGTGTTACAGAAGAGATTTATGACCAAACATCCTTTTTATTAGATTTAGCTAGATTTGAATTAGCTCAAAATAATAAACTACAATCTTCTGCAAATCTATCTTTACTTTTAGATGCCTATGAATATTATAACATATCTTTTTCAAACTTAGTTAATTTAACAAACACTATTCAAAGTGGAATTTATCAAAATAATAATGGTTTTCCTTTAAATATTGATAATATCCAAATTAATTGTTCTACACGAACTGTAAATTTAAGTTTAACTAATTATGGTAAATCATGGTATGCTAAGACAGCAAACTATTTATTAAATTATAAACCGCCAGTAACAAATTATCTTCAAGAAAAAGTAATCTTTTATTATTGGAGTGCTGGTGGAACTTTATTCCACACATAATACTATGGTTCGCGACCCTAAAAAAAGTTATGTTCCAACTCCTTCTAAATTCTATGCTCTTTGGGAATTAGCCAATAGACTACATGGAGAGTATATGGATTTTGATAAACAATTATCTGCGCTTGAAAATAAATATCATGGTACTTCTAGTAAAATCATAGATATAACAACTGTCACAGGCCCAGGAGGGCCAGGCGAACCACCTCCCCCACCACCTCCACCGACAGCTATTTGGGAATGGTCGTCATATCCTTCTTCTGTTAATAACCCTGTAATTGGTGCGTTTGAATATATATATACAGGTGGCGTGGGTGTTTCAATCTTACTCACTAATATGTCAGATTATCCACAAATTGCGCCAGATGTGAATTGTTTTATAAATGGAGAATTAATAATCTTAAATTCTCCTGGCGAATCACAGCCTATTTTGCCACATAAACAGTGGGTATATTTTTCGATTTTAAAAGAATGGTATTTACCAGGAAATATATGGGGTATACCAGTAACAGGGCCGTATTCTGGACATGCTAATGTTAATATACCATTACCAAATTATAGAACAGAAACGACGTATAACTATTATTTACCATATTTTCCATATGTTCCATAAACACTAATGTATGTTGTGATTCTTTATAATCTATTTGGAACAGGATGTTAAAACATATATGTTTAACGACTTTAAAAACTCACATTATAAATCTTCAAAACAAAAACTAGATAAGCTCAAAGATATTTTTGATAGGCTTACGCTTCCTTCTTTAGATGGATTTATTGAACAAGAAGCCACGCTTTCTAGTAAAATAACAGAAATAACTACTGTAACAGGCCCAGGAGGCCCAGGAGGCCCAGGAGGGCCAGGAGGGCCAGGCGAACCACCTCCCCCACCCCCACCACCACCGCCAGAAGGATTACCAGACTTATCTCTTTCTATTACATCAAATTTACTTTCCGCATCAACAGAATTTATTGTAATTGTGTCTAATGGAGGAGAAGTAGTTTCACCAGGAACATCGGTTGATATAGTTATTCCATCTTTACAAGCCCTTTCAATTTCAGTTCCTCCATTAGAACCAGGAGAAAGTTTTAATGGAAAAACGGAAATATTTTTTGACCCTGATGGTGATGTAATAAACATAACCGCATTAGCAGAAGTTAATAGAAGCCGTTCATTTCAAGAATCTTCTTATGATAATAATAGCTCTTCTTTCTTCGCCACTGCTAAAAAACAATATGTTCAAGATGGGCATAGTTATATCGTTCTTCATGGTCATAGTCCAGAAGGATATGAATTAGGTTCATTTAGCGGAAGTTGGTTTGCTCCTGTATTATCAAGTCCAGATATTTGGGGATATAATACACCTGGGTTTGCAAGTATGGGTCAAAGAGGCTATCATGGTCATAGATACTTAATTACCCCAGGAACTTATACTTTTACAGCCGAATGGAATGGAATGACAGTAAGTTTAGGAAATATAACTATTGAACCAAATACAACAACTCCTTTAATTTTTATTTGGCCTAGAACTAGTGGAAGTGCATCTTTTGGTTGTAATGGTTCGTATTCATTTTCAGGATGGTATAATTTATATGGAACGTTTATGACAGACGACCCAGGTGAACCTCAAAATGAATTTTATAATTTTTCTGGTAGACAAGATACTCCACCATTTATATTTTGGCATGAGAACCAGGCTGGTCAAGGTGGATGGCCTGGGTATACTTGGTCATGGGAAAAAATAGTATTTTCTGGAGGTATATCGGCATCAATATCATCTACAAATGTAATGCGTTCTGCTTCATGTTCAATAAATGCTACAGAAGGTTGGGATTGTAGTCCTTATGTTTATACTCAATTAAAACAAGAACCTGGAACTATTCCAATGTCAGGATTACCAAAAACAACAGCATTTATTTATTGGTGGATTCATGTTAAACATAATCCAAGTAATACGCTTGCTTATCCAGGTCTTTGGACAACTGGTGGCCCATTAGCAAATGAAGGAACAAATCTTATATCTGCAAATAGCGATAATAATATTGTTTATATTCCTAATGAGAATGACCGTTGGGGTGGTGGGGCTGCTCAAATTGTTGGATGGGGTGTTGATATGGCAGGGTTGAGTAATTCTAGTAGTCGTTCAGTTTCGGGGTCTATTTCTCGTAAAATATCTTCTACTCCTTATAATACAGAAGGAACTGCCTGGTAATAATTATGCTTGACGACCCACAAAAAAGTTATAGACCTACCCCTGAAAAGCTCCGCGCCTTGTGGGATATTGCTATGCGTTTAATTGCTATGCGTGAGGATTTTGGAAGAAGAATTGATATGCTTGATAAAAAAAATAGTAATATTCTTTCTAAATTAGCGTCATTACCAGGAGGAGAGATACCAGGAGTACCACCAGGAGGCCCAGGTGAAGGGCCAACGGAACCCCCACCGCCTCCACCTCCACCGCCACCAACAAATTTACCAGACTTAGCTATATTTATATCATCAGCCCTTGTTTGGGATGATTGTATTAATTTTACTATAGTGGTAACAAATAATGGAACTGTTATATCACCAGTAACTACACTTACTGAAATTATTCCTCCATTACCAGGAACTTCTATATCCGTACCATCTTTAGGTATTGGAGAATCATTTACAACTGTTATTCCTTATACATTTAACCCATTAGGAACACCAGAAACTAAAACTCTTCTTGCCGAAGTTAACCCATCTCATTCTTTTCTTGAAAGTTCATTTTCTAATAATAGTAATTCTTCAATTGTTCAAGTTAATACTCCATATCCTCCAACTGAATTATTACCTGATATAATTGTTACTGAATTATTATTAGTTACATACGAAAATGTTAATGTTAATCTTGATGGTTATTATTATCAGAAATATTATGGCGAAGATACACCAGATATAGTAAATGTTACTAATATTATAATTAAAATAAAAAATGTTGGAACCCAATATAATTTTGGTGGAAATTGTAGAGCTACTGCCAGATTTACATACCCTTATTCTACTCCAACATCTCCTGAACATCCTTTACCATACAACTTAGCACAAATAGAAGTATCTGGATATTTGTGGAAAATGCCAGAATTAGCCCCAGGGCAGGAAGGATATGTCACATGGCATGATATTAATGATATATATCCAATGCCTTTCCATGCAGAAGTTCCAGGTTATATTTGGAAGCCGATTATTATTATACCTGGAACTGAATATGATTCTTGGTGGTTTACAGAAAGAAAAATGGATATATATATTGAGGCTAATGAATTAAGTCAAATTGAAGGAAGTAATCCTCCTCAATATATACGTAGTATACACGAAAGCAATTATGGTAACAATTCAAGTTCACTTAAATTTAATTTTCCAAATTATGTTTATTTATATAGTTCTATTCCTTGGAGTGACCCCCATTGGCACTAATGTTTAATATTTACGGTAGTAATTTTAAATAATAAAAAATTGCGGATTTAATGATGCAGTTCCTTTTTTCCAACCAGTAGAGGGTCTACCGTTATATTCTTTTTTAATCTCTGTAATAGCTTCGGTTACTTCATTCGTAATTAAATCTAATCGGATTACCTTAGAATTTACGCCTTTCCTTCCCATTAAATAAATCGCTATTACTTGATTCGTTCCATTTCCAATAACTTTATAAGCATACTCGCGTAAAAAGTTATACTCTTCAAATCCCTGCATCTTAATTCTTCGTCCTTGTACCTCAAGAACAACCGCTTGAATAGGTTTATCAGGTAACGTATTCCAACTTCCTCCCGAAAGAATTTCTCCACTGGCTAATTTAACAGTTAACATGGCTTACTCCTTTTTAAGAATGGTATAATAAAAAGACAGCAAGCCGTTGTAGCCGAAGCCACAATGACAGTAGCAGAATAACCAAAGTGGTCAAAAACTAACCCACCTAACACACCACTTCCATTTCCACATAGATTACTAATACCTGTTAAACAAGCGTAAAAAAATCCTTCTGAATTCTTAGGAACTAATTGAACAAAGAAATTTAATAGAATAAGAAAGGACATTCCATTAAATGCTCCAAAAGCGATATTGTAGCCTAAGAGGAACCATTGATTTGGTATATAGAGATAAAAGAGATTTGTTATTACTGTGCCGATAATCATAAACTGAAGCATCTTAAAGAGGTCGAACTTCTGGCAATAGCGATAATAAAGAAGATAACCAATGATGCTTAAAACCTCGCCTGTAGCCCCTAAATAACCCAAGAACATCTTATTAACATGGAGGTGTTCTCTGGCGTAAATCATTAATGGTGTTCCGAATGATGGGGATAACATTAAGAACGCAATAAAGAGAATAGCAATAAGGAATCCTGGCGTTTTAAAGAGTTTAAGTTCGCTTTTAAAAGTTTGGAATGATACCCCTTGAGCTTGGACAACTGGTTTGTACCATTTTAAGAAGTAAATCAAGGTGATGATTGGAAGGATTAAAGCTATTGAATAACCCACTTTTATAGCTATTGTGGCTTCCATTGCGGTAGCTAACATGGCTCCAAAGAGAGATACCAAGACACTTACCGCGCCAAAGGCACTCCATTGCATTGCTTGGCACTTCCCTTGAAGGTTTCCATCCTGTTCGACCACAACCATCTGTTTATCGTTCAACGTGTCTGCAAAGGCCACGTAGAAGCTTATTAGGAAGCCTGTGATAGTTAAGGACACTACATTTAATCCACAAATAATGATATATAGGTAGGCCAGGATGCCCATAATATAATTTGAAATGAGGATAGCCTTAATTTTACTTGGGTATTTATCTCCAATGAATCCAAAGAGGATTTTAATACACCAAGGAAGTCCTGAAATAAAAGCAATCCATCCCATTGTTGTGGCATTGAGTTTCCACAGTTCTCTTGTTAAATAATAAATTGCTTGCCCTGGCAAATGATAAAGTCCTTCATTTGCGTAGACAAGGATAAAAAAGAGATAAAGAGGATTGATTTTTTTCATTATGCCTCTACGTTATTAGGCCAAGCATTAACCCACGTAACCACTTCATGCTTCTTAATACGAACAAATGTCCGTTTATTATCATAATACCGCATAGCTCTATCACAGGATGATTTAGTATAGAGCGTTTCTTTATATCTAAATGTTTGACCAACTGGAATAGCCGAATATTGAATTTGTTTATCCATTCTTTTTCTCCTTATTCTTTGTCATGTGTTTTGAGAAGCTATCCCACATTCGGGTTATCTCTTCCCTAGCGTTACGGCCCCAATACGATTGCTTGAAGCCTTCTACAAGGATAAATGTAATCATTTGCCCTACGGCTGCTGCAAGTACCATCCACCAAAATTTCATAGAATTTGCCCTTTATAGATAATCCATACTAGATATGGCAATGATAATATGTTAAGAATCATTATCCACTTAAACCATTTACCAAAAAGAGATTGAATTTTTTCATAACATTTGCGCTTACCATACTTCTTTTCAAATAAGAAGGCAATTGGATAACTACCATCAAGAGCTGGAATTGGTAGTGCATTGCTCAACCCAATCGTTAAAGAATAAAATCCAAACATAAAAAACATTAAATTCCCTGTTAAGAGATATAGCCCATAAGCAGCTAGGGCTGACCAGCAGTTCATTCCTATACCAGCATAAGAGATAATCACCTTTTGAATATAGGTCTTGTTCGTAAAAGAGTATTTAGAACGAGTGTATTTTAGTTCGTCCTGAAGTTCACAAAAACCTCCTAATAGGATTGGGGCTATTTGATAATTTGTTTTCTTTGTTTTAAATATAAATAATGGTTTTCCAAATCCAACTGAAAACGTTTTAACACCACACTTAAATAGCTTTGCAGCCAATAAATGTCCAAGCTCATGTAGAAAAATGATTATTACTAGGCTACAAAGAAGTATCATAAGCGCGTCCTTTCAATATGTTTATAAC
>Ga0315284_10013955_pt1 | contig 11451 bp, 6 predicted proteins | sample YL17G09_16_MG_FD_203696 | JGI IMG/M metagenome (GOLD analysis project Ga0315284, IMG submission 203696) | Sediment microbial communities from Yellowstone Lake, YNP, Wyoming, USA - YL17G09_16 | ecosystem: Environmental > Aquatic > Freshwater > Lake > Sediment | place: USA: Wyoming | collected... | reverse complement strand
TCATCGACTCCCCGGTCCGAGAGAATCAAAAGCGTGTAACCGGACTTGATGGCCAGCGAGGCACGGCGGCAAAGCCGGTCCAAATTCTCTTCCATCCGCTGCGGCCCGCGTTCCGCCCGGAAAACCATCGGCAGGGTGGTGGCCAGAAAGTCACCCTGGCTGACGCGCCTCAACTTCTCCAGGTTCCAATTGGTCACAATCGGGTGGGAGAGTTTCAGGGTGTGACAGTGCCCCGGTGTTTCGTCCAGGATGTTTCCTTCGGAGCCGATATAACTGTCGAGCGACATCACCAGCTCTTCGCGGATCGGGTCGATCGGCGGGTTGGTGACCTGGGCGAACATCTGCTTGAAGTAGTGAAAGAGCGGTTGGGGCTTGTCGGAGAGACAGGCCAGCGGCGTATCAATGCCCATCGAGCCCAAGGGTTCCTGACCCGTGAGTGCCATCGGCAGCATCAGGATGCGCAGGTCCTCGTCGGTATAACCGAACAGGCGCTGGCGCATCCCCACGGTTTCCAGCTCGGTAGGCTGCACGCGCGGGGGCGCAGGAAGTTGTTTGACCGTGATCTGGTTCTCCTCGAGCCACTGCGCGTAAGGCTGACGGGCAGCCAGTTGCTTCTTGATTTCCTCATCCGGGACAATCCGTTTCTGTTCCGTATCCAACAGGAGCATGCGGCCCGGTTCCAGGCGCCCTTTGTAGCGGACCTCCTCCGGTTTCACCGGCAACACTCCCGTTTCCGAGGCCATGACGACCAAGCCGCCCGTCGTCACCAGAAACCGCCCGGGGCGCAAACCGTTGCGGTCAAGTTTGGCGCCGATGACCCGGCCGTCAGTGAAGGCCACCGCGGCCGGCCCATCCCAGGGCTCCATCAAGGAGGCATGATATTGGTAGAAGGCCTTGACGTCCGCCGGCACGGAAGGGTCGTTCTCCCAAGCCTTCGGGATGAGCATTTCCATCACGTGCGGCAGGCTGCGTCCCGCCAGGAAGAGTAGCTCGACCGCATTATCCAGATTAGCCGAGTCACTGCCGCCGGGCGAGATCACCGGCAGCAGCTTCCTCACATCCGGCCCGAACCATGGCGAAGCCAGCACGGAATGACGGGCGTGCATCCAGTTGACATTGCCGCGCAGCGTGTTGATCTCGCCGTTGTGGCAGAGGTAGCGAAACGGGTGGGCCAATTGCCAAGTGGGAAACGTGTTGGTGGAGAAGCGCTGGTGGACCAGGCACAGCGCACTCACAACTTCGGGATCCGAGAGCTCCTTGTAGAAGTGCGCAATCTGGGGCGCCAAAAGCAGTCCTTTGTAAACGATGGTGCGCGATGACAGCGAAGGAATGTAGAAGAAACCCTTCTCTTTCCAGTCAGCCTGGGCCACGGCGGCCTCGGTCCGCTTGCGCACGACGTACAGCTTGCGCTCCAGCGCATCCTGGTCCATGCCGAGCGAGCGCCGAATGAAGATCTGCTGGATGTAAGGCTGAGTGCTGCGCGCCAGGCGGCCGATCATGGTGGCGTTGATGGGTGTATCGCGCCAGCCCAGCACCGAAAGACCTTCCTCGCGGACGATCTTTTCCAGGACTCCCTGGCACAGCATCCGCTCGTGACGCTCCACCGGCAGGAACGTCATGCCGACCCCGTATTCGCCGGGCGCCGGCAGCGTGAAGCCGAGCCGCGCACATTCCCGGTCAAAGAAGGCATGCGGCACCTGGATGGTGATGCCGGCGCCGTCTCCCGTTTCCGGGTCGCAGCCGCAGGCGCCGCGATGCGTGAGGTTGATCAGGATCTGGATGCCCTTGCGAATAATATCGTGCGATTTTTGGCCCTCGAGGTTCGCCACGAAGCCCAGACCACAGGCATCCCGCTCGAAGCGCGGGTGGTAGAGGCCCTGGGGCGCGGGCAAACCCGGAGGTACAAAGTCATCCTGCATATCGTTTCCCTGCCATCTTTCGCCCCGAAGGGCGCAGCGAGGCACTCCTAATTATATAGCAATATACCGCCACCATCTTTGCGGCCCGAGCAAATTGATTTAATGGAGACGATAACATTCGTTTATCGAGAATTGTTTGCATTTCGCCCGGTGCTGAAGTATAAATATCCACGCATTCGAGAAACTCTTCGCAAAACGAATAGCGCGTATAGTGTCAGTCGGTCGGGAATCGAAAAAGCAAATCCCAATTCAGTTTCCCGAGGGAGGATGAGCAACCATGTCAATCTTACGCAGGAATTTCCTGCAGAAAGTCATGGCTTGTACCGGCCTCGTACTGGGAGGTTCCGGAACGCTGGGGGGGGCAGTCCCCTCCGATCCTGCCGTGCGGTCTAGGGAACATGATTCTCCGGAAGGGGCTGATAGGCAAGCAGGGCCTGATCCGGTGTTTGAGAAGCCAGCGCCGATCACTCTTGCGGAACTGGCGCGGAGAAGAACGACGGGCGTTTCCGCCGCTGAAGTGAGCGATTACGCGCCTGGCCGGTACGATGGGGAACTCGCAACCAGCCCGCCGCACGCCGATCACAACCCGAGAAAGGCCGTCATCGTGGTTTGGAAAGATAACCCAAACCGGCTGGTCTTCAGCCATGAGGCGAGCTATGACCCATGGATCGAACTGCCGAGCGGCGTCGGTCTGTGTAATCAGTTTTTCGAGGGGAACTTCGGCTGGGCGGAACTTTTTAACAACAACGGCCGCAAGGAGCGGAACAGCTTCGTAGATATCGTTCAGGGCGGTCCGCAGTGCGTGTGGGTACGGTGGAACTACCTCTGCGTAAACAAGGACGATGATTCCTACCCGGCTTTGCGCGGCACAGAGGACTACCTGGCCTACCCGAACGGACTGGTATGGCGTCGCCTGACCTACGAGACCTTGATGCCGGAGAAGCCCGAAGGCTATAGCTGGCAACCGATTGACTTCTTCGCGCTCGCCCCGACTGGAACGGACTGGAAGGACCTGTTTCCGCAGGACGAACGGCACGGCGACTATCTCGTGGGCTCGGTCATCGATGCGTATTCGAGCAAGCGCTACGACGTCTACTGGGACGACAACGGCAAGCCGAGGCGGAGCGGCGATGCGCAGCTACTGCTCGAGATCTCGCACTCGAAAGGTCTCGCGATGGTCATGCCGTTTAAGGAAGGGTTTATCTTCACGATCCTGGGGGCGTCAAGTGGGTTTCCGAGCGAGAAGAGCCAGATCGTGGATCATTCCTTCAACGATACTGGCGGCTGGGGATGGGTTTCGGCGCGTTGGGATCACTGGCCGGTGGGATGGTTGAACTCCCAGATACATGACTATAAAGCCGGCTCTGTTTATCCGTATAGTTTCGGCCCGTTCTCACACTACATTGTCAATAAGCCTCTGAAGGCCGCCAAACAGGATTACGCTACGGCGGCCAAGGACATGGAACTCAACCGCTGGTCAGAACGGCACGTGTACTACACGCTGACCGGTGTCGCCCACGACCTCGAGTCTATCCGTCATCTGGCAAAACAGTGGCTGGACAAAGAAGCTGCCTGCGCGAAGCCGGAGAGCATAGCGGATTTTCGGCCTTGGTCTCAGAGTTAAGGATGAAGCTAGTGTCGTGTCACACTTGATTGTTTACAAGCGCGATTCGCTGCGACCAAAGCACAGGATGCAGCGCCGCCTTTCAACCCGCAAGCAGCGAGTGAGGTATGTCAGCGATTGGAGGAAATCATGAAACCATCTCGTCGCCAATTTCTGCAAGGTTCAAGTGCTTTGCTCGGGGCGAGTTCGTTACTGGCCTCGGCGCGTGCACCTCGCCCCGCAAAGAAACAGAAAGGAGCAGCCCAAGCCGCTCCGGCTCCCGCCGCTCCCAACCCCAGCCTGCGGATGTCCGCTCCCTTTGCGGCCACGCAAGGAGTGTGGATATTGATGGAGCGCGAAGCTGGTTTTCAGATGCAACTGGCCGGCCGCGAACTGGCTCGGGGGCTGCGGAACCTCGGCTTGGCGCGAGAACCGATCGTCGCTCCCAAGGCGGGAACAGAACCTGCAACCTCCGACACGGTCTTCACCTTGGCAGTAAACCAGGTTGCGTTCCAACACCCGGAAGCCTACGAGATCAGCCACGAAACCCTCGGAGGCCTATTCCCTCGAATACGGTTGAGCGGGGCCACCCCGCAAGCCGTGCTGTATGCGGTCTTCGATTTCCTGGAACGCCAGGGAGCTTTCTTCGGCCTGGATGGCGAAGTCTATCCACTCGAAGCGGCCAAAGCCTTGAGTCTGCCACCCTCCGGGCAGAACTGGAAAGCCCAACCTCGATTCCGCGTGCGCGGACTGGTTCCCTGGCCCGATTTTTTGAACTGCATCACCACCTTCAACCGCGAAGAACTCCGCGCCTACCTCGAAGCCATGGTGCGCATGCGTTTCAACACGCTGGGCATCCACGTCTATTCCGGCCAAGAGCAGTGGACCGAGTCGTTCCTCACGACCGAGTATGGCGGCGTCGGCGCCATGGCGTACACGGACACGACCGCGACCAACCGCTGGGGCTACCTGCCGGAGCGCACTTCGCGCTATGGCATGGGCGCGGCGGACTTCTACGACGGTGAAGTTTTCGGCGCCGAAGCCACGACGCGCGCCCGCAATACCTTCGAGGCCCAAGAGTTGGCGCAACAACTCTGGGCTGAGGCCTTCCGGTACGCGCAACAATTGGGGATTCGGACGGGCGTCGGTTTTGAGCCCTATGCGATCCCGGATGAGATCTTTCGTGCGACGCCCCCCCAAGCTCGGTACGTTCCTAAGGATCCGAAGCTTCCCGGGCCCCGCCTCGATCCTGAGTCGGTCGCGGCACGCGACATCCTCGAGTCACGGCTCGGGAGTCTGCTCGAAACCTATCCCACGGTGGATTACGTCTGGTTGTGGGAAGACGAAGGTATGAGCTGGGGCAGCCAGAAGGCGAACGTCCCGCTATCCGTCACCCCGTTCAAGCAGGCCTATGACTTCTTGCGGCGCCATGCACCCGAGAAGCGCCTGGTGATTTCTGGCTGGGGTGGTGTGAGCCGGCACTTTGCGGCCTTCCACAAGCAACTGCCCGAAGACATTGTCTTCTCCTCTCTGGGCGACAATGTCGGCTGGGATCCCGTCAGCGAGGCGTACGCCAAACTCGAAGGCCGCGAGCGCTGGCCAATTCCCTGGCTTGAAGATGATCCGGCGATGTGGTTGCCGCAGTTCCACGTGCATCGCTTTGAGGCAGACATGGACCGGGCGGAAAAGTTCGGTTGCCAGGGCTTGATGGGCATCCATTGGCGGCATCGAATCATGGACGCCAACGCTGGTTACCAGGCACGGTATTCATGGGAGAAGAACCTTTCACCGGCGGAGTACTTTCAGAAATTTTCGCTTGCTCTCGTCCGGCGTCCGACGGCAGAAAAGCTCGCTCCCTTGTTGGACGAAACGGATCGCGACCGCAAGTTGCTTTGCACTTTTACGGGTGAAATTAAGGACGGTCACCATCAAACCCACGAGTATTCGGGCGACTATGATGAGGCCTTCCAGTACTGGAACGGCTACGAACCACCCGCCGAGGTGAAGGCGTCGCAGGCGGAAGTGGCACGGAATTTGCACGCTTTGCTGGAATCCACCACCAGCCCTGCTGAACGCGAGCGCCTGAAGTACCTGGCACGACACGTGGAATTCCTGGTGCCCTATGCTGAATCGTGGTCCGTCGCCTGCCAATTGCAGCAGGTGCTGACGGCGGCGGAACTGAAAAAACTCGCAGGGAAAAACGCGGAGGCGCGAGAAAAGGTAAGAGCGGAAGGAATTCCCCTCTGGTTGAAGTTGGCGCCGCTGGTGCGCGAAACTATTCTCTGCTTCCAGGAAATCGTCAGCACCCGCAACGACCTGGGTACCCTTGCTTCCATCCACAACAAATATGAGCGGCTGGCCTTGTTCCGCCTGCGCGCGTCGATGAAGGAATTCCTAGGCGAATTGCCGCCGGAAGTGGAGAAGCTTTACGAAGAGGTTCGGCGCCCTGATCCGAATGCCGGCCCTCGAGTGTTTGTTCCTACTCGGCCTTCGTTCCTGCGCGCCGGAGAGCGTGTGCGCATCTTCGCGGTCGCCCCAGGCGGGAGTGAGCTCCGAGGCGCCACGCTGTTCACGCGGCAGGCCGGAGCCAAGGCCTGGACGCCAACCCCCATGAAGCTGGTCGGGCGTCGAACCTATGTGGGGGAGCTCGAAGTAAAGGATGTGGCGGCGTCATTGATGGATTACTACGTGACGGCCGATTTCTCCGGCGGTTCAAGCTCCTCGACGGAAACCGCGCCGCCGGAGGCCCCGGGCAGGTTCTTTACGGTCACGCTGCTGTGAGTTTACGGAAAGGCGCCGCGGCGCTTCGCAACGGTCGAGGCACCCTGCGAAGGAAGGATGTGAAAAGAGATCGGGCCGCGAGCCGACCCGGTGTATAATTCGTGCTCGTAAGAAGTAGGAGATTGTGACTTGAACGCCCAAGTGCGTAGACTCAAGAGTCCGGTCTGTGCCTTGCAGGGGGAGGCATTTGATGAAGAACCTGGCAACTCAACCTCGTGGCGTTTCACGGCGCAGTTTCATCGCGCGTGCTGGTGCAGCCGGCGCTGTGGCAACCAGCCTCGCTCTCGGGGGGAGATTTACCTCTCAGGGCGCTCCGGCCGCCGGTGACTCGCCGGGAAACGGTAAAGCCCAGAGCGACCCATCGCGGCCTCCCGAGACTGGATCCCAACGCCTGAGCGTGGTGAAGCTCCAGGCCTGGGAAGCGCTGGGCTATGGAATGTTCATTCATTTCGGGATGAGCACGTTTGTGGGCAAGGAACTGGATGAAACGGCGAGAATTCCTTGGCCGGACGGAAAAACCCCGCCCTCCAGCTACAATCCCGACAAACTCGACGCGGACCAGTGGATCCAGATCGCTGGCGATGCCGGGATGAAGTACGCGGTGCTCACCACCAAGCACATTGACGGACACTGCCTGTGGCCCAGCCGGTACACCGACTACACGGTAGCCACCAGCGGGAATAAGACCGATGTGGTGGAAGCCTTCGTAAAAGCCTGTGAACGACGAGGCGTCCTGCCTGGTTTCTACTACTGCTCGTGGGACAATCACAACCTCTTCGGCAGTGTCACACCCAGTCGGATAGAATTTGAAAAAGCCTATACCACCTCGTTTTACCAGGATTTCCAAACCGCCCAGGTGACCGAACTGCTGAAGAACTACGGTACGGTCGCGGAAATGTGGATCGATATCCCGGGCGTGTTGGGGCGTGGGTACAGAACCTATCTGTACGAGTACATGGCCAGTCTCCAGCCGAATTGCGTCATCATGATGAACAGTGCCGAAGGGTCGACGTATCCCGTCAGCTATGCGTGGCCCTCGGACTTGATTGCCATCGAACGCAGCATGCCCCCTCCACCCGGTCATGTCAAATGGAGGGAAATCGAGGGCAAGCGGTACTACCTGCCGGGTGAAGTCTGCGACACCATCGGGAAAACATGGTTTTACACCGAAGGAGACCACCCGCGGCCCGACAACGAGCTGCTGACCATGCTCAGCGAAAGCCGACGCAGAGGAGTGAACCTGCTTCTCGATGTCGGACCCAATGAACACGGCCTGATCTCCGACGAATACCGCGACGCCCTGATGCGGCTCCGAAAGAACGCGAAGCTGTCGTGATTGCTGTTTCAGGAAATCACGCAAGAACCGCAGGCCGGTCGCCCCAGGCGGGAGCGAGCTCCGAGGCGCCACGCTGTTCACGCGGCAGGCCGGAGCCAAGGCCTGGACGCCAACCCCCATGAAGCTGGTCGGGCGTCGAACCTATGGGGGGGAACTCGAAGTGAAGGATGTTGCGGCGTCATTGATGGATTACTACGTGACGGCCGATTTCTCCGGCGGTTCAAGCTCCTCGACGGTCACCGCGCCGCCGGAGGCCCCGGGCAGGTTCTTTACGGTCACGCTGCTGTAGCCCGCGGGCTGGCGGCGGTTGGCGCAGAAGAGGCTGTTTCAAAACTGGGAATCTCGTGCTGTAGCGGCGCTCGATGAGCGCCGAAATGTTTGAAAACTCAAGCCCGGCGCTCATCGACCGCCGCGACAAATCGAGTTTGGAGACAGCCTCCCAGGGTCTGCGCCAGCCCGCGGAAATTCCGGCTAAGGAGGGCACATTTTGAACAGCAATGACGAACCCAGAAGCCCCATGAAACGCCGGTCCTTGCTGAAAGGCACAGCAGGTCTGCTCGGACTCGGGGCCGCCGACCTTATCGCCGGTGGACCCACGCCGCGAGCCACGCCGGGCACCGCGCCCGGGCAGGAAGCGTTCGCCAGCACCCAGCGGCCGGCGGCCAAGGAAATCATCAAGATCACCAGACTGGAAACCGTTCTCGTGAAGCCGCGGTGGATTTTCCTAAAGATCCACACCAATGCCGGGATCACGGGACTCGGAGAGCCCTTGCTCGAAGGACGGGCGCTTACTTGCGCGCAAGCCGTCAAAGAAGTTGAACCCTATCTGGTCGGAAAAGACCCACGGGCCGTGGCGCATCATTGGCAGGCAATCTACCGCCACGCCTTCTATCGCGGCGGGCCAATCCTGACCAGCGCCCTGAGCGGCATCGATCAGGCCCTGTGGGATATCAAAGGCAAGGCTCTCGGTGTCCCTGTGTACGAACTCCTTGGCGGTCCAACCCGCCAACGGGTCCGGGTTTACGCGCACGCCGGATCACCGGAGGTTATCAAGGCACGCCTGGCGGAAGGGTTTACGGTGTTTAAGACGGGTGCATCCGGGAAGGGTCCGCTCCATATCGTCGCGACCAAGGGATTCGTGGATCAGGTGGCTGAGCGATTTGCCGCCCTGCGGAACTTGGTGGGACCGGACTGCGACCTGGCGATCGACTTCCATGGTGCCATCCCCCCGCAGACCTCGAAACTTCTCATCAAGGCTTTGGAGCCTTACCAGCCCATGTTCATCGAAGAGCCTGTCAACTGCCAGAACGTGGATGTTCTCGCTGACATTGCGCGGGGAACCTATCTGCCCATCGCCACCGGAGAGCGCATTTTCACCAAATGGGGATTCCGGGAAATCCTCGAAAAGCGCGCGGCTTCGATCCTTCAGCCCGACCTGTGCCATGCCGGAGGGATCACGGAGGTTCGCCTCATCGCTGGGATGGCAGAGGCCTACTACACGGCGATTGCCCCGCACAACCCGATGGGTCCGATTTCTCTGGCCGCTGGCCTGCAGCTTGCCGCTTCGATTCCGAACTTTCTCTGCCAGGAGCAGGTGAGCCTCGGCGAGGGTTACATCAAGAATCCGTTTAAAGTCAGGAACGGCTACATCGACATTCCTACCGGTCCTGGACTTGGCATCGAATTGGATGACGAGGCCATGGCCGACAAGATCGGGCACGACTGGAGGAACCCGGAGAGCTACGACGGGGACGACGGCTCCGTTGTGGATTGGTAGGTGAGGACGAATACGCGGGCTAGCGCAGCCATCGTCTTTAGGATGTCTGCGCTCGCGCGAAGCGGTTTCTTCCCTGGGTATCGACGCGGCTCGAATTGGACGACCAAGGAGTTCGCCTCCTTTTCGGGAAATCGCAGACTCGCACCGAGCGCAATTCTGCGCCCGCCAGCGGCACGAGAACCGTTGACCCGGCCACGAGATGCCACCTGAACCTAGTCGCTACCGGGAGCGGCAAGCCCGCCGATCAGGTAGAACGATGGTGTTGCCTACAGCCCCCTCCTATCATCCAATCTTGGGGGCGTCTTGACTGAATTCATCCAGGGCCTTGACCAAAGGCGCCGCAAAAAGGATTCTGCGCGGCATAGTCAAGGGGGGCGGTTGTGACTTGGGCACGAACCGAAAGGAGAATCGGATGGAGCCCCATGAACTGGATCGACGCGGGTTTCTCAAAACCGCGGCGTTGACGACAGCCTCCGCAGCGCTAGGCCCCTGGGCACAGGCGGCCGAACTGTATGGCAAGATGCCGATGCGGGTGCTCGGGCGCACCGGGTTGAAGGTCAGCAGTATCGGCGTCGGCGGCTATCACGCCAGTGTGCCAAAAGAGGAAGGAGAATCCATCGCCCTCCTGCACCGGGCCATCGATCTGGGCGTGAACTTCTTCGACAACGCGGACTGCTATCACAAAGGGATGGCCGAGGAGCGCATGGGTAAGGCCCTCGAAGGCTATCGGAAGAAGGTCATCCTCATGACCAAGGTGGACCAGCGCGACGCGGCCGGCTCGCTGCAAACCCTCGAGACGAGTCTCCGGCGGCTGCGGACAGATTACCTCGACCTCTGGCAGTTCCACGGCGTCGAGAAGATGGAGGAACTGGACCAGATCTTCGGGCCGGGCGGCGCCCTGGAGACCGCCGAAAAAGCCCGGAAGGATGGCAAGATCCGCTTCATCGGCGTCACGGGACATGCCGATCCGCAGGTCCATCTGGCAGCCCTCAAGCGCTACCCCTTCGACACGATCCAGATGCCCATCAATGTGCTTGACCCGCATTTCAAGAGTTTCCGCAAGACGGTGGTCGATGAAGCTGTCAGCCGCAACCCGGGCGTCATTGCCATGAAAACATTGAGTATGGGCAAGATTCTGAGTTACCGAGTCGCTACGGTCGCCGAGGCTCTGCGGTGGGTCTGGAGCCAACCGGTCAGCGTGCTGGTCTCCGGCTGCGAGAATGTCGAGCAGCTTAACTACAACGTCTATCTGGCGAAGACGTTCACGCCCATGCCGGAAGATGAGCAGGCGGCGCTGCTGGCCCGAACGGAACCTCACAAAGGCACGCAAATCGAAGATTACAAACGTTCGCCCCAATCCTAGCAGGATGCTGAAGAAAACCTTTGACCGCGGTAGCGCGGCTCTATGAGCCGCGAAGTGATGGAAACGAAGAGACCGCCGGTCGGATCACCGAGGGTCTCCTTGATGCTTCCGGTGCTGGCGATCGCTACACGTTTAGCCTCAAGGTGTTCAACTATCCCGATGACACCTCCAGCGCCTCTGAGCTGGAGCGGATCGTCCGGGCCGCGTCTGAAAGATCGCTCGATGGATTAGTGTCAATCGAGGAGCGCCCGCCTAGGAGCACACGTGGGGCGAAATCTGACGCGACTCACTACCAAGCGCCCGACCAACAAGAAGATTCCGGGGCCGCACGCTTGCCTTAGTCGGAGCCCTTGATCTGAGCTCGACAGAATCCGAACCGGGGCCGGTGAGACACCGAAATCTGGAACATCGATTTTGCAGTTAGCACCGACGTAGTGACAGAGATTGCTCGCCGAGGCAGGTCCAAAGAAACCGGAATCCTCACCCCTTAAATGGACCAGAAAACGGGAAGACCTTCCGTCAAACGGAGTGACTCCCAACTCTGCCCCGGAATTCACGTCACGGAAACCCCCACAATTAGCCCGGTTATCTCACCAGACTGTCGAATAAGTATGGAGGGCGTGGAAATTTGAGTTTTCTGGCCGTGCGGAGCAGCTGGGGTCGTTGGTTCTG
>Ga0315284_10013954_pt1 | contig 11452 bp, 9 predicted proteins | sample YL17G09_16_MG_FD_203696 | JGI IMG/M metagenome (GOLD analysis project Ga0315284, IMG submission 203696) | Sediment microbial communities from Yellowstone Lake, YNP, Wyoming, USA - YL17G09_16 | ecosystem: Environmental > Aquatic > Freshwater > Lake > Sediment | place: USA: Wyoming | collected... | reverse complement strand
CAGTTGGTTCTTCGTCGTCTTCTTTGTCAGCAAGGCCTCTCCTTACTTTCTTACTTTACCATAGTAAGGATACGGCGACGGGGTCGGGCTGTCAAGAACGGGAGAGGGAGGCGGACGAAGTCAGAAGTCAGATGTCAGAGAGCAGAATGCCGAGTGCGTAGCTGGCGAAGAGCGACCGTCTCAGGCGGGTTGGAGGCGAGAGAGAATTGCGGCTGCGGCCTGTTTGTCTATCGGTTCGTTGGCGTCGCCGCACCGGGGCGAGAGGACGCAGGCCGGGCAACCGCTTTCGCAGCCGCACTGGACTACGAGGTCGCGGGCGACGCGGGAGAGCCGGTCGAACTCCGAGTAGAGTTTCTCCGAAATCCCGATGCCGTCCCGGTACCCGTCGTAGATGAGTATCGTGGGCAGCCGCGTATCCGGGAACCAGCGATAGCTGCCGCCGCCGATGTCGCGCGGGTCGCACATCGCGACCAGCGGCGCAAGGGCAATCAGCGCGTGCTCGGCGGCGTGGAGCCCGCCGGTGAAATCACCGCCGCCTTCCTGCAGTTCAGTCGCGGTCTCGCCGGCGAACTGGAGCCAGATGCCGACCGTCGGGAACTTGATGGGCGGGAGGTCGAGCGGGTGAGTCGCGAGAAGCTGGTCGTACTTCTTTACCCGGTATCCGGTGTAGGTCGCGGTTACCTCAAGCCGGCCCAGGCTGAGCGTGCAGCCGGGTGAGAGCGTGCGCTGGGACCGGCATTCGAGCAGCCGCATTTCTTCGCGCTGGATGACCTGGGTGTGGAAGTCAACGTCCTTGCGTTCGACCTCGGCGCGTTGCTGCGCAAGGTCGAGCGACTTGACGAGGAAGGTATCGCCATGGTGGAGCAGGACCGCGCCCGGATAAGCCTCGCGGCAGGCGCGCGTGCGGTCCATGGTCTCAATCACGCGGCCGTCGGCAACGATTTCGATGGCGCTTTCTTCAATCGCTCCGAGCGCGACTTCCTCTTGGGGCCGGTCGCGTCCGGCGTAAATCCAGCCGGACGGCGTGCGGCGCAGGACGAGCTCCTTTTCCAGCTCCTTTACGGCAGCCAGCCTGATTTCGGAGGACTCTGGACTGTGGACTTTGGACTGCGCAGGGCTCGGGACACGATCCGAAATGTCGGACATTTCGGTCATGTCCCTTCGCCGCGGACTTGCGTCCTCGCCGACTTCTTCTTCACGCAATGGTAGTTCTGATGCTGCGCACGCCATGTGGCCCTTGATGATGTATGGGTTGGCGAGGTCGACGACCGCGGCTTCGAACCCGCGTTCGAGGATAAGGGCCGGCCTGCGCAGCAGGTACTGGTTGAGCGCGTCAGCGTAGCCGACGAACACGACGAGCGAATCCTGAAGCTTACGGCCGGCGCGGCCCGCCTGCTGCCAGAACGATGCGAACGTGCCGGGGAAGCCGGCGATGATGATGCAGTCGAGCCCGCCCACGTCGATGCCCAGCTCCAGCGCCTCGGTTGAGACGACTCCGCGCAGAGCGCCGGAGGAGAGCCCGGCTTCAATCTGACGCCGGTCTTCGGGCACGTATCCTGCCCGGTATGGCGATACCGCGAGCTCGGGTGTGTGCTCTTTGACCCAGCGGGAGATGAGCTCGGCCAGCCGGCGCGACGGGACGAAGCAGACGGTCTGGAGTCCGGCTTTGGCAAAGTGCGTCACCAGTTGCTGGGTCTGGACGTGGATTGACGCGTTCTCATTTGCCAGTGGGTTCCAGAAGACGAGCCAGCCCCGGCCCCGCGGCGCGCCGTCATCGCCGACGTGCGCGAATTCTTTGCCGGCCAGGTTCCCGGCCAGTTCCAGCGGGTTGGCAATTGAGGCCGAGGCGAGGAGGAACTGCGGGTCGGACCCGTGATGACGGCAGATGCGGCGGAGCCGGCGGACGAGCTGGGCGACGTTGGAGCCGAAGATACCGCGATACTGGTGCGCCTCATCGATAATGCAGTAGCGAAGGTTGCGGTAGAACGAAGTCCACTGGAAGTGATAGGGGAGAATCTGGTGCAGCTCGTAGGGATTGGAGAGAACGATGCGCGAGAGCCGGCGGATGCGCGGCCGTTTGTCCGCGGGCGTGTCGCCATCGTAGACCGCAGGGTGTAGCTCAAGCTCAAGCCCAAGCTCAAACTGCTTGAGTACTTTGAGCTGGTCCTGGGTCACGGCCTTCATCGGGTAGAGGTAGAGTGCGGTGGCGGTCCGAGACGAGAGCATCGTTTCAAAGACGGGCAGGTTGAAGGCAAGGGTCTTGCCCGAGGCGGTGCCGGTGGTGATGATGACGTCCCGGCCGGCGCGCGCGTGCCCGAGGAACTCGACCTGATGGCGGTAGAGGTTGGTGATGTCGTTCGCGGCCAGCAGTTGCTGCAGCGGGGCGGGCAGCGGCGGGTCCGGCACGGCGTAGACCGGGGCGCGTGAGGCAAGCGGCTCGATGCCCGAAATCTGGCCCGCATACCAGCGCTGCTGGCGCAGGCGGTCGAGGGCGGCAATGATGTCGGCCATCAGTGCAGAGGCGAGCAAGTCCGAATCCCGAAGTCCGCGCTGTCCGACAGGGGCCGCTGAGGCCAATAACGATTGAAGCTCGAAGCTCGAATGAGAATGGTCAGTCGGGAGCCGGTGTCCATCATTCGGGATTCGGGTTTCACTCGAGCTTTGGGTTTCGGACTTCGTGCTTGGTCACTGGTTGCGTTCTGCCCAGAGTTCGATGAGCGACGAGAAGACGTTGACGAGGCTTGCTACGTCCTGCCGGTTGTGGTCAACGATGGGCTTCAGGAACCCGGCGTTGCCGGTGCGCAGGTACTCGTAATAGAACTCGGGTACGAGCTCGCCGGGCAGGTCGGTCTCGCGGCTGATGCCGAGAATGCTCTGCTCAATCGAGCGGAGCGAGCAACCTTCGAGTTCGTCGCGCCACGCCCGACGGCAGAAGTGGAGCAGGTCGAAATGAACCCCGGGCGGCTTGAGCCCGATACCGTAGTAGGCGGAACGGCCGGTGAGGAACGGGAGGTCAAAGGACTTACCGTTGTAGGTGACGAGCACCCGGTGCTCCGCTACCTGCCGGTTCACCTCGGCGAGCAGCGCGAGTTCGTCGGGAAAGTCGCGGACAACGTACTGGTCCACGGTGATAGCGTTCTCCGGGCCAAGCCGCGCAACGCCGGCCACAACCAGCGGCTGCCCGGCAAACAGGCCCATGGTCTCGAGGTCGAGGAAGAGGAAGTCCGAGTCGGCGTGCAGGCCGGAAAGGCCGAGGACCGACGGATGCGACTTGGACAGGCGCGCGCCGATGACTTCGGTCAGTTCCTCGGTGCTCCCGGCTTCGAGCAGCTCGCGGATACGTTTGGACTCGCCGCAGAACCGGGGATGGTTCTCAAGGTCGGCAAGGGTCTTGAAGCCCTGCTCTTTCAGCCGCGCCTGGGTCTTGTTGCGGATGCCACGGACAAGGCTGACCGAACCGAGCAGGTCCTGGCGGGTCTTCCCGGCATCGCCACGGCGTAGGCCTCCCCGTGCCGTAGCGGTCAGACGGTAGCAGGAGCCGAAGTCGTTCTCGACGACGTCGCCCGGCATGACTTTCTCGAACGGCATGCCTTCGTAGTCACGGCGCAACTGCTCCCTGAACGACGCGACCGTGTCCGGCCGGCCGGTGAAGTCCGGGTCAGCGTCGGGCTCGTACTTGTCCGGGTCGAAGGAGCGCACGTGAGATTATGGGGCGGCGCTTTCCGGCGTCAAGCGCCGAACGTTTGACATCGGGGCCGGGCAACCTACTATCAGTCGTGAGCTTAGTCAGTCGAATAGTCACGGTGGTAGCGCGCCGGGAACTCGCCCGGGTGATGAGCTTCGACCAGCGAGGGAACCTGGAGATTCCCCCGGGTGATGCCCGGCCCCGCATGCTGTACCTGCACGTTCCCTTCTGCGAACGGCTCTGCCCGTACTGCTCATTCCACCGAGTCCCGTTTCAGGACCGGTTGGCCCGCGAGTACTTCGCCGCGCTGCGGAAGGAGATCACGCTCTACCGTGACCGAGGCTACAACTTCAGCGGCATCTACGCCGGCGGCGGCACACCGACTGTGCTCATTGACGAACTTGAGGAGACGCTGAACCACGCCCGGCAGAGCTTCCGCATCGGTGAGGTCTCGGTCGAGACCAATCCTAACCACCTGACTGAACCGGTGCTGGCTGCGCTGAAGCGCGCCGGAGTCAGCCGGCTGTCGGTCGGTATCCAGAGCTTTGACGACGGGCTGCTCAGGGCGATGGACCGCTTCGAGAAGTACGGCAGCGGGGCCGCGGTTGCCGAACGTCTGAAGGCGGCGCTTGGCCGGTTCGAAACCTTGAACGTGGACATGATGTTCAATCTTCCTTCCCAGACTCCGGCCATGCTCGACCACGATCTGGGCATCCTGACGGATGCCCGGCTGGACCAGATTACTTACTATCCGCTCATGGTATCCGATGACACGCGGTACCTCGTTGAGCGCAGGCTCGGACGTGTCGATTCGCGCCAGGAGCGGAGATTCTACCGGCAGATAGTCCGAAGGCTGGTGCCGACCTACACTTTCTCTTCGGCATGGTGCTTTTCCATGAGAACGGTACGCTCCGCAATCGACGAGTACATAGTCAGGCATGACGAATACGCCGGGCTCGGAAGCGGGGCCATCGGGTACCTGAACGGCAGATGCTACGCCAACACGTTCGATATCCCGACCTACATTGCCCGTGTGAACCGCGGAGAATCGCCGGTTCAGGCAGCCCGTGAGTTCAGCCTGAGGGAGCGGATGCGCTACGACTTCCTGACCGGTCTCTTTGCGACCCGGCTGGACCCAACCAATCTTAGGCGAAAGTACGGTGTAAGGCTCGCATGGTATCTCGGACCGGACTTGCTGGCGTTCTGGCTTGCGGGTGAACTGCGCTGGGATGAAGCCGGCCTGCGGCTGACCCAGCCCGGACTCTACACCTGGGTGATAATGATGCGTGAGTTCTTCTCAGCCGTGAACAACTTCCGCGACCAGTGCCGGCGCGGCGCGGTGCCGTGACCGGCGTCAGTCTCTACAACCGGGCTGGCTTTCGGTGCTGGACCATGTGGGTGAACAGGTCGGCAACGGTCTTCAGTCCCTGGAAAAGCGCGAGGGTCAGGCCCGGATGGAAGTTGACGAACCCGCCGAAGATGATGGCGAGGTGCATCGGCACGATGCGAGCGTAGGGAGCGAACATCACCTGGCCGATGTTGCGCCCCCGGGTTTCGGCGTTCCAGTGGAGCGCCAGCGCGGCAAGGTCGGTCCCGGCAAACAACGCGGCGCCGTAGAGGACAAACGACACGTTCACGTCCACGTGTCCCCGGGTCATCGCCCCGAGGATGAACACGAGGTAGACGACGTGGAAGAACCCGTAGTGGAGCGCGAAGAAGCCGACGACCTTCAGCTTCGTGCCGGCGGACGGTGACACCGGCCCGCCCATCTGGAAGTCGTCGGTCGAGTAGTCGCGGAGGGCGATGACGCGTAGCACGTTGACCGCGCCGATGGCGACGCTCTGCGCCCAGTACATCATCATCACGGTCTGCAGGCTGAGGTGGTCGCGCACGGCCCACCAGATTGTGAGGCCGTTTGAAGCGAGGAGCGGCAGCAGCGAGAGGTCGCGCAGGTTGAGCCGTCCGAGCCCCGGTCCGAAAATCCGTGCCAGGTCGGCCGGGCGTTTCTCGGTGTTGTCCGGCATCAGGTTTCAGTCCCGCTTCCACCAGCAGCGCCGCGGCCCGAGCCCTGACACCGCGACCGAGTCGGGCAGGAACCCGGCGTCAATTAGCGGGGTTTCGGCCAGTGGCGGGGTAAGCGGGCTATTCTCGATAAGCAGGACGTTCGCGGAGACGCGGAGAAGCTCCTGAGTGACCAGTTTGCAGTCTGCAGTTTGCAGGTCAGGCAACGAGCCAATGACCGCCAGGTCAACGGAGTGGTCGGGCAGGGGAATTTCCGAGAGGAGCTTGCGGCTTGCGGCTTGAGGCTTGGGGCTGACCAGGCGGAAGCGACGGACTTTCTCTTTCGTGCACTTCATCTCGATGTAGCGGGCGATAGTTTCGCAAGACTCGAGCACATAGACGCCGGCGGATTTGCGGCAGCGGCAGGTGGTGACGGTCGTGCCTTCGCCGGCAAGCAGGAACCGAGTCTGCCAGAGCTTGAACCGCTTCGTGACTATCGAGAAGTCCCAGTCCTGCCACGGCAGCGCATCGTAGAGCGGCGGAGCCTTCTCGCGCAGGAGTTCGAAGGCAAAGGCCGTGACGAGGCGGGACTGGGCGGCGCGGATGCTCTCCAGAGTGCCGGACGATTGCAGACTGCAGATTGCAGATTGCAGATTGACGGAGCGGCGGAAATGGAGCAGGACCGACGGCGCGTTGTTGAGGGCGAGGGACCAGTCAGAGGCCAAGTCCGAAGTCCGAAGTCCAAAGTCCAAAGTCTGCGGAGTGAGCAGGAGGAAGTCGTCGAAGCAGAGGTGTCCCAATCGGACCAACCATTGGCAAATGGCGAATCGCGACTGGCGGTCGGCGGCCATCGGCCGCTACTTCTTGTCGACCAGTTCTTTGACTCTTGCGAGCGCCTTGGCGATGTTGTCGATTGAGTTGGCGTAGCTGAAGCGCAGGAAGCCGTCACCGTACTTGCCGAAACACGTGCCGGCAAGGCAGGCCACGCCTTTCTCTTCAAGCAGCCGATGGGCCAGGACTTCACAGTCGATGCCAGTCTCTTCGACGTTCGGGAACGCGTAGAACGCGCCAGGTGGCAACTTGCAGCGGATCCCGGGTATTTCGGACAGGCCTTTGACGATGAAGTCGCGCCGTTTCTTGAACTCGGCGAGCATATGGTCGATCTCGGCGCGCGGGCCGGTCAGTGCATCGAGGCAGGCGCGCTGAGTGAACGTCGCCGTGCAGGAGTTCACGTTGGTCTGGATGCGGGCTAGTTTCTCGGCCATCTGTACCGGCATGATGCCGTAGCCGATGCGCCAGCCGGTCATCGCGAAAGTCTTGGAGAAGCCGTCCAGGATTACCAGCCGCTCGTGGACTTCCGGGAATTGGCTGATCGACTCGAACTTGTCCTCGTATAGGATCTCGGCATAAATCTCATCGGTCAGAATCCAGACGTTGTGCTTCACGGCGGTCTCGGCGATGAGGCGCAGGTCTTCACGCGTCAGGACCCCGCCGGTCGGGTTCTGGGGCGAGTTGATGATGATGAGCTTGGTGCGTGGGTTGACCATCGCCGCCAGCTCCTCGGCGTTGAGGCGGAAGTCGCGTTCCTCGCGCAACCGGATGGGTACGGGCGTGCCGCCCATGTAGTCAATCAGTGACTCGTAGATGGGAAACCCGGGGTTGGGATAGATGACCTCGTCGTCTTCTTCGACCAGGGCCATGATGGCAAAGGCCATGACCGGCTTGCCGCCAGGCGTGATGACGACCTGCTCAGGGTTGATGTGAATGCCGCGGAGGTCTCCTGCGTACTTCGCAACCGCGGCGCGGAGTTCGGGCAGTCCGGCTGACGGGCCGTAGTGAGTGTAGCCTTCGTCAATCGCCTTCTTGGCGGCCTCGCGGATGTGGCGGGGCGTGTCGAAATCCGGCTCGCCGATTTCGAGGTGAACCACATCCATCTTGCACTCAAGTGCCTTGGCCCGGCGCAGGCAGTCGAACGCGGTTTCGGTTCCGAGCCGGCTCATCCGTTCAGCGAGTCTCACCTTGTTCTCCTGCTATTCAGCCCCGGACGCGGAGCCGGCGGGTTTGGCCTTCTTCGCTGCGGGTTTCTTTGTCGCGGCAGGCTTCTTCGGCTTTGGGGGCAGTCCCCGTGCGGGGACAGTCCCCGGCTTGACCTTGCGGGCCTGCGCGAAGTCGTGGAGTTCCTTGGCCTTGGCCGCGATATGCTCGCCCGAGACCTCGAACTCCCACATCAGTTCCCAAGGCTGGCCGGACTCGCCGAACCGGTCTTTGACGCCGATTGAGCCGAACGCAACCGGCTTGCCGTACAGTTCCGGCGCGACGTGGAGCGCGTGTGACACCCAGTTGGCGAGGCCGCCGATTTGATGCTCCTCGGCCGTCACGATGATGCCGGTTTCGAGCGCGGCCTGCACCAGCGCTGCAGGGTTGAACGGCTTCAGTGTGTGCATGTTGACTACCCGGGTCTCGATGCCGAAGTCCTCCTTCAGAATCCAGGCGGCGCGCATCGCCTCCGGCACCATCGGGCCGCAGGCAACGATGGTCAGGTTTTCCTTCTCGCCTTTGTAGTCGGTGGCGAGCTTGACCTCGAAGGCGTCAATGAACTCCGGTTTCTCGCCCCGGTAGCGGTAGACGTTCGGCACGCCCCACGCGAACGGCGTGTCAGGTCGGGTGATGACCGGCGTGGCCTCCCGGGCGAAGCGGAGATACTTCGGGCCTTTGACCTGAAAGAGCATATGCTCGGTGGCGCGCCTGGTTTCGAGTGCATCCGCGGGGACCGATACGTTCATGTTGGGTAGACCACAGATTTGGAACAGGTCCTCAAGCGCCTGGTGGGTCGCGCCGTCCGGGCCGACCGAAACTCCGCCGTGAGCCCCGGCGATGAGGACGTCGAAGTTGCCATAGCAGAGCGTGGTGCGAATCTGGTCGAGGTTGCGGCCGGCAGCGAATACGCCGTAGGTTCCGAAGACGGGCAGCTTTCCCTCTTTGGCAAGGCCGCCGGCCAGCGCGGTGCCGGACTGCTCGGCGATGCCGACCGAAATCCAGCGGTCACAGCGTTCCGGGTCACATTCAAAGAACTTGGAGATGGCAATTGAGCCGGAGATGTCGGCACCGATTGCGACGGTGCGTTTGTCGGCGCCGGCCTCCTGCAGGGCGTCGCCAAAGCCGATGCGGGTGGCCTTCATCTCGGCCTTCATGGCCGGCTGCCGGTTCCAGAAGTAATCCCTGCCGAATTTGGGGACCCGGGCCATGAGCTTCGCCGTGGCTTCGGTCTGATAGGCTTCGGCCTTCTTCAGCAACTTCTCGTAGTCAATGCGGAAATCGAGGTTGAGCTGCTTCAGGCCCTGTACCATTTGTTCCTTGTTCGGAGCTCTGCCGTGCCAGCCGGCCTGGTTCTCCATGAAGTCAACGCCCTTGCCTTTGGTCGTGTTGGCGACGATGACCGTGGGCTGGCCTTTGGTCTGGGCGGCCTTCTCGAATGCCTTGAGAATCTGCTGCATGTTGTGGCCGTCAATCTCGATGACGTTCCAGCCGAAGGCACGGTACTTGTCGGCAATCGGGTCAATGTTCATCACTTCCTTGACCGGGCCGTCAATCTGGAGCCGGTTCTTGTCAAGGATGCAACAGAGGTTGTCGAGGCCCCACGCGCCGGCTTCCATGGCCGCTTCCCACATCTGGCCTTCCTGGTGCTCGCCGTCGCCGGTCAGGCAGTAGACCCGGTAGCCCTTCTTGTCCATCCGGCCGGCCCGGGCAATGCCGGCCGCAACCGACAGGCCCTGGCCGAGCGAGCCGGACGAGACTTCGACCCCGGGCAGCTTGAGCCAGTGGGGGTGACCCTGGAACGGGGAATAGAGCTTGCGCAGGAGGACCACGTCCTCAATCGGGAAGTAGCCGGCCATGCCGAGGCCCAGATAGAGCGACGGTGCTTTGTGCCCGGCAGACCAGACAATCCGGTCCCGGTCCGGCCAGTTCGGGTTCTGCGGGTCGTGCCGGGCCACCGCCAGGTAGAGCGCCGCGGTGATATCCATTATCGAGAGCGTGCCGCCGGCATGACCCGAACCGGCGGCGCAGAGCGCCACCAGGTCATACCCGCGCATCATGTTCGCGGCCTGGACCAGTTCGCCCAGGCCCGCCGTCTTTCCGTGGGTGCCGGCCTTGGAGTCAACTATTGGCATTGTCCCTCCGTTCCTCTAGGGCTTGGGTATCTTCTGGTAGTCTTCGTAGAACTTCTTGATGCCGGCATCGGTGAGCGGGTGCTTCGTCATCTTCACCAAGATGTCGTACGGAATGGTGGCGATGTGGCAGCCGGCGCGAATCGAATCGATGACGTGCAGGGGATGGCGGATGCTGGCGGAAATCACCTCGGTGTCGAACCCGTAGTCGTCGATCATCCCGACGATATCCTGAATCAGGGCCATGCCGTCGTGCGAGATGTCGTCGAGCCGGCCGACGAACGGGGAAATGAAAGTGGCCCCGGCGCGGGACGCGAGCAGGGCCTGGTTCATTGAGAAGACCAGCGTGACGTTGGTCTTGATGTTGCGTTCGGTAAGGCCGCGCACCGCCTTCAGGCCTTCCACCGTCATCGGGATCTTGATTGTGACTTTGGACTGGTCGAGTTTGGCCCAATCCTCGCCTTCCTTTATCATACCGCTCGCGTCGGTTGAGATGGCCTCGACCGAAACCGGGCCGTTTACCGCGGCGAGGATGTCCTGGACACACTCCCGGAATGGCCGGCCGGTCTTGCAGACCAGGGACGGGTTGGTGGTGACGCCGTCGAGGATGCCCCAGCCGGCAACCTCGCGGATTTCCTTTATGTCAGCAGAATCAAGAAAGACCTTCAAGTTAGCCTCCGGGTGTGACCCAGAACGCGGGCAAGACTCACGCGCCGGCTGAAACCGGCGAGAGCTCGTGCGGCGCGGGCTGGAACCTTGACTGAGAAAGAGTGATGAATTGGCAATGTCCGCCTTTGCGGATTGCCAGTATAACGGACGCAGGCCGGTCAGGCAAGAGGAAGATTCGGGCTTCACAACGCGGGGTCTGCGGCCGGGCGTGGCTTGACTTGCCCGGCAGGGCGTGAATAATTAGGACACTCCGTTGAGGCTTAACGTTGACCGAAGAGGAGGCCTGAATGGCTGATGGAAGTGTTGCCCCGGCTGCGGGTACGTCGGACAAGAACAAGATAACGGCACTGCTTCTGTGCATCTTCCTGGGCGGCCTGGGAGTGCATCGGTTCTACGTCGGCAAGATCGGGACTGGCATTGTCTGGTTGCTGACCGGCGGCGTGTTCGGAATCGGCTGGCTCGTGGACATCATCATGATTGCCGTCGGCAAGTTCAAGGACAAGCAGGGGAACCTGCTGGCCTGATTCTCCGTACCGTTTCCTGTCGGCCGCTGCCTCGTCGCAGCGGCCGACGCTTCTGCGCCCGACAGGAACGAGCCCCGGTGCGTGACACCGGGACCTGACCGATGCGACACCGGGCGCGGCACGCGCCGTAACTCCGGGACTTCCAGACCGCGTCCAAGAGGTCCCTCGGGCATCCCTCGGCCCTCAGCGAGAGGCAGCGGAATCCGCCCTGCCCACCACTCGCCAAATCGAGTCGCGAATCGCACCGCAATTCGCGCTGGCATTCATGCCGGATTTCAATCAGCCAGTGTCTTTCCGGTTGGGTCTGGCCTTCGGTCTGTCAAAGCCCTCAGGGTTCAGCCAAGGAATCGCGGTCGGTTTCGAAGCGGAAGTCGGCCGCCAAATCGCCGTGACAATCGACTTCGGGT
>Ga0315284_10013953_pt1 | contig 11453 bp, 10 predicted proteins | sample YL17G09_16_MG_FD_203696 | JGI IMG/M metagenome (GOLD analysis project Ga0315284, IMG submission 203696) | Sediment microbial communities from Yellowstone Lake, YNP, Wyoming, USA - YL17G09_16 | ecosystem: Environmental > Aquatic > Freshwater > Lake > Sediment | place: USA: Wyoming | collected... | reverse complement strand
AGAATTAAAACCATTTTGAAGGATTAATGATGCGCAGGGTTGGTGTCCATACTTCTATCGCAGGGGGATTGCATCGGAGTGTAGAGAGGGCTCATGCCCTTGGTTGTACTACGTTACAGATATTTTCTCATAACCCCAGAGGATGGTTTGTAAAATCAATTTCTCGAGAAGAAGCAGCACTGTTTGAATCAAAGAAAACACATTTTGATGTCTCACCTGTGTATATTCATACATCATATTTAATCAATATGGCATCAAGAAATAATGATCTAAAGAAGAAATCTATTGATATGCTCATTGTTGAAATGGACAGGGCTGATGCAATAGGTGCTGACTATGTGATACTTCATCCAGGAAGTGCATCGGGAGATGATGAATATGTTTCAAGGTCAAGAGCAGTTAATGCATTAAATGAGGTTGCTGCAATGGGTCAATGGAATGCAGGACTTCTCATAGAAAATACCGCTGGAGATAAAGGAGCTATCTCATCAACGATAGAGAACCTGTCTGATATCATCAATGGTGTTAAGGGATCTTTAATAAAAGGTATATGCATTGATACCTGCCATGCATTTGCTGCAGGTCATGAAATCAGAAATGATAAGGGCATAAAAAAATATTCAAATAATATAGAAAAATATATCGGTCTCGACAATGTAAAACTTATTCATCTTAATGACTCAAAGGGAGGTTTTGGATCAGGCGTTGACAGGCATGAACATATTGGTTTTGGAAAGATAGGTTCAAAAGGTTTGTTTCAGTTTATTCACTATCCAACGTTCAGGGATATCCCTTTAATTCTTGAGACACCGAAAAAGAAAAAATCAGACGATTCGCATAATCTCAGAATAATCAGAAAGATGATAAGGTATATGGACAGTAAAGTGACAGTTCGCAATTTTAGAACAGTTGTTCAAAAAATAGCATTAAACAACAATTGTTCACTAAAATGCATTGTTTGTTCTTAAATGTGATTTTTTTGTTGACAAATAGAATTTATTATGGTATAAACTATACTATGTTAAAGAGTTTATTTTCATCATCAATAAGAGCTGATGTATTATCGCTCCTTCTGAACAGCCCGGACGAACAATTCTATATCAGAGAGACAGCAACAATTCTCAGAAAAAATCCTTCTGGTGTGAAAAGAGAACTTGATAACCTCGAGAAGATGGGTATCGTGAATAGTGAGAAGATTGTGAACCTCAAGTATTTTCAGGCAAACAAAGAATCCCCGCTCTTTGCTGAACTAAAAAATCTTATCACAAAGTCTCTCGGATTACCGGGTGCACTCAAGGCAGTGTTGAGGGCTTCTGGTGCGAAGGCTGCAGTTCTTTATGGTCCGTATGCAGAAGGTGAGGATGTAAGTACTGTCGATCTTTATGTTATCGGCGCAATGTCATCACTTACCAAGGAACTTAAGGATATAGAAAGAAGGTTTGATATAAAGATCAACTGCACTCTTATCGATGAAGACGAATATAAACTTAAGAAGAAAAAGAGGGATGCAAACCTCAAAAGACTTTTATCAGGTAAAAGAATTACATTGATAGGGAGGCTTTGAACTCAGAGTCACCCGCGGTTACCTTTAGAGGTAAGCGGGATAGAAAGGGGGTGAACAGTTAATGGCAACAAAGAAAAAAGCAGCGAAGAAGCCGGCAAAGAAGACCGCAAAGAAGAAATAAGGTTCCTTTACATGTGCGAACACTATTTGTGGCTGGAGAAGATATTCTCCAGCCACTTCTTTTTGCGGTCTTCCATTATAGTGAAACTTAATTCTGGGTAAAAATTCAAGTAAAATTTATAACCTATTGATAATATAGGAAAATTAAGTATATATTACGGCTGGTTGCTGTTCTGTTTCTGATAGCACTTCCCAGCAATCCCGGTTGGCAGAGAGCTTTTTCAGAAACCTCAGGTTTGCTGAATGACCTGATTTACTCGCAAAGATATGTCCGATAATAGGAAATCCAAGCAGAGAGAAGTCACCGATTAAATCGAGCATTTTATGACGTACAAACTCATCTTTGAACCTCAGGCCGGATGGATTGAGTATACCATCACTGCCGAGTATAATCGCATTATCAAGAGAACCACCCTTTGCAAATCCGTTTGCCCTTAGGTACTCGACATCCTTGAGAAACCCGAAAGTCCTTGCTGGAGCTATTTCCTTGGCAAAGACTTCTTCTGAGAGTTCTAAGCTTAACTGCTGTTCTCCGAGCAGGTGGTGATTAAAATGAATTCTGTAAGTGAGTCGCCTCCCCTCATAGGGGAAAACTGCAATTTCAGCGTAACCATCAGTAAAGACTATAGGACGTGTTATCTTGATGCATGGTCTTTTCTTGCCCTGTTTTGCAATTCCTCCCTTGAGAATTATGCTTATGAGCTCCATTGAGCTTCCGTCAAGGATAGGTATTTCAGGTCCGGTGACTTCTATAATGACATTATCTATTCCCAGGCCAGACAGGGCTGCAAGCATGTGTTCAACTGTCTTGATCTTTACCCCATTATACCCGAGAGTAGTTGAAAAGGCGGTATCTATAACAGATCCCATGGATGCCTTTATTACCATCTCCTTGTCTGTTCTTACGAACAATACACCCATGTCCCTTGGTGCTGGTTTAAGGCAAACCTTTGAGAACTTTCCTGTGTGAAGTCCTATGCCTTCAAAGCAAACTTCCTGTTTTAAGGTACGTTGGAGTCGCATGATTGTCTAAAACATAAGCAAATATGATGCCAGCGATAATATGTTGTAAAATAAGGGTGTAAGGCTGAGAATGTGTTGATTCTTATCTATTGATTGTGTTTAAATTGACACAGTATTATGCTACTGCACCACCAACTACTATCTCGGGTATTCTGATGGTTGGCAACCCGTCTGATACAGGAACACCTTGTGTATCCTTACCACATGTCCCGATAGCAAACCCTAAATCAGAGCCAACCATATCTATAGATTCCAAGACATCTGGCCCATTACCTGCCAGTGTTGCACCTCTCACAGGTTCTCCTCTGTTTCCTTTGTTGATAAGATAGCCTTCCTGTACCTCAAAAACAAAATCACCTGTGACAGTATTTACCTGTCCGCCTCCCATTTTTTTTACAAAGAGGCCATACTCTACAGAGTTAATAATCTTTTCAGGGGACATAGTACCTGGCATAATAAAAGTGTTGGTCATCCGCGGTATAGGCCGATGCTGGTATGATTGCCTCCTGCCATTCCCTGTTGATTTTACCCCATCTTTTAGCGCGGTTAGTCTATCGTACAGATAGCTTTTTAAGATACCATTTTCTACTAGGACGGTCTGTTGGGAAGATGTACCTTCGTCATCAAACCTGAAAGAGCCTCTTTTCTTTGAGAGAGTTGAATCATCTATTACGGTAATAAGAGGGGATGCAATCTTCTGTCCTGTCTTTCGTGAGAATACAGATAGCCCATGTTGAGCAAGGTCAGCCTCAAGACCGTGACCTATGGCCTCGTGTATCATGGTTCCTCCTGCCTCTGAGGATATGATAACAGGCATCCTTCCACCAGGTGCTCTTCTCGCGGTGAGCATCATCACAGCCCTTTTTGCTGCCTTCAGGCTTAACTCTTCTATATTCACGTCATCAAATAGCTCAAAGCCTATTAAACCACCTGTGAGTTCGTATCCTGTCTGTATGATACCGTCATCTGATGCAATGATATGAATTGCTGTCAGTGTATGAACCCTTTCATCTTCTATAATTGTTCCGTCTGATGTTGAGATCTGAACCTTCTGAATGAAATCATTATAGGTTGCACTTACTTGTTGTATTCTATGGTCAAAACCCCTGGCTACAGTATTTGCCTTTCTCACGAGTGCCATCTTTTTCTCAATCGGAATATTTTCTGGAAATAACCTTATGTCAAACGATAAAGAAGGGATTTTCATATTGAGATTAATGACAGAATCAGTGTTTGTACCGGATGCAGCCCTGCACACCTCAGATGCAGCTGTCAATAAAGATTTCTCGGATAAATCATTACTGTATGCATAGGCAGACTTGCCATTATAAATAAGACGGATACCTACACCAGAATCAACACCTGTAATTACTTTTTCAATCTTATTGTCTTCAAGATGAATAATAACTACTTTTTTGGACTCAACAAATATATCTGCATAGTCACCACCGGATGAAAGAGTTTTCTTCAAGATTTTTAAGTGAAGATCATGATCAAGCATGTCACATTATATCAAAGGTTGTGGAAGTTTAGCGAGGTGGAGATGGGCTGTTACAATTTTTAATAATCTGCTATTATGTAATCATAAAAACTGAGGAGTAAAGGGATGCGAATTATATGCCAAAGATAGGAGTTGTAGGGGGGAGTGGTATTTACGATATAACGGGACTCACCATTACTGAGCACAAAAAGATGACAACTCCCTTTGGCGATCCTTCAGATACCTATCGCTTAGGCGAAATATCAGGTGTAAAGGTCGCATTTCTTCCACGACATGGCTCACCACATTGTATCCCTCCTCACCAGATAAACTACAGGGCAAATATATGGGGATTCAAGGAACTTGGCGCAGAAAGGATTATATCAGTGAATGCGGTAGGTGGGATAAGTCCTGAGATGAAGCCTGGAACAATTGTAATTCCTGATCAGGTTATAGATATGACAAAGGGGAGGAAGTCTACATTCTTTGACGGTGATGACGTTGTCCATATAGACTTCACAGAACCATACTGCGATGAGTTGAGAGAATCTCTTTTTAAAGCAGGCAAAAAATCAGAGATAGCATTAATGAAATCAGGGACATATGTATGTGTGGATGGACCGAGGCTTGAAACCAAAGCTGAAATTATATTTTTTAAGAGCATTGGTGCCAATGTTGTAGGGATGACAGTCATGCCCGAGGCATCACTTTCTCGTGAGGGTGAGCTTTGTTTTGCATGTGTTGCAGTTGTGACAAATTATGCTGCAGGGGTAACAGAAAAAAGGCTTACTACAACAGAAGTTATTGAAATGATGAAAAGAATGAGTGGAGTCGTAAGTGGTTTATTAAAGGAGACCTTTCCCCTTATTTCAGACAAGAGAAGATGTGCCTGTAAGGATGCCCTGAGAGAAGCGAGGATGTAAATATTTTATGGAGACCATTCTTATAGTAGAAGACAAAGAATCAATGTCAGAGATGCTGAAGGAGACTCTCGAGTCTGAAGGCTACAGGGTTATCATTGCGAGAGACGGCATAGAAGGCATGAAGTATCTGAAAGAGAGCAAAATAAACCTTGTCCTTACAGACCTTAAGCTTCCTAAAAAAGACGGTATAGATATCCTTAAGGTTTCAAAAGAAGAGAATCAGCTCATACCTGTTATTGTCATGACTGCGTTTGGTTCTGTTGAGTTAGCTGTTACAGCTATGAAGGAAGGTGCGTTCGATTTTATTACAAAACCTTTCGATACCGACCACCTCCTCATGCTCATAAAGAGGGCACTCGAGACACAGAGACTTCTTACAGAGAACATCCTGTTGAAGGAGGAATTTGCATCAAAGTTTGGGTTCCCGAGAATTGTCGGGAAAAGCAATAAAATAGAAGACGTTGCGCAGATGGTCCAGAAAGTTGCGCCCACAAAGACAACAGTGCTTCTCCTTGGCGAAAGTGGTACAGGAAAGGAGCTCTTTGCGAGGGCAATCCATAACGTGAGTAATAGACGGAATTATCCATTTGTGCCGATTAATTGTGCAGCAATACCGAGAGATCTCCTTGAATCCGAGCTTTTCGGACATGAAAAAGGTGCATTTACAGGAGCAGATTCAAGGAAACTTGGTAAATTCGAGCTTGCTGATAAGGGGACAATATTCCTTGATGAAATTGGTGATATGGATCTGGCTCTTCAGTCGAAGGTTCTCAGGGCGATAGAGGATGGTGAGATAGAAAGAGTAGGAGGTGTGAAAGGCATTAATGTAGATGTGAGGATTATTGCCGCAAGTAATAAAGACATTGAAAGGGCAGTTGAAGAAATGCTTTTCAGGGAAGACCTCTATTACAGACTCAATGTTTTTCCAATAAAGATACCACCATTGAGGGAACGAAGAGAAGACATCCCGTTGCTTGTTGAATACTTTATAAAAAAATATTGCCTTGAAATAAAGACTTCTCTAAAAACTGTTTCAAAAGAGACGCTCGATATACTTATGAGCTATCACTGGAAAGGGAATGTAAGGGAACTCGAAAATACCATAGAGCGGGCTGTTATCCTTTGTGATGGAGAAATGATTACACCGGAGCATGTTGTGCTCAGCCAGAGAGCTGTATCCGAATCTGTAGTGAGATCTCTTCACATGGAAGGAACTCTCGGGGATACAGCAAAAGAAGCATTAAGGATTGCAGAAACCCAGCATATTGTGAAAGCCCTCAGAGACACAAAAGGGAATAAGAGCAGGGCAGCTGAACTTCTTCAAGTGAGCTATAAGACACTTCTCACAAAGATTAAAGAATATGGAATTGAGGCTTGACAGTATTGTTCCTATAGAATTATCATAAAAATTGGTACTTGATTGAATATGTAATAAGTGGATTAAGCGAAAAGAGCCAATAACCAGATTACAATAACCAAACATAATATAAAATGAGTCAGGATAATTTATCCGGAGGATTGCAGTGTCAGGGCATTCAAAATGGGCACAGATAAAGCATAAAAAGTCACAGGTTGATGCAAAGAAGGGAAAGGTTTTTTCCAAAATAGCGAAAGAGATTACAGTCGCTGCAAGACTTGGAGGAGGGGACCTTACCGGAAATCCAAGACTAAGGACTGCGATAGAAAAGTCAAAAGATGTGAATATGCCCCATGATAATATAAAGAGAGCTATCATGAAAGGCACAGGTGAGCTTCCCGGAGTATCTTATGAGGAATCCATTTATGAAGGGTATGGCCCAGGTGGTGTTGCAATACTCATAGAAGTACTTACTGACAATAGAAACAGAACAGGTCCCGAGATAAGACATATTATGACCAAGAGCGGAGGGAATTTAGGAGAGGCTGGTTGTGTTGCCTGGATGTTTACACAAAGAGGATATATTCTTGTTGAAAAAACAAAGATTGACGAAGATGCAATAATGACAATAGCTCTTGACGCAGGCGCTGAAGACATGAGGAGTGACCCTAAAGAAGACAACTACGAGATTATCACAGCTCCTGAGGACATGAACAAAGTAAAGGCCTCTGTCGAAGCATCAGGCATCCCGATATCTCTTGCAGAGATCACAATGCTTCCTAAGAGTTATAGTGTCCTTGATGAAAAGTCAGCAGAGCAGATGATGAGGCTGATGGATGCACTTGAAGATCATGAGGATGTCCAGAATGTATATACCAATTTCGATATCTCTGACGAGGTGATGGCTAAGATTGCCACATAGAAGAACTCTTTCTATCCGTGCTACCTTCAAGAGAAGGTTCCTTGCGGGACTCTTGGTCACAATCCCCGTTATTGTTACCTTTGTCATAATTGGAACATTTTTCAGGTTTGTTGACGGTTTTCTTGAGCCCATTTACTACAGATTTTTTGGCTACCATGTCTATGGTCTCGGTTTTATATCAGCAATAGTGATTATTTTTATTATAGGTCTTGTCTCAACAAATGTCTTTGGGAGAAAGGTCATAACCTTCTTCGAAAAAATTATATTGAAAATACCTGTATTCAAAGGCATATACACAGCGATCAAACAACTTGTTGATGCTTTTTCACCTGAACGTCAAGGTACGGCTTTCAAAAAATTTGTTATTGTTGAATATCCAAGAACGGGTGTTTTCGTATTTGGATTCCTTACAAAGGAATATACTATTAAAGAACAGAAAGATGGGACTGAAATCTATCTGAGGGCAGTGTATATTCCCACAAATAACCTTTATCTTGGCGAGATAGTCCTTTTCAAGGAAGAAGATGTGCATTATACTGACATCCCCATAGATGAAGGGATTAAGATCATCCTTTCAGGCGGGATTGCTATCCCTGCAAGGATACCTGAGTCGAAATAATGAAGATAATGTGTGTGGTGTTAGCCGCAGGGATTGGAAAGAGGATGAATTCATCTTTACCAAAGGTTCTCCATATACTGCATGGTACTCCAATGCTCCAGTATGTCTTAAATACCCTTTATGAACTTAACCCTCTCAGGATTGTTGTGGTGGCAGGAAAACATCTTAAAGAAATAAAAGAATCTATAGGAGATGCCAATGTGATCTCTTTTGTTCAGCAGAAAGTGCCAATGGGTACAGGAGATGCACTTCTCAAAGCATGGACTGCACTCAAAGGATTTCAAGGGACAGTTGTGGTGGTGAACGGAGATACACCATTGATTATGTCAAAGACACTTAAACAGTTCTTGACCCTTCACAGTAAAGAGAAGAATAGTGTTTCCATGCTCTCATTTATTGCTGAAGACCCTGGTTCATATGGGAGGGTCATCAGAGATGGCGCAGGTGACATTATATCAATCGTCGAGGACAGGGATGCAACAGAACGTCAGAAAAAGATAAAGGAAGTAAACAGCGGGGTTTATGCGATTGAGACTGATACTCTGCATCTCTTAAAGGAGATAAAGCTTAATGAATTAAAAGGTGAATATTACCTCACAGATATAATCGGGGTTGCGAAAGAGAAGGGAATAAAGATAGGTGCATATTGCATTGGCTCTGAAGATGAGTTTATGGGTGTGAACACCAAAAAAGATTTTGAAAAAGTAAGGCAGTTAATGAGAGACAGGATAATAAAAAAGTGGGTGAACAGAGGTATCTGCTTTATAGATACCAGTTCAGTATATATATCAACGGACGTGAAGATAAACAAAGGTACAATAATTTATCCAAATGTTCATCTCGAAGGTAATACAAGAATAGGAAGAGGATGTACAATCTATCCTAATGTTCGGGTTCAGGATAGTATCATAGGAGATGGTGTGATTATTAAAGATTCGACACTTATTGAAGGGTCTGTGGTAAAGCGTAAGGCTTCAGTTGGACCATTTGCTCACATAAGGCCGGGTTCTGAAATTGGAGAAGAGGTAAAGATAGGAAATTTTGTTGAGGTGAAGAAATCAGTAATCGGCTCCCATACAAAAGCATCTCACCTTACCTATCTCGGAGATTCAAAAGTCGGGAAGAATGTCAATATTGGAGCAGGTACAATAACCTGTAACTATGATGGGTATAAAAAACATGTTACAATCGTAGAAGACGATGTGTTCATAGGAAGTGATTCCCAGCTAATTGCTCCTGTAAAGATAGGGAAAGGCGCGTACGTTGGTGCAGGTTCTACAATAACAAATGATGTCCCTTCTCTGGCACTTGGTTTGGGTAGAGCAAGACAGGTCAATATCGAAGACTGGGTTCTGAGAAAGAAGTTAAAAGTGAAAAAAGAAAGAAGCAAAAGAGCTAAGAGCTAAGAGCAACACCCTATGTACTTTGCTCTATGCTTTGTGCTGATGAAGATATGTGTGGAATAATTGGCTATATAGGTAAAAGAAATGCAGTATCAGTGATACTCGAGGGGTTGAAGCGTCTTGAGTACAGGGGATATGATTCTGCAGGCATTGCGTTTTTTTCTGATAAGGGCATTGAGGTGAGAAGAAGTACCGGAAAGATAAAAGAACTGGCCTCGCTCTTTGAATCAGAAAAACCATTCAGTCACACTGCAGTAGGTCATACGAGATGGGCTACTCATGGGAGGCCCACAGAGGAAAACGCCCACCCGCACAAATCTCACAGCATTGTGTTAGCGCATAATGGAATTATAGAGAATTACTTTCATCTTAAAGAAAAGTTGGTAGAAAAGGGATATCAGTTTAAGTCAGAAACAGATACAGAGGTTCTCTGCCATCTTATAGAAGATTATGCGAAGACATATCCATTTGAAGAAGCGGTGAGAAACGCCCTGAAAGAAGTGAAAGGGACATATGCCTTTGTAGTTCTTAAAGAGGACGAGCCTGGTAAGATTGTGGGTGCGAGAAAGGATAGTCCACTTGTTATCGGTTTAGGTGAGGGTGAGTTTTTCATTGCATCTGACGTTCCTGCATTTCTGAATTATTCGAGAAACGTGATTTATATTAATGATGGTGAGATCGTTGTCTTGACAGCTGATGGGATCAAGATCACAGGATCTGATGGGAACAATGTGAGAAAGGATGTGAAATCTGTGCCATGGAGCCTTTCAATGGCAGAGAAGGGTGGATACAAGCATTTTATGCTTAAAGAGATATACGAACAGCCAAGGGCGATAGGAGATACACTGAAAGGGAGATTTTCACCAGAAAGCGGAGAAGTGAATTTCGAAGAGTTTGGCCTGAGCATCGATGAATTGAAGAAGACTGAAAAGATTTTTATTGTTGCCTGCGGTACTTCTTATCACGCTGCTCTTATAGGCAAGTACATGATTGAGCAACTTGCAAAGATTCCCGTTGAAGTTGATATTGCGTCAGAGTTTCGCTATAGAAGTCCCATTGTGAAACCTGGAGATCTTATGATTGTGATAACCCAGTCCGGGGAGACTGCTGATACACTTGCGACACAGAGAGAAGCGAAAAGGCTTGGTGCAAAGGTACTCAGTATATGTAATGTTGTCGGGAGTACATCTTCAAGGGAAGCCGATGCGGTATTTTATACTCATTCAGGACCAGAGATTGGAGTTGCCTCGACAAAGGCGTTCACCACTCAGGTTGTTGGGCTTTACCTTTTTGCAGTCGGTCTGGGGAAGATAAGAGGTGTGATCTCAGAAAGTCTTGCAAAAGAATTTTTAAGAGAGCTTCTTATGCTTCCAGGAAAGGTTGAGGAGTCGTTAGCTATGGATGAGAGTATCAGTATGACTGCAAGAGTTTATTTTAAGGCAAGAGGGTTTCTTTTTCTCGGAAGAGGTATCAATTATCCAATTGCACTTGAAGGTGCATTAAAGTTAAAGGAGATATCATATATACACGCAGAGGGATATCCTGCTGGTGAGATGAAGCATGGTCCCATAGCGCTCATAGATGAAGAAATACCGGTTGTTGTCCTTGCACCTCGGGATACCCTGCGTGAAAAGATAATTTCTAATATTCATGAGGTCAAAAGCAGGGGAGGAAAGGTCATATCGATTACAAATGGTTCTGACAGTGAAGTGTTTGGAATTTCGGATAAATGTATTTCTGTCCCCTATACAAATCTTTATCTTACCACTGTAGTGATGGCTATTCCGATGCAGCTACTCGCATATCATATTGGAGTGTTGAGGGGTTGTGATGTTGATCAGCCAAGAAATCTTGCAAAAAGCGTTACTGTCGAATAAAAACTATTTTTGTTTTTTGGATGTCCCGTGTTTTTAACTCATGAATTATGCAGACATAAAAATACAGTAGTGATGCGACAGGATGAAGTGGTAGATTTAAATAACATAAATCTGTTAAGATAAATTGTCAAAGGAGATTCCTATGCAAGATTTAAATCCCCAGCA
>Ga0315284_10013952_pt1 | contig 11453 bp, 9 predicted proteins | sample YL17G09_16_MG_FD_203696 | JGI IMG/M metagenome (GOLD analysis project Ga0315284, IMG submission 203696) | Sediment microbial communities from Yellowstone Lake, YNP, Wyoming, USA - YL17G09_16 | ecosystem: Environmental > Aquatic > Freshwater > Lake > Sediment | place: USA: Wyoming | collected... | reverse complement strand
TGAATCTCGTGGGGAACGCCGTCAGATTCACCCCCGAAGGCGGCGAGATCCGGGTAGCGGCGAGAGTCAGTGAGTCCAAGGACAGAGTGCTGGTAAGTGTATCGGATACTGGGCCCGGCATCGCGAGGCAGTTCCACCGTGCCATCTTCGACAGATTCGCAGCCGTTCAGACGGATGGCGCAGCCGGTCGCACCTCGAGCGGGCTCGGTCTGACATTCGCCAAGATGGTGGCAGAGGCGCACAAAGGACAGATACTACTCGATAGCGAGCCCGGCCGCGGCAGCATGTTCACCCTCTCTCTGCCGGCACTCAAGGCTTGCAGCCAACGTTACCCTGGACGAGCCGTCACCGTGTAGTCGGCCTATAGGGCGTTCGATGGGTTTCCCTGGCGGAGGTGCTCAGCGCCCGCCCCCTCCCTCCCCTACTGTCTCACCTGTTTCCGCGATATCAAGCATGCGCCTTGTTACCGCCAGTAGCTCTCTGGCCTCGAAGGGCTTCGTCAGGTAGAGGTCTACCCCGCTCGCCCACCCTTGCACGACCTCGGCATCGCTTCTTCGGGCGGTGAGCATGATAACGGGGATTGATAGCGTCTCGGGCTTTGCCCGCAGCAGGCGGAAGGTCTCGAAGCCGTCCAGTACCGGCATCGCCACATCCAGGATGATGAGATCAGGGCGCTGCGCTTCTACCGCGAGCAGGCACTCAGCGCCATTGGTTGCCGCAGTCACCTCCAGCCCCTCCGCCTGGAGGGTAGCGCGCACCAGTCTCACGACGCCCGGATCGTCATCCACTACGAGCACTCGTTTTGGCACGGTGAAACTACCTTTCGCCTCTGGGATACTCGCCCCGGCGGCGTGCCCCCAGGGCGCAAAGGCCGGAGATCCCGGCCGCCTGCGCCGGTCGGCGTATCCCGGGGGTGCGATCCGCATACTGCGTTTCGATGCTCATCCTTGCCGATCATCCTCTGCCAGAGGGACCGTGAATCTGAACGTGGTCCCTTCACCAACCTTGCTCTCAACCCATACCTTACCACCCTGGGCCTCAACGATGAGCTTGCAGAAATACAGGCCCAGGCCGGTTGACGTGCGACCGGACCAAGGCGCCCCGTCGGTCCGGGCGAACTTCTCGAAAACGCGCCGCTGGGCCTCCACCGGGATGCCCATACCAGTGTCCGAGACGCTCACCACCAGCAGGCCGCCTGCTCGGTCGGCGGTAGCCGTCACACTGATCTTACCTCCGGATTCCGTGAACTTGACCGCGTTGCCCACCAGGTTTGTGACCACCCGACGCAACCGTTCCCTATCCCCCTTCACAGGCGGCAAGTCTGCAGGTATATCGACGGTGAGAGTCAGTTTCTTCTCCTGGGCAAGCACTTCGAGCAGATGCGCCCCGTCCCGGATGAACTCGGCCGCCGACATCTTGATCGCCTCTACTACCGGCGCGCCGGCCTCCAGTCTTGTCACATCGAGCAGATCGTTGACCATGTGCAGCAGCCGGGACGCGCCGTCCTGCGCGATCACGGCAAGCTCCCTATCCTGCTCTGGAAGCTTGCCGGCCGGAGTGAGACTTGAGAGGCCACCGATCACCGCAGTCAGCGGCTGGCGAAGGTCGTGCACCAGAGAGTCCACCAGCACATTCTTCTGGTGATCGAGTTGCCTTAGCTCGCGGTTCTGCCTGACCACGACGCGGAGGAAGTAGAGCGTCAGCAGCGCGGCAAACACTGTCTCCGCGGCTAGCGACAGCATGTGAGATGCGAACATGCCGCGCACAGGGATGAGCTCCATGAAGACCAAGTGGTACGTGAGCTGCCAGATGGCAAAGAGGACGAAGGCAAGCAGTGCCACGGCGACAACGGGGTAGGACCTGTATCGTTCGGCTCGGTTTGACATCGTAGGCGACTCCCCTGGGAGATCACTATCACAGGCCAACATCGGACGCAGCAGCCGATGCGGCGTGCTTTGCCTCATCCCACTCGAAAGGTAGTCAGAGCGCTCGAGTGAGTCGGGAACGGCTGTATGAGCGCAATCGCCGCCGCCTCGGCTGCTCGGACGCGAAGCGGAGAGGTGGGTGCGCTCACCCGCCTTCAGCAACCATTTGCTGCTCTCTGGTGAGTAGACCCCGTGCAGCCTTCCGGAACCGTCCCTGGGCGTTGGCGATATCCTGTTGCACCTGCGCCAACGCCGCCATCTTCTCCTGGAGTTGGGAGGAAGCGATGCCCTTGTGCTTCTGGGCCTCGTCCAGGAAGCGGGGCACATCTGTGCGCATGGCATCCCGCTTCCGGGTCAGCTCCTCGGCAACGCGTTCGTAGCTGGCATCAAGCTTCCTGAGCTCTTGCACCTGACGCGCCGAGAGACGCAGGTGCTGCCGTTGAGCGATCAGCCGCTGCGGCTCGAAGACAGCGCTCTCGTCCGGCGTCCGCACTGGTCGGTCTACTGTGTCTACCACCCGCGGCCTGGACTGCTGCGCAGCAGACTTGCGCAGTACCAGCGCCGCCACCAGCACCAGCCCGACGAAAGCCAGTGCCCGAACGATGCGCAGCACGAAGACCTGCCGTGCAGTCCATTCGGGCCTCATGCCGTCCTCCGGCCCAGCCGCCGGTTCACCCAGGTTCCGAAGTCGTCCACGTAGGTGTAGAGACATGGGATCACGAACAGCGACAGAACGGTGCCGACGGAGAGGCCTCCGATCACTACCGTGGCGAGAGGGGAATAGGCGTCGATCCCGGTCTTCGGGAAGAATGCCACCGGTATCAGCACCACGATAGTGATCAACGACGTCATCAGGATGGGGCGAAGCCGCACCGAGGCCCCTTCCAGGATCGCATCCCTGCGCGGCTGGCCCTCTGCGCGCAAGCGCAATACCAGGTCTATCAGCAGGATCGCTACTGTGATGTCCATTCCGGTGAGGATCACGATAGCCAGGATCGAGACGGTGGAGAAGGTCTGGTGGGCGAGGAAGAGAGCGAAGAAGATCCCTGACAACTCCAACGGCAGGGACAGGACCATGTTGAGGGGCTGGGCGAAGCCACGGAACTGCGCGATCAAGGTGAGCAGAATGAAGATGACAGCCAGCCCCAGCATGCGAATAATGCGGTTGAAGCTGTCCATCATCTGGGTCATATCCCCCCGCATCTCCATGCCGTAGCCGGGAGGGAAGTTCAGTCCCATGAGAGACCGCATCATCACCGCCATAGAGAGTGCCATTGAGCCCGGTCCGCCCCGCCGGTAGTACCCGAGGATAGAGATGACGCGCCGGTCGGGGCCGTCGTGCTCAATGAGGCTGGGACCAGGCCGGTAGCGGACGTCGGCGATGCTCGTGAGTGGTACCTGTTGTCCCATGGGCGTCGTGATGTAGAGCTGGTCGATGTTGGCCGGGTAGGTGCGGTTCGGCTGATCGTAGCGGATGTTCATGGTGAACTTGCGCAGGTTGTCCAGATAGTAGAACTCCCGCGGCAGTCCGCCACCCAGGGCATAGTACGCCTGCTCGGCGACCGAGCCCACACTCATCCCGATGTCCTGAGCGCGCCGGCGGTCCACCTCCACCTCGTAATAGGGCTGGGTCATCGCCCAACTGGTCGACACCTGGTAGAGACCAGGAATGTCGGCGGCGATCTTTCGGGAGGCCTCTCCCAGCTGGTACAGGGTGTCCAGGTCCTTGCCGTAGATGATCACCTGCACCGGCGCCGCGGAGGTGGCCATTACATCCGCCCCCATCTCCTTGATCTGGAGTCGACGGATCCCGGGGATAGTGTGCGTCGCCTCCTGCTGCACCGCGTCGATCACCTGCCAGATGCTCCTGCCGCTCTTGCGCTCCTCTTTGTCCTGCAGGGTGATCATCAAGTTGGCGGTGTTGACCAGGCCGGCCGAGTAGCCCGTGTAATACAGGCCCATCCCTTCGAATCCGATATCGGTGGAGACCCGCGTCACCTCGGGCTGGCGCAACAGGAGCTGCTCCAACTGGTAGGTCATAGCCTCGGTCTTGGCGAGCGAGGTGCCGGGCTGCGCCTCCATCGTGCCGAACGCCTGGCTCACGTCGGCGATGGGCATCATCTCGCTGCCCAGGAAAGGATAGATGGCCAGACCGAGAATGATGGTGGTCACGGCGATCGCGATCACCAGGCCTCGGTTGTTCAGGCTCCACGAGAGCGCCCGGCGGTAGCCGCTTTCAAGCCGTTCCAGCAGACGCACCGAATGGGCGAGCAGTCGGTCAAGACGACTCTTTCCATGGGCGGCCGGCTTCATGATGTGGGCCGCCATCAGCGGGGTGAGGGTGAACGAGACGATCATCGAGACTAGCAAGGCCACGATGATGGGCCAGACGATCCCGCTGAACATGAGTTGCACGATGCCGCCGCTGAAAGCCAGAGGAACCAAGGCGATGACGATGATGAAGGTGGCGGCCATCACCGCCAGCCGCACCTCCATGATCCCTTCCACGGCCGCCCGGGGCGGCGACTTGCCCATCGCCAGGTGCCGCTGCACGGAGTGCAGGTCCACGATCGAGTCGTCGACCAATCGCCCGATGGACAGCAGCAACCCGATCAGCGTGGTGCTGTTCAGCGTGAACCCGAAGACCCAGAGGATGAGCATGGTCATGCCGAGGGTGGTCGGAATAGTGGTCAGGGAGATCAGCGTGCTGCGCCACTCGCCCAGGAAGAACAAGATGACGATGCCGGTAAGGATCACCGCCACGATCAGCTCTTCCCGCATGTTCTTGAGCAGGATGCTCACGAAGTGGGAGTTGTCGTAAGCGGGTGTGAACTTGAGTCCCGGGTTCTCCTGCTCGATCTTCTTGAGCTCAGCCATGGTGTCGCGGATCACACGCGGCGAGCTCGCCCAGGGGGTCTCGATGATGCTGACCCCAACCGCTCCCTTGCCATTGAAGTGGTAGGCGCTGCGACGCTCTCGGTGGTCGTCGGATACCTTCGCCACATCCCGCAAGTAGACGATCCGTCCCTTGTAGGCACCCACTGGGTAGTCGGCCACCATCTCCGCGTTGGTGGCGCGAGCAGGGAAGCGGACGATGTACTCGTGCTCCTGAGCGGTGAGCCTTCCGCCGGAGCGGTCGACGTTGTTCGCGTCCACGGCATCGCGGGCGTCGGTGATTGAAAGGCCGTAGGCGGCGAGCTTGTCCCGGTCTACCTGGATGCGCAGCTGCCTCTTCAGACCGCCGCTGGTCATCACCCCCCAGAGGTTTGGGACGCGTTGCTTGAGTCGGTTGACGAGTTGGTTGTCGGCGAAGGTGCGTAAAGCAATGTCGTCCCAGCCCTCCCCCTCCATGGCGAGGACGAGCACGGGGAGGTTGAGAGGATCGATGGGCAGCACCCAGGAGGGCTTCAGGTTGGCCGGGTCGTATGGAAGATCGGCCTGCACCGTGGTCATCAACTGCTGGATCTCGACCAGGGCCCGCTGCATGTCCCAGCCGTAATAGAACTCGACCGTCACGACCGAGAAATCTTCCTGTGAAGTGGACCGGATGAAGTGCACCCCTTTCACATCCGTCATCCGCTCTTCGATGGGCTTGGAAATGTAGGTCTCGATCTCCTCTGCTGAGAAGCCGGGGTAGCCGGTGATGATGCCGATCAGGGGCGATTCCACGTAGGGCATCATGCGGGTCGGCAGCAGGTAGGCGATGGCTCCGACGGACAACAGCACCACTGCCAGGTAGAAGGCGATCACGGTGTAGGGGTGACGCAGTGACCAAGCTGGAACGGTGCCAGAGAGAGGTCCGCTGTAGCCGGCGTCATCGGAGGATGCGGGCAGGCCTGTGGTGTCCGGTGTCTCTGCCATGCTACATCCCCGGCATGCTGGGCGTGGCTTTCCCTGATTGCTTGCTTCCGGACGGCGCAGCCGCCGGCGGCTTGATCGCGGCCGCCGTTCCTCCCCAGGGCACTCGAGTCACCTCCTGACCGTCGGACAGACCTTCCATCCCGGCGTACACTACCTCATCGCCTGCCTTCAGACCGCTGATGACCTCAGTTCGCTCCGGGCCGGCCAGGCCGGTCACGATGGCTTGCTGGGAAGCCTTCTCGTCTTTGATCAGCCACACTGTCGTCTTCTCGTTGACGGTGAAGACAGCACGGCGAGGGATGGAGAGCACGCCGCGTCTCTCCACCAGCACGAAGTCCATCGCCAGGTATTGGCCGGGTATCAGCTTGCCGCCGGAATTGGCCACAACGGCCTCGGCGATCGCGGTCCGAGCGGCCGGGTCCTGCACGGGGAAGAGTGAGGTGACCGTGGTCCGAATGGTCCTGCCTTGGAAGGGCAAGTGGGCGACTACGGAAGTGCCGACTCGCATCCGCTTCAGATCGCGTTCAGGTACGTTCGCCTGGAGGCGCACCCGGCCAAGATCCGCCATTCGGACGATCGCCATGCCTGGCCCGACCACTACGCCTGGCGAGACGAGCCGCTCCAAGACAACTCCGTCTATGGGGGCCGTGATATCCGTGTATCCCTGGAAGGTGGCGGCCGTGAGTCGGTTGGCAGCGGCCTTCGCTTGGCGCGCCTCAGCCGCGCGCAATTGGGCGCGCGCCGCCTGCAACTCCGCGACCGCCGCTTGCGCGCCTGCCTGACCGGCAGCGAGATCGGCGTTCGCCTGTGCGACTCGCGCTTTGGCCTGCTCGACCGCTGCTTTGGACGACAGGTAGCGTGCTCGCTCGCTGTCGTACTCTTCCCTGGAGATCGCCCCCTTCTCAAGCAACTGCTGCTCACGCCTGAACTCAGCGTCCCAGTAGGAGAGATCGGCCTCCGACTTGCTCAGCTCCTGCTCCGCTTGCCCCACCATCTGCTTGGCCGAGTCGACGGCGAACCGGGCCTGGGAGCGGCGCTGTTCAGTGGCTGCGACTGACGCGCGGTATTGATCCACGTCCGCCTTGGCGGCCCCGAGTTCGGAATCTGCGGCCTGCGCCTCAAATGTCCGTTCGGGAGCGATGAGGCGAGCGATCACTTGGCCGACCCGCACCCGATCACTCGCATAGACTGTGAGGTCCGCCAATCTTCCCTCGACCCTGGGGTAGACGCTCTGCTCCAGGTAAGGGACGACCGAACCGGTGTACGTCACCTGGTCTACAACTGTGCCATACGCCGCCTTCTCAGTGGTCACCGGTGCCGTGTGGTTGGGCGGGGCCATCTCCTCCATTCCCGCCATCTCCATGCCCCCCATCAGCTTCTTCTCGCGCCGAGCGGCATCTGCTCGCAGCACCACCGCGATGATCACTGCCACTACGATCAACCCCAGTGCCAATGCCAGCTTGAGGAAACGCTTCACAGGCCCCTTCCCACTGCCCTGTCCATCTGGGCCTTCGTGACGGCCAGCTCATATCGAGCGTTCAGGTTGTTCACTCTTGCTCGAACCAGGGCGGTGAGAGCATCCAGTCTCTCGACCAGGATAGCCTTGCCCGTCTCGTAGCGGAGGACCGCGATCCGATGATCCTCCTCTGCCTGGGTCAGCGCGGCTTCGCTGGTACGGACGTTCTGCTGGGCTGCCTGCACCATCAGCCAGGCTGTGCTGACCTGCTCTCGCACGGACAAACGGATTGACTGGCGGGACGCCTCCAGCTTGCGCACCTCAGCCTCCTGCTGGTCCACCCATGAACGGCGACTGCCACCATCCAGCAGCGGCAAGCTTGCCACTAGCCCGACGGTATGCCCATTGCGGCTGCCGATCTCGGCCCCGCTCTGCCAGTCCTGCATTGCCATCCCATAGAGCTGCGGCCGGTATGCGGCCCTGGCCTGGCGGACAGCCTGCCCCTGAGCCGCCACCGATTCCCCCGCCCCAATCAGCTCGGGCCGGACCTTCTCGGCCGAGGAGATCTCGTCACTCAATAGAGGAACTGCCACCTCACCTGACAGACCATCGGTCAAGGCCAGGCTCGAAGTGAGGTCAATGCCCATCGCTGTCTTCAGGGACACGACCGCTGCCTCGGCCTGGGCGCGGACATTGGTGAGCTCCTGGGTCACATTCGCCAAGTCGGTCTGATTCCTCAACACATCGTAGAGAGGCGCCTTCCCGACATCGTAGCGCTCGCGGGCCACTCGGACGCTTTCCTCGGCCGCCGCCAGCCACTGTTCATAGATGGTCACCGTCTCCGATGCCTGCAGCGCTCGGTAGTAGCGCTGGCGCACCTCCAACTCCACGTCCAGGCGCACGCCGCGGAGCCCGGCCTCGCTCGACCGGGACTTCGCCTCCGCCTCGCGCACCCCGGCACGCAGCTTCCCGCCGGTGTAGAGCGGTAACATGGCCGTCAAGTTCAGATCGCCGAAGCGCCGCTCAGGCACGGACATGATGCTAGTTGGGTCGATCCCCGGCGGGGAGGTAAGGATACTGCCGAAGTTCCCCACCGTGCCGTAGCCGGTCGTGGACACCCGCGGCCGCGTCATCGCCCGCGCGCTCCCTACCTCCGCCTGTGATCGGTATAGCTCCTCCTCTGCCTGTCGCAGCAGCGGACTCTCAGTGAGCGCTACCTTCACTGCATCCGCAACTGACATCGGTCCACTGACCACTTTGAAGGCAGGACCGCCAGCGTTCTCGGCCACTGACGGGAGCGCAGGCGCGGGAGTGGGAGACGGCGGAAGGGGCGGCTGATCCGGCGTGGGGGCCGCGAGCTGCCCGGAAGCGGGAAACGCAAGGCATCCCGCGATGGTGAGCGTCAATAGCACCCGCAGGCGCAGACTCCGAGGCCGTGTCATCATGCGTGACACGTTGGCTTCTTCGAGCGCATATCCCTTCCCAACCATGTCGGAATACTGTGCATCAGCGCGCAACGGCTGCGCACGTGGTCTGTCACCATCATACTTCTAGATCTCGCATGAAGGCGGCCGTCTCCTCCGGCAAAGCGGTGTTGATGTACATGCCGGAGCCAAAGCTCGAAGCCCGCCTGGAGGGTGAGACGGGGTAGTACCTGGATGTGCCAGATGTAGTAGTCCTTATCCTCATCCTCGACTGGCGCACTGTGGATGATGTAGTTGAAGTCCGGGTTGCCGAGCCCATAGTAGAGCTTCTTGAGGACGGTTTGGAGTACAGTCGCCAGGTCGGGGATAGCGCTGTCGCTGATGCGGCCGAACGAAGAGCTGTGAGACTTGGGCACGATCCAGGTCTCGAAGGGAACGCGCGACGCGAAGGGGTGGAAGGCGGCGAAGCCCCCGGTCTCTATCAGCACCCGAGTCCCTTGCCGCAGCTCCTCGTCCCGAACGACGCAGTGGATGCAGCGGCCGGTGTCATCGTGGTACCGGGTGGCAGTCTCATACCGGATGCGAACGCTTGCGGGCACCACAGGGGTGGCCACAATCTGTGAATGCGGGTGCTCCAGTGAGGTGCCTGCGGCCCGACCGTGGTTCTTGAAGATCAGGATCAGCCGGATTTGCTGATCCTCGCGCAGCGCGAGATGACGGGCGCGGTAGGCTCGGATGATGTCCTCAACTCGATCGAGCTCCATGAGCGCTACGGGCTGGTCATGCCGTTGGGTCTCCACGACCACCTCGTGCTTGCCATAGCCCGTCATCCCCCTGAACAAGCCCGCGTCTCGTCGCTCCAGTCCACCCTCGGGCACCAGCGCCGCGAACTTGTTAGCCATCGCCCGCACCCGCCAGGAGTCCGCGATCCCGCCGTCCGGTCGAATGGCGAAGTCCTCCGGTGGGGTCAAGTGTTCATTCCCCGGGCAGAATGGGCACTTGGGGTCGTAGGCTTCGACCGCGGGCGGCAGCGCATCCCTCTGAAAGTCGTGCGGGCGCCTCGCGCGCTCGGTCGCGATGATCACCCACTCATGAGTTGTTGGGTCCTGCCTGATTGCGGGCATGGCGGCCTCATCTGAATGCAAGGATCAGGTCGAACCTGGTCTCTTGTCTGACTATGCCGCAAGGATGCGTCTACCTTCCGAGCGAATAGGGCGGGTAAGCGACACGGCTGATGCCTGTTGCGCGTTCGGCACAATGGCAACCGTTGGGGGTGACCAGGCTGTCCAGTCACCCCTGCAGTCTAGCTGCCAAACGCTCGCCCGGACTGATCCTGCTGGGACGCCCGAGTCGCAAGTGGGTACGTATACGGTAAGCGTCTGTCCAGCCCGCCGCTGGTGCGGGTCCATCGGGAGCACCGGGTCGCTGCCTGCTGTTCCGAGAGCAAAGGACTGATGTGATAGGGGGTCGTGGATGGCGAAGAGAGTGCTGGTCGTAGATGACGACCCGCAGGTTGTAGTCATCGCCCGAGTGGTTCTCGAGCAAGCGGGCTTTGAGGTCATGGTCGCCTCGGATGGCGCAGAATGCCTGGACATGATCGCAAAGCAGCGCCCAGGCCTCGTCATACTGGATGTCGCCATGCCGGTCATGAACGGCATCGAGGCGTTGCGCGCGATCCGGCAAGGACCAGACACCACCACCCTCCCAGTCATCGTGCTCAGCGCCCGAACGGAGGATCGCGACGTCGCTGTCGGCCAAGCGGCCGGAGCCGACCTGTACCTGGCGAAGCCGTTCACCCCAGAGGAACTCACTGCTGCGGTGAACCGACTCTTAGATATGGCAGGGGAGCGGGACTAGCGATAGGCGAAATCTGGGTGCGCGCCGCACCCGTTGGAGTCCGTGTGTGCTGCGAGTGTTGATCGCGGAAGACGAAGTTGCACTAGCCTTAGCCCTTCGCCGACAGCTGGAGAAGAGCGGGTGCGAAGTCGTCGGCCTGGCCGCGGATGGCAAGCAAGCGGTGGAGTTGTGCCAGGCGACACGGCCCGACGTGGTTCTCATGGATGTTGGCCTGCCGGTCATGGATGGCATCAGGGCCACCCGGACGATCATGCAGGAGTGTCCGACGTGCGTGCTCATCCTCACTGCTTTCCACGGCCGCGAGATCTCCGTCGAAGCGGAGGCGGCCGGAGCCATGGGCTGCCTCGCGAAACCCACGAGCGCGCCCGATGTGCTCCGGGCGGCAGAGAGCGCACTGGCAAGGTTCGCCGAGTTCGGTGTCATCCGCGCGGAATCCGAGGACCTTGACGCGGCCCTACTCTAACTAAGTCAAGCCCCATTCGGTGCCTTTCTTGCCTCTCGTGTCTGTTCATCTTCGGGCAGGCGCGCACGCGGGAGCGCCCCTGAGGGGCCGCGTTCGCATTCCTCCACTGGTCGCGGCGACGTCTCCCGCTCTGCCGCGTGGCGACCCTACTCTGGCACGGTCCCGCCGCTCGGAGGCGAGCCGTCACCTTCCTTCATCGGCCATCGCGGAGACGAGACGGCAGCGGTAGATGCTGAAGCAGAAGGTCACGTCTCCGTCGGCGTCCCTTGCAGGGCCGCGCCACCGTCTGCCGTCTTCGCCTCCGCAAACCAGCGGGTCGCCTCAAAGCACACGCGGTTCTTTGCCAGCGCGTAGCACAGGGCCAGCAGCTTGCGCGCGAGGGCGACCTGGGTCTGGCGGGAAGGATGTCCCTGCGCCTTGCGCTGCTGCGCCCACGCGCCTCCCAGCCTCCCGGCTCGCATCTGGCC
>Ga0315284_10013951_pt1 | contig 11453 bp, 12 predicted proteins | sample YL17G09_16_MG_FD_203696 | JGI IMG/M metagenome (GOLD analysis project Ga0315284, IMG submission 203696) | Sediment microbial communities from Yellowstone Lake, YNP, Wyoming, USA - YL17G09_16 | ecosystem: Environmental > Aquatic > Freshwater > Lake > Sediment | place: USA: Wyoming | collected... | reverse complement strand
ACCGATTATTTCCTCGGAGGCCGGGCCGTCGGGGCCTGGATGACGGCTTTCACCTACGCCGCCGCCTACTTTTCGGCCGTCCTGTTCATCGGGATTGCAGGCAAAGTGGGCTGGGGATTCGGGCTCTCCGGCCTCTGGATAGCGGCGGGCAACACTCTCATCGGGGTGCTCGGCGTCTGGTGGCTTCTCGGCAAGCGCATCCGTCGGATGTCGCTGGACTACCAGGTCACGACGATGCCCGAGTTCCTGGAAAAGCGCTACGGCAGCCGCACCCTCAAGCTTGTTTCTTCGCTGGCCATTTTTGTTTTCCTGGTCCCCTATTCGGCCGCCGTGTTCATCGGCCTGGCCTACCTTTTCAACGTCAACTTCCACCTGACCTATGTCCTGGCCCTGGGAATCATGGGTCTGTTCACGGCCTTCTACCTCGTGCTCGGCGGCTACAGGTCGATGACCATGATCGACGTCGTCTTCGGGATGATCATGTGCGTTGGTTCGTCGATCCTCATTGTCAGCACGATCGATAAAGCGGGTGGGCTGGGCCGCCTGACGGCCGGCCTGGCGCAGATCAATCCCGGGCTTACGGCCGCGGTCGGCCCGGGCGGGTTCTGGCCCCTTTTCTCCCTGGTCTTTCTGACAAGCGTCGCTCCGTTTGGTATGCCCCAGCTCGTCCAGAAGTTCTATGCCATCAAGGACGAAAGAGCGATCCGCCGGGGCATGATTTTCTCAACCCTCTTCGCCGCCCTCATCTCCGTCGCCGCCTATTTCACGGGAGCGGCCGCCCGCCTTTTCCTGAGTCCTGAGACGGCGCCGGGCGCCTTCTCGCAGGGAAAGCCGGTGTTCGACGCCCTGATGCCGGAGTTCCTGGCCAATGTCGTCCCCGGTTCCCTTTCCATCCTGATGTTGCTCCTGATCCTTTCCGCCTCCATGTCCACTCTGGCGGCGCTCGTCCTGATTTCGAGCTCTTCGGCGGCCAAGGACCTCTACGGCGGTTTCATCAAGACGGACGTCTCGGACCGCGCCCTCACCCGTCTGATGAGATTGTTCAGCGCCGTCTTCGTCCTCCTTTCGGTTGTCCTGGCGTATTTCAAGCCGGCGAGCATCGTCTCCATCATGTCGGTGTCGTGGGGAGCCGTCGGGTCCTTTTTCCTCGGGCCTTTTATCTGGGGGCTTCTCTTCCGGCGGGCGACGAAAGCCGGCGCCTTCGCTTCCTCCCTCCTGGGCCTGGGGACTTGCCTTGTCCTCGCCTTGACGGGCATGCAGGCGCCGCAAGCGGGGACGATCGGGATGATGGTTTCGCTCGCCGTTATCCCCGCGCTCAGTCTGGTCGGGGTCAGTAGCGGAACATCAGCTCGAAGCGGAACCAGTTGAACCGGCTCGCTCCGGGCCGGTAGAAGTCGCCCGGCCGGAAATGGTCCCATTGGAAATGGCCGGAGAGGTATTGGCTGATCGTGAAGTTGAACCGGCCGACGAGGAGCATTCCGCGTCCGACTCCCTCTCCGCCCGGGAATGCCGCCGGGTCCCGCTCGTCGGCTCCCAGCCGGTGACAGGTGAGGGTGGCGTTGGCCCGGCTGCCGAAATCGAGGACAAGCGAGCCGTAGAGGGAAGTCAGGTTGCTCCAGTAGGCCACTCGGCTCTCGCGGATAAACGTATAGATGTAGCCCTCGCTCCATTTGGGCCAGCGGCTGAAGACAGGGTCCCAGGCTTCGTACTTCTCCGTCTCCGGCCGGTCGCCGCTCAGGAATATTCCCCCAAATACCAGGGTCTTGAGGAAGGGGACGGCGTTTCCGGTGCTATAGTCGAGGTGGAAGATCCCGCCGAGCGCCCCGCGGTCGGCTTTCCCGTACGACCCCGCTTGAACGGCGCCCTCGAAAGTCAAGAGGAGCGGCTTACTGATCGGAACCTGGAGCCGCGCCCCGAGCGTGTTGAACCTGGAAGCGACGTCCGCCACGTCCACACGATCGATCGTCTTTCTAATGAGGTAGGCGTCCAGCGTCGACTTCCCGAACCGTCCTGAATAATAGACGGCCAGGGCCTTTTCCGGCCGCTCCACCAGGAGCTGGTCCTGGTCATGGATGGTCGGCAGCAAGGTATCCGTCTTGTCAATGGAGTGGAGGAGAAAAATGATTTTGTGGTTCGGCCGCGCTTCGTAATCGAGGCGCAAGGCATTGAAATAGAAAGAGCGCGAGCCGTCCAGGGGATTCCCGTCGGCGATCACGAAACCTTCGCCCAGGAAGATATCCTGGCGGCCGGCGGTGAGAGTGAAGGGCAGGCCCTGCGGGAGCTTCCACTTGACGTAGAGGTTATCGAAGAAGACTTCGTTCCAGCCGAAAGGCCGGTCCTTGGGGACGAAGTAAACCCTGAACTCGTTGGTCAGCTTGCCGGTGACTTCCAGGCCCTTGGCGGCAAACCACTGCAGGCCGAGAGTCGTCTTGTTCCTCGTATAAGCGAACTTCTCGGATGATGCGTCGTTGAGGTTGATGGCGTTGTCCCAGGTTTCGGACCGGAATCGCTCGGCGAAGATCAGCTTGAGCCGGGGGGCGGGCTTGTCTTCCGCTCCGGCGGGGGATGCGGTCCGGGCAAGCAACGTCAATCCTGCCAAGAAGCAGAGGAAGGCTTTGTTCTTCGCGGTCATCGGTTTGCCTCCGCTCAAGAAATACTAGCCTCTATTTTGGCACCAGTCAACCAACCAAATGATCCTAATACATATTTTTGTATTTCGGTAATTAAAGGCCTGGAGACATTGCTGCTCGACGTCGCTCGCCGCCATCCAATCATCTACTTCGAGGCCGTGGACCGGATCGTCGACCACCTGAAGCTACGGTCTCTCTCCACGCCTGACATTCTTCGACATCACTCGAGCCAGGATTCTAAAAAAAATTTTTCTTCCAATATAAACTATTTTGTAGGTTATTACGTCTTATATTCTGGAGAACACGAAATGAAATTCATATCCAGGTCCGAAGAATTCGCCCTTCTGGCGGTCCTTTATCTCCAGGAAGAAGCCTATGGAGTGGCCATCCGCAACCGGCTCCGGAAGATGACCGGTCAATCCTGGGCGTTCGGGGCTGTGTTCGTCACGCTGAACCGCCTGGAAAAGAAAAAGATGCTGGAATCCAAGCTGGCCGACCCGACCCCCCGGAGGGGCGGAAAAAGCAAACGGATCTACAGGCTGACGGCCGAAGGCCTGGAGGAGCTGGCCAGGATCAGGAGGATCCAGCAGGCCGCCTGGAAAAGCGTCGCCGTATCCAATCCGCAGAGATGAAAATGTCCGGAAAAATGTCCTTCCGCCGCCCGCCGCGCCTCACAGAATGGCTGATCAAGCGTCTGTATCCCGACGGCGGCGCCTATTCCACCCTGGGGGACCTGGCCGAGGAGTTCCAGGCGCAGGCAGAGGAGAAGGGGCCGTTCCGAGCCCGGCTCTGGTACCGCCTCCAGCTCCTCCAATCCTTTCCCTATCTATTGAGAGACGTTCTATTCTGGAGAATGAGCATGTTTCGCAACTACTTGAAGGTCGCCCTTCGCCTCATGAGGAAGCATGAGGTCTACACGTTCATCAACATCACGGGCCTGGCCGTCAGCATGGCCTGTTCGCTTCTCATCGTTTTCTGGGTCCGCGATGAAACAAGCTTTGACAAATTCAACAAGAACCTGAAGGAGATCTATCGCGTCACCTGTCTCGGAAAGAATTTGCACGGCTTCAGCTCACCCGCGCCCTTCGCGCCGGCCGTCGCCGCTGAGATCCCGGAGGTCATCGAAGCCGCCCGGGTCGCCAGAAACCCCCGGCTCGTTTTCAGGCAGGGCGAGCGCGCCTTTTATGAGGACAACGGCATCACGACCGACGCGGCTCTGTTCAGAATGTTCTCCTTCCCCCTAATCAAGGGAGACACGGGTACGGCCCTCGCGGGGCCCCTCGGCATCGTCATCAGCGAGACTCTGGCCCGAAAGTACTTCGGCCACCAGGATCCCATGGGAAAGACCCTCGACGTCGAGGGCCGGTATGCTTTGACCGTGGGCGGCGTTATGGCCGACATCCCCAGGAACTCCCACTTCCGCTTCGACTATGCGGTTTCGGTCAAGTTCGCCGAAGGCGCGGATTTCTGGGGCATGAAATGGGGCGATTTCAATTTCATGACCTACATCATGACCTCCGGGCCGCGCGACGAGACCGTGTTGGCCGGAAAGCTCAATCAACTCGCCATCGATCATAAATGTCCTCAAATCGTGTACAAGCAGCTGGAGTTCTTTGTCCAGGGACTCGAGAGGATCTACCTCAATCCCCTGGGTCCCTACGATATCCCCCTGGGGAACAAGAGGGACGTCCATCTTTTCTCGCTCGTCGCCCTGTTTATTTCCCTCATCGCCGGCATCAATTTCATCAACCTGGCCACCGCCCGGGCGGAAAAACGGGCCAAGGAGGTCGGCCTGCGCAAGGTCATCGGCGCCGACCGGAGGCAGCTCATCGGCCAGTTCTTCGGCGAATCGAGCCTGATGACCCTGCTGGCGCTCGTCCTGGCGAAGATCGCCATGCCCTACTTCAACGCCCTGACGGGCAAATCGCTTGCTTTCCGCGTCTTCGACCCCGGCATCCTCATGAGCCTGGCCTCAATCGCCGTCTTTGTCGGCGTCCTGGCTGGGGCATTCCCTTCTCTCTATCTTTCTTCTTTCCAGCCGGCCCAGGTCCTTAAAGGGTCGGCTCCTTTCGTCTCCCTCCTCAAGGGCAAGAGAGCGGGCTGGATCAAGAGGGGGGCCCTGCGCCGGGTCCTGGTCGTTGGACAGTTTGCCGTCTCCATCGCCCTGATCGTGGCTACCTTTGTTGTCGCCCAACAGATGACTTTCATAAGGCAAAAGAGCTGGAGTCACGAGCGGGACAAGATTCTTTACATCCCCTTCAAAGAAAACCTCGGCCCGAGATACGATTTGGTCCGGAGCGAGCTCCTGAAGAACCCGGCCATCGTCGCCGTCGCCGCTAAAGACAGCCTGCCCGACAAGATAAACAACAATACGAACGGGGTCGCCTGGGAGGGCAAAACCTCAGACCAGAACGACCTCTACATGGAGACGATCCGGGTGGACGTCCATTATTTCGAGACGATGGGCATGCCGATCGTCGCCGGCCGGGGCTTTTCGGAGGACTTCCCGGGCGACCTCGGAACGGCTTTTGTCTTGAACGAAACTGCCGTCCGGAAGACCGGGCTCAAAGATCCCGTCGGAAAATGGTTCTCCCTGTACGGCCGGAAAGGGGTCGTCGTCGGCGTCGTCAAGGATACCTACTTCCAGACCTTCCGCCAGGCGGTCCGGGCGCAGGCCTATTATCCCTATGAAAATATGACCACCGACGTTTCCGGTATAGACGTGGCTTTCATCCAGGTCGGGGGCGACCCGGCCGGGAAGGCGTTCAAGGAGGCTTTAGCCCATATCGAGAAGGTCTGGAAAAGCGTCAACACGATGACACCTTTTGAATTCCATTTCCTCGACCAGGCGCTCGACGCCCAGTACCAAAACGAAACACGCCAGGGACGGCTCTTCGGCATTTTCGCCTTCCTGGCTGTCTTCATTTCCTGCCTGGGGCTTTTCGGGCTGGCCTCCTTCACGGCGGAACAGAAGACGAAGGAGATCGGGATCCGCAAGACGCTCGGAGCCTCCATTCCCGATATCGTTATCCTGCTGTCCGGCGATTTTTCCAAGGCCGTGCTGGCGGCCAACTTGATCTCCTGGCCGCTGGCCTGGCACGCCATGAACGGCTGGTTGAGAGGATTCGCCTACCGGACCTCCATCAGCCCCTGGATATTTCTCGGAGCCGGCCTGGCCGCCCTCGCCATTTCCTGGCTGACGGTCGCTCTTCAGACCCTGAAGTCGGCCAGGACCAACCCCGTCGATGCGCTGCACTTCGAATAGGTCCCTTCCCTTCATGCCCGCTGCCATCCCGGATGTCATGTCATCGATTCATTGACTCCCATGCCGTTATTTGATATAAAAGCGGGCGAGGGCCTATAGCTCAGTGGTAGAGCTACCGGCTCATAACCGGCAGGTCCCAGGTTCGAATCCTGGTAGGCCCATTAGAGTTGAGGACAATGTGGATATTGACTTTGACAAGCTGATCCGGCTCCAGAACATTGATTCCGAGATCAAGCACAACACCCTTTTCCTCGAGAATATCCCCCGCCTGATAGAGGACATCGACAGAAAGATCCAGGCCGGCTCCGAGGCCGTCGCGGACGCCAAGGAGAAGCTCGCCCAAAACCAGAAGAAACGGCGGGACCTGGAGGGTTCCGTCAAGGACATCAAGGTCCTGATCGCCAGGCTCAAGCGCCAGCTGAACGAGGTCAGGACCAATAAGGAATACACCGTTTTCCTCAAGGAGATCGAGGAGGCCCAGCACAAGGTGGACGGAATCGAAGAGGGGATCATCAGCGAGATGCTTGCCGCCGACGATATCGAAGAGGAGATCAAGGCGGCCATGCAGAAGCAGAGGCAGGAGCACGAGGACCTCAAGAAGGACCAGGTCATGCTCGTAGAGAAGAAGCGGGAGATGGAAGCCAAGCGGGACCGGCTCATTCGGGAACGGGAGGACCTCCTTCCCCTGATCCCGCCCGACCAGATGAAGCTCTACATGTCCATTTTCAACAAGAAGAACGGCTCCGCCCTATCCCCCGTCAAGGGCGATTTCTGCGCCATGTGTTACGTCCGCATCCGGCCCCAGATGCTGAACGAGATCCGGGATAAGAGCAAGATCTACCTCTGCGAGAACTGCGGCCGGATCCTCTACTGGGTCACAAAACCGGAACACAAGACCTGATCATTTATCCTTATCCAGACCGGACGCATGAGCCGGGGCGCAGAACTCGCGCTTCACTTCGGGTTTGAACTGGAGAATATAGATCAAGTAACCCCAGAAGATGAGGCCTATGAAATCCTTGGTGCGGTCGATGAGGACCACCCGAGGCCAGTGCAGTCCGGGCTCCAAGCTGTCCAGCCAGGACATAAAACCCCCGACCCCGGAGGTGATCAGGAAACTCGAAAGCGCGTCGGCCACGGTCACCCAGCCTACGACAAGAAGCACGATGCGCGCCCAGTTTTTCTTTAACAGAAGCTGCCGGAATAGCCACAGCCCCAGGGCGAGCAAGATGCCCGCGATGATCAGGGCGAGAATGAGGAGCGTCCCAGACGAGAGATTCAGACGTCCCAGTCCATAGCCCCGGACACCCCCCCGCTCGTTCCGGATAAGATCCCAGCCGAGGATGAAGTCCACGATGAGTTGGGCCACGAAACAGATGATGAAATATCCACGCAATTGGGACAGTTTCGCATCGATTTGGCTCATGTCTCCACCCTCATATCCTTTCATATTCCCTTCACCCGGCCAATTTCACGAGCCAGCGGTGCAGGGGGACGAGCGGTTCATAACGTTCGTAACAATAATCCACCAGCCGGGCTGAGTAAAACTCCTCCGGGATCTTCGATCCAAATCCCGCCCAAAGACTTTTATGCTTCAACAATTCCGCGTTCGGATGGCCGGGATCGCAGCCGGCCGGGACGCGCTTGTAATGTTTTCCTCCGATTTCTATATCCTTCCGCTCCGCAAGCACGGCCAGGATTTTCCCGAGCTCTCTCCCGAGCTTTGGGTCGACGACGGCGCGCCGGTAGCGCAGGACGAAATAATCCGGGAACGTATACATCCCTGATCCCAGGATAATGTCCGGCGGTTCGAGATGGAAATAAAAACCCGACGATTCCATCCGCGACCTCCTCCCTTCCCAGAAATAGAGGCCGAGGTTGGTCTTATAGGGGGACGGATCCAGACTGAAGCGCGTGTCGCGATTGATCCGGAAAATCGACTTGTTGACCATCGGGACAGCGATGATCCCGGGCACCGCAGTCCGGAGCCTCTCCCCCATGGCGACGACGAAGGCCTTGGCCGGTTCCATAACGTGCTTATCATACGTTTCCCGGTGTTTGGCGAACCAGGCCCGATCGTTGTTACGGCGGAGGCCGTTGAAAAACCGGACCGTTTCTTTTTTAAATCCAGAAAAGGCGTCCATTTCTATGACCTTCCCTTTTTCAAGCTTTTAGCCTGCCCGAAAAATATTATATTCCATCTCTATAGATCTCTCGCCTGTTCCCGATTTTATAGACCTCAACAATACGCCGAGAATCGTCGACCGCATACACAATACGATAATCCCCCTGCCTTAGCCTATATCTGTCCTTCCCGAAGAGTTTTCGGCAGCCGGAAGGCCTCGGGTCCTGTTCCAGGTCCCGGACGCGCCGGACGATTTTCTCAAGGTCCTTCCTTGGAATCTTGGCGAGCTCTCCGGCGGCCGACTTCTTGATGAGGATCTTATAACTTTCCATCCTTGCGCAGTTTCTGGAGAACTTTTTCGAAGGGGATTGACGGTTCGCCGGCGCGGGTCTCGAACGCTTCCAGGTCCAGGGCGTCCTCGCGGAGAGCATTTCGCACAGCCTCGTTGACAAGTGCGGAGACCGAGTATTCCGTTTCGGCCGCTTTGACCCGCAGGGCTCGATGGTATTCAGGTTGTAGATAAACCGTAACACGCTTGCTGGCTTTTTCCATGTTATGGCACCTCGCTACATGAGGACATCATAACGTTATAACGTCACAACGTCAAGAACAAAGTAATTTCCTCTCCCCTCCCCTACCGGCGGACCGGGTAGTGCATCGGATCCGGAAGGGGCTTTCTGGGAAGCATCTCCTCCCGCATGGCCGTATTGTAGACGAAGGCGGCCATGACCACCGCCGCCTGCGTCAAGTCCTCGACGACTAGGTGGTCGAAGACGTCCATGTTCGTGTGGTGGACGCGCGTCCCGTAGTCGAGCGGGTCCTGGATGAACTGGAAGGCCGGCAGGCCGATGTAGTCGAGGGCGCCGTGGTCCGAGCCGCCGGTATCGCGCATTACGACTTCGGTTGCCCCCAGGTCGTTGAACGGCTTCAGCCACTCCTCGAAGATGGGTTTCACGGCGACGTTCGTCTGAGCATAGATCCCCCGGATCCGGCCGCTTCCGTTATCGAAGTTGAAGTAGCCCGCGAGCTTGGCGTGCTCGGGCTTTAGACTCATCTTCTCCGGATCGCCGAAATGCTTTTCGACGTAGGCCCTGGACCCGATCCAGCCCTTCTCCTCGGCGCTCCACAGAACGACCCGTATCGTCCGACGGGGCCTAACCCCGAGCGCCCGCAGGATGCGCACCGCCTCGAGCGAAACGGCGCAGCCGGCGGCGTCGTCCGCCGCCCCCGTGCCAGGACTCCAGGAATCGATGTGGCCGCCGAGCATGACGACCTCGTCCGCCTTGTCGGTGCCCGGGATCTCGCCGACGACGTTGTAGCCGCGCTGATCCTTGTCGAAGAACTCGGTCCGGACCTCGACCTCCATCTTCGCCGGCTCCTTGAATTCCTCGATGATCCGATAAATGCGGTTGTAGTGCTCGGCGGCGAGGATGACCTCAGGCAACGGACGGGGCCGCTTCGGGTCGCGAGCCTGGCGGACGCCCCGGGCCGTGACCGTGCCGTATTCGCGCCGGACGGCTCCGCTCGAGGACACCAGAACCCCAACGCCCTCGGCCCGGAAAAAGTCCTCGAGTTCGTCGAGGAAGCCGCGGACGTAGTCAGAGTCGGGAGGCGTCTTTGCCCGGACGGGCGTTTCGGCCAGGGCGGCCAGGCTGGCGGCGTCGTGGCGTCGGGCGTCAGGCGTGAACTGAGTAGGCACGGGCGTCGACGGCTGGTAGAGGACGATCCTGCCTCCCAGCTTGCCCTTGTATTTCGCGAAGTCGTCCTTCGACCGGATGTCGACATAAAGCGGCTGTCCGCTGATCTTCCCCTTGGTGCTCGACCCCCACTCGACCGAAATGGCGATGAACGGCGCGTAATGAGGCTCGATCAGATGGGCGGAGACGTAGCGTAGGGCCCAGCCGACGCCGAAGTTATCGTAGGGCTCGAGGGCGACGTTCGCGAGGCCCCATTCCTTCATTTTCGCGGCCGCCCATTTGTTGGCCCGATCAATCTCGGGCGAGCCCGTCGGACGCGGCCCGACGACGTCGGAAAGAAAGGCAGCGAGCCTCCCGACCTGGCTGTGCTGCAATCCCTCGTAGCGGATCCTGTTCATCATGTCCAGGTCGGGCTTGTCCTGGGCGGCGAAAAGACCGAGGACGAAGACGGAGACGGCCGCCGCTAAAAATCTTCGAGCGAGCATGAAGCCTCCTTTCATGAAACGCGATTGTCCCCCATTATCTTCGATATCCCCGGGTGAAACAAGCGTCTGTATCAGTCCTTAGTTTCTTCCTTGAATGTCACCGTATACCGCTTCTCCGTGCTTAGATGGGCCCTGAGGCGCTCGAGGACCTCGGGCCCTTGCTTCACTTCCGCAACGGTCTTCTCCAGGGCGAACGGGTCAAACGCCTCTTCCCCCCTCCTCGTACCGCTTGATTCCGTCCACATATATGAACTTGTGCTGAAGCGCACACTCCTCGAAGTTGCCGAGTTGCGAGATCGAATATTCCGGCATGGGCATGCTTCTGATGGCTTTTTAGCGAAAACCCTGATATACATACCTTCGGCAACTATCTTCCGGCAAGGAAAAGATAGCTCTGCATAATCTATGATCTGCCGGAGAAAAATAACCAACGCGGAGAGGAGGAAGAAATGGAATCAAAGCGGAAGCAGATGCTCATGCGGCAAAAGGCATATTTCGAACATGAACTGCAAGATCGGCTGTCTTTCCTGTCCGGGAAGGGGATCAAATCTCCCAAGGCCGACAAGGATACTCTCGTTAGAAAATTGCAGGCAGATATCAGGGCCGTGAATAAAAGGCTGAGGCTCGTTGCCGACAACGAAAAGAGAACGGAAGAAATGGCGAAGATAAAGGCGGAAAGGGCGGCAGCCCCCCGGAAAGAACAAGAAGGCGGAAAAGGCGAGAAGCTTAAGAAAGCCCCCCAAGCGGGCAAGGAAAAAAAGATAAAGACGGAAAAGAAAGCAGCCCCTCCGAAAGCACAGGAGGGCGGCAAAGACCAGAAAACGACGGAATCCCCCGAAGAAGGCAAGGCAACAATAAAAAAGAAAGGTGAAGAAACGAGGGAGGAACCGGCAGGCCAAGTGAAGGCAGATAAGTAATCAAAAAAATACAGCAAATATGGGGACAAGGCCGCAACGGCCTTCTCGAGGGCAATCAGGTCGAGAAGACGTCAACCGGAGATGACGCTCAAAGGATCATTCCGGAACGCGACCATCGTCGATGAGCTCATCGATGAAATCCCCATGTTCTGATCCGCCTGGATTTTCTCAGTATCCGGCCTCAAAGCCGGTCATCGCCCGCGTCCCGCTCGTGCGGGCGTTCGTCTTGTCTTTTCATGCCGGAGCGTTTTCAACGTATCGCGCAGCACGGGAAGGACGAGGAGGTCTTTGGGACGCCGGACGGTTTCCTTGCTCTTGATGATCCGGGCCAAGT
>Ga0315284_10013950_pt1 | contig 11453 bp, 11 predicted proteins | sample YL17G09_16_MG_FD_203696 | JGI IMG/M metagenome (GOLD analysis project Ga0315284, IMG submission 203696) | Sediment microbial communities from Yellowstone Lake, YNP, Wyoming, USA - YL17G09_16 | ecosystem: Environmental > Aquatic > Freshwater > Lake > Sediment | place: USA: Wyoming | collected... | reverse complement strand
ATCTGCTATGCGCTGAGGAGACTTCGCTCTCCATGTTCTCTGCCAATGTTGCCACTGAGTGCAAAAGGTGCACTTGTGAGGGCATCCTCTTCCGCCTTCAATCAACGCGAAGCGAACATCGCGCCCGCTCATCGCCGCAAAGTGATACTTACTGATTGAGTTCTTAACAAGATGATAGCCAGGGTAAGGCAATTCATCCAAATTCTCAATCAACGGTCTAGCATGGTTATGAACGATTTTTCCTCCGTGTCTGAAGGAAATACCTTCTATCTTCGGAAGCACACGCTTACTGCTTGCATTCTTGACAAATTCTGTCAGAGTTCGTTCTCCTTCTCCTCTCACGATAACGTCAATCTCTGGATACTCTTCCAGGCTTTCTTGGGAAGTAGCAGTGAAATGCTGGCCTCCAGCCACAGTAATAATGTCCGAGTTTACCTTCTTGGCCGTTTCCAAAGTCCTCACAACCACGTATGTGTTGCAAGTGGCAAGTGAGCTTGAAGCCACAATATCAGGGTTGGATGACTCGATCCGTTTCTCCATATCTCTCCAATCCACATGTTCAGCATTGCAATCCAAAACTTCGACCTCCACACCTTCAGCATTCTTTTCCAGATACGCACCTAGCTGGATTATGCCGTAGGGTGGAGGCAAGTATTCCCCCATGACAAACCATATGTCCTTCGGCGGCTCGATGAAGAGAACCTTCATCATGTCTTCTTCTCCAAATAACTCGGTATGCTTCTCCTGTCCTTTTAATGCTTCTAGCCAGCTACTGCAACTGCCTTAAGAAGCAAGCACAAAACGATATTCAAAGTATCTTGAGAATATGCAGACGGTGGCAAACTATTTAGAAAGAAGAAGCTCCTATATCTGAGACCCGCCCAGAGTAGCCAGAGGGTCGTCGTCCAAGTCTGTGGGGTCGTCGTATAGCTACCGACTCTAGCTCAGCGCAGGGTATACTGGGCGTACGTCGGCTAGATTGGTCAAGTATACCAGTCTTAGGGCTTAGTAATTCTTGTATTCTCTCACTCATTTCTCTCACCTTCCAACCACTTCGTTAAACCGTCTTGTCGGGTGGACGATCTTAGGATTATTCTAAGATCATCGTCTATTCTACTAAACGCCGTTTGAACAATTCTTTTTGTTCTCATATATTTCACCATTACCGTTTTTTCTGACTGACACATTATTAGGGAGGCTCTATTGACCGTCGGCACGCAAGGCTTGCCCTTGCTGTGCATTGCTGCTTTTCATTCTTTCTGCCTTTTGAATTTGAGGTGAAGATTGCATGGGGGTGATATCTGGAGGCTCTTCTCTTCGTTCAGGGAGAGATGGAGATTAGAACGGTGAAGATTGCACGGTTGTTGACTCTGGACGGCTCTCTCTGACTTTTGAGAGAGCGGGATAGAGGTTGTGGTTGTGCAATTTCAAAAAGTCATCAGACATGAGGCATTAAGACCTTGCCCAAGAGGGTGTAAGAACACTTTTTTGTCGCACAAAAAAGCAAGGTCTTAAGCTGATATGCAACTATGTTGCTTTTTGAAATTGCTTATAATTCTATTCTTTGTAACTTTCTTTTTAAGAAAGTTGAGATGCGTGTATGAATAGTCTCATATAACCGTTGATGTATCAACGGTCGAATGTGGTTTTAAATATCGTTTTAGTAGTAGTAGCATGTATGTCTCTCGACTTCGACAAGGAATCTGCTGCGCTGAAGGATGATAACGATGAAGAACCGTTGGATTCGAATTTTAATCATGGCGATTTTCAGCTTGTCGGACATGGAGAAAAGACTAACGGGCAATGTGGCAACTTTTCGGCGTACTACGGCTGCGTTCGTGGGGAATTGCACAATATTATCACGTTGCAAGGCGTCAGTTATAAGAAAAAGGCGTATGTCCGCAAGGTTTTCCATAGTTGCGATAAACCGTCGTGTCCGATCTGCTTCAGGTGGGGCTGGGCTGTCCGTGAGGCTATGAAGGTCAAATGGAGAAAGCGAAATCGATGCGGGAGCGTGTCGGGGACTTCATCGGCGGCGGGACGTAATGACTGTTCCAGAGAGTCAATTCGTTAGCTTTGCTATCGGCATCGTCGCGGTGGTTTGCTTGGCTATCTGGTTGGCGTATTGGTTGCTGAAACGGCGGTCTGAGAAACATGAGGCTTGAACCTTTCCCTCTCGGCGCGGAATCTGTACGCTGTGTCTGGTGGGGCGAATTAGGAAAAGGCAAAACGCTGGGGGCAGTTCGTCAGGTCGTTCTGTTGGCGGCGCGGTTGCTTCGCTTCCGTCGTGGCTTCGTGCATACATTGACACTTTGGGAAAGTTCGCGCAAGGCTTAACTCCGATGGTTGGTGCGATCTGGGGGACAGTTCTCACAATACTGCCGTTTCTGCCGTTGGTGCTGCTCTTCTATGTAATAGATGCGGGCTACGCGAGTATTAATGCGGGGTCAATTCAACCGATGGGCGTCTGCGTGTCAACTCTCTACGGGCTTGTCGGCGTAATTGTCGGAATAGCTAATACGATATATAGCTTCATCAAGTTCTGGTAGCGTGGCGCTGCTGGCGAGATAAAAGAAGATCATTGGAATGATTCTTCTTCCCAATTTTTTTTATACAGCTTGGCGCCAGGCGTTGCGTTTGTTTCTTAGATGTGCAAATACCAATATTAAAAGCGTTGGTATTGTTGCAAGCCCAAAAGCTAGCGGTGAATAAATAATCATAAAGAGCGCAACTTCTTCGCCTCTCCACTCATTCAATGCGGGGGCGTATGGGAAATTTGTCAATTCGAAAAGTGTTAGTGGGATGTCGATAATAAATGTAAAAACACTGAGCAATAACCATATTTTCGAGTAAATGTCCATGTTGACCTTCTCCCTTAACATAAATAACCGAATCATTTAAATGATTATGGCGTGGCGTTGCTGTCGATATAAAAGAAGATCATTGGAATGATTCTTCTTCCCAATTTTTTCCTTCGCCTTGTGTTGTAACGGTCGCGGATCGTGGGCGGCAAGCGCAAGCTTGCCCGAACAGCCTTACGTTCGGATGTTAGGAAAAATCTTGGAGGACATTCTGCAATTTGGGGAGTGACACGGCTCACAAGCAAGTTTGCGCTGGGGGCTATAAACTCGATCATATTGCTGCCATAGATTCTAGGATTTCTTTTCCAAGGGTCATGAGTGGAGGAGTCTCTTCCTTTATTCGAGTGTATGTTTTCTCCTTGTTAGCTCTAGCAATGCATGATCCCCAGAGAGAGCCAAAGGTGAAGTCTGAGATGGGAAATCCACTTTGGTCTGGAGGAAGCTTTACAACCGGTTCTGGTTCATATTGCACTTCCCATGCACTTGAAGCCATGTTTTGGAAGTAGCTTTTCAGGTTTGGGTCTGGAAATAAGGCATTTGCCAGAGGGTGTTCAAAACTGTTCTTCGTTCCATCGGGATATTTCTGTGTGACTCTGATGTTTACAAGGTTCAACTTAATATTCTCTCTAATCTGCTGTCGCCTTTTCGGCAGAACGACGCACAATTCCTCGTTTACTATCCTGGTAGCGATTCTGTCCTTCCAATTCAGCATCCAACCTATTTCCTGTATCTTAACGTAGAATTCCTCTATCTTTTCCCTGAGAGAAGGCACTAGACGGTCATACAAGAGACGATTCTCATGGACTATCTTGTCGTAAGTCCATGAAGAGCCTGGTTCGTACTTGCTGAGTTTGCTGCAATTCTCCTTGATCTCAGAATAAAGTGGTTGAATCACAAATTGATGTAGCTCTTTTCTTTCTGTGTAGCTTGCTTGGAAAGTCCTTATTACTTCTTGATGGGACATTGGTTCTGTTCGGAAATTAAGGCGCTTGTAGTAGGTGAAGTTCGACATGTGCGGTGGGTTGTCACTCTTCGGAACTTCCAGAACGAAAATCCCCTTCTTGCGGCTTTCACAGTCAGGAACTCGATAGATTTTCGTCCTCTGTTCCCAACTCTGCACTCTATTCAGAAGCAAACTTTCAAGTCGTTCCTTGGTTATATCGCACCACTTCATATTCTCTGGATATCGGTGCTCACCATCTTTCTTCTCTGACAACCCATAGATCAGTATTCCACCTTCCGTGTTAAGAAAACCACTAATCGTTTTGGCTATGTCATCACAGTCCCTTTCCAGATTTTCGGCTGGGCCTTTGTATTCAAGAGTTAGCGATTCATCGATCTTGTTCTCTATCAGTGATTCAATGTCTCGCGCCTCAAGCTTTTCAAGTTCTTTGCCGAATCTCAGCCTGGTCAGGCTAACCATGAATTGCTCACGCTTCTCCAATAGTATTTGTGTTTCGTCAAGCACTTATAACTGTGTTCTAGTGAACTGCAGATTGAAAAGAAGAGGGAATCTATTTGCGTTTCTTGTAGAAGTGTATTCCGTCGATTTCGTCAGCTTTGACGTATCCTTTCTCAATTAGGGCGGCGATCTCTTGGGCGTTGGTTGCTGTCTTACAGTCAAATTCAGCGTCGCCGTCAAGTGTCAAGGCGCGTAAGTAGTGCATCGTTGTTTCCATGCGTTTGTGTCTTAGGTGTCGCATTACGCCGATTGGGTCGGGGAAAGCATAATAGAATTGTGCGCCGCTATAATTGCGTAGGTTCTTCATGGGAATCTTCAGTAGTGCGGGGTCGTTGTTGTTGCGTGAGGCTGTGTATCTTGCGGTTCTCCACATTTTTGACATGGTTTTCGGGCGTGGGAAGGGGTAGTCGGTCGGGTTCTTTGCGAGGTATTCGCGTATCATTTCGTTGGTGGCTGTCTTGAGCTTGTAGTTTGCGCTTCCGTGCCCTTTTAGTCCTTTGACATTAAAGATTGCTTGGCTTAGGTCGATCTGGTTTCGGTGTGTCTGGTGTAGTTCTTCGCCTTCTATCCCGATCTCTGACATTAGCTTGAATATTGTTGCGAATCTGCGTGTCGTTGCTGAGATTATCTTTTCGACTTGGCTCGTTGTTGGGATGATCGGCGCGTTCAAGTTCCATTTGAATCGTGGTTTCTCCCATGTTAGACCGTTGGCTTTGCAGAACCAATTATATGCTAGTGCAAAACTGCATTTGCTAGTGTTTGCGAGCTTTGCGTATCCGATCGACTTCTTTACGTCGTCGGGGTTCATCAGGTCGGCGGCTTTGTTTAGTTGCACAAGTCGGCATTTGAACGAGTGTATCGTGTTTGCGGCTTTGCCTTCGATCGTTGCTTTCTCGATAGTCTTTTGTATCTGTTCGGCGTATCGTATTCCTTCGAGGGGTCGTCGTATAGCTTCCGCAACTAGCCCAATGGGGGGTATATTGGGCGTAGGGCGGCTATATTGGTCAAGTATACCAGCCTGGGGCGTTGGCGATCCTGGGTTCAAATCCCAGCGACCCCACCAACCTCAATTCTGCCATATTTCGCCAAAAAAAGCCAATTCTAAGGGTTTTGGGCTGCTGGAGAAACGAGCTCAGACGGGACAAATAATCGAAAGGTCTGTTAAGCCTGAGAGCTGGCAAAGAAGACACAGAAAGCTTTGAATCCTTGTAAGTTATGTATATCTAACATAAAGCGTTGTAAATATAATATAATGTGTGAAATAAATAATGGAGGTGACACGAATGAGAAGTCAAGAAATAATGACTCTTGGAAGTACGCTAGTAGTTCTCGGAATCGTTTTTGGCAACGTGGATAGGTTAATTGGCTACTCATTCATCGGTGCCGGGGTGTTGCTGTCAATTGTCAGCGCCTTCAAATTGAGAAGGAAACCGGGGACGCAAAGTCAACGAACCGGAGGAGTATGAAATGGCCGATTTCACTTGGCCAATCGTAAGCACTGGAATACTCGCACTGATGATTCTAATTGCCGCCTTGGCCCTTTGGAGAAGGCTCAAAGACAAGAAGTCTGGGTTTCCGTTGGCTGATGAGAGAACTCAGAAACTAGACTGGAAGGCTGCGTACTACGCCATGTTCATGGGCCAATACTTCATTATAGCATATCTTCTGGTCAATATCGTTGGAAGGGAGTTCTTCGGCATGCCAGAAATCGAAGCAGGCTACCCCATGATAGCGACGCTTCTGGTGTCCAGTGTTTCCTTTCTTGTGCTGCGCTGGTACTTGGGCAGAAGAGGAGGGCCTTGAAAACCGTGAGAACCAGAATAAAGGAATTGAGGGCAAGATACGATCTCACCCAAGAAGAGCTGGCAAAGAAAGTTGGAGTGCGGAGAGAAACCATACTCTTCATCGAAAAAGGAAACTACAATCCCTCTCTCAAGCTAGCGCATGATATAGCGAAAGCTCTTCAGACTACGATTGATGACCTATTCATCTTCGAAGATGCCTAGATCAGCGCACGCTGTGTGTGGGTTCACACGTGGGCATTGACCTAAGCGACCCCACCAGCCTCAATTTAGCCTTATTTAGCCAGAGTAAGCTTGATTTGAAGGTTTAGGACTCGTTGGCGCGCGCCGGAGAAAGATTCACGTGTTCTGGAAAGGAGAGGCGGATTTTGCTGTTTGTTTAGAACGCTTGTCAGAGTTGTTTTCTTTTTCTCAGGAGTGCTGCAGCCGCCAGCGTCACTATCATCAGTGAAGGCATAATCGTCCACGTCTGGAATTCTGGGATTACTATGAGTATGTTGAACTTGAGTAGAAGAGAATCCACGGGGTAAGGATCTTCGTTTCGCATAGTGTAACCAGCTGCTACATAAGCGCCATCGCGAGTTTCCCGAACCGAGTAGGCAACGTCCCGACGCGAGTTAGCCACACAATATGCGAGGTCAGTCTGCAAGTTTCCATCAACATCGGCTTTGACGACCCACAAATAGCCAATCAGCATTTGATCAACTAATCGATCAGTGTATCCTGCGAGTATGTATCCTCCATCCGTGGTCTGTTGCACTGAGTAAGCCTCGTCCCCACCAGATTCATTCCACTGTGTACAATCGTAGGTTCTGTCCCATTGAGTGTTTCCGTAAGAATCTGTCTTGAGAAGCCAGAAATCGCTGTAATCATTCTGACCCGAATAGGGAAGATACATTGTCCCTGCCAGTACGTATCCTTCGTCGGCTGTCTGTTGAAGGGAGTATAGGCGCGCGTGCGGGTATGTCTCGTTCCACTGTTCATTACCGGATGAATCAGTTTTTACAAACCAAGCAGCGCCATCGGGGAGAACAGTGGTGTATCCGCCGAGCACATATCCTCCATCGGTTGTCTGCCAGACAGAATAAGCATATTCGGAGTCGGCACCGCCATATGTCTTATTCCACAGCTCATTTCCTTCAGAATCAGTTTTTATGAGCCACATATCATAAGTTTCTGCAGGGTACGATCTCCTGCTCCCTGCAGCTATGTACCCCCCGTCATCAGTCTGCAAAGCAACCCATTGCACCATGGAAGCGCTGTAGTCTCCTCCATATGTTCTGTTCCACAGCATGTTACCTTCAGAATCAGTCTTGACAAGCAGAAGAATAGAAGAGTACGAACCATATTTCGAGTATCCGGCAAGTATGAATCCGTCATCGTTGGTCTGTTCCACCGAATAGGCACATTCTTCATAGTTAGATCCGAACCCGTAGGTTCTGCTCCACTCCTCACTTCCATCCGGATAAGTCTTAATCAGCAGGAAATGACCGGCATTACCTATTTTGCCCGCGATTGCAAATCCCCCATCCGTTGTTTGGCAGACGGAGTAAGCCTGCGCTTCCTCGGCCCTGGGATATGACCGGCCCCATTCCACCCAACCTGCACTGGTGCTGGTGACCGTGAGAATGCCATAAATGTAGGTGTTGTCGGCCAGATCTGTTTCACTTGCTACTGGAGTTGCGTATCCGCTTAGCGTGTAATCTCCTTCGGGAAGATCAGCCACTTCGCCTGTCAGAGCGATTGTTGTGATATTTCCTCTTTCCAGCGTCACCTCCTGCGAAGCGATGGAGGTTGCATTAACGTAGACGGTGATGCGGAAGGTTTCGTTTTTGCCTCCCTGATTCATCAACGTTACATTCAGGGGCAGAATAGAGCCTTGGACGATGACGGGCTGAGAAGGATCAACATTGAGTATTGCCACGTCATGCGTCAACTTGAAGGCTGCACGCATTAATTGAACAGTCTCCCATGTCAAGAGGCTTCCGGGTCGTTCACCATGAACAGAATCAGCAAAGTTGTTCATCACTTGGAAGCTGTAATTGAGATGTTTCCAGTCATCATATCCATGAAGTGTTTCGTTAATGGGGCTCTCAGCATCCCACTGTGGAAAATTGTTTATATTGGCTACGACGTTCGCATCATCAGCATGACTGTTTCCATTCCAGTCTATAGGTCCAAATCCTGCACTGAGTACGGTCTGGTTGGTCGCATTGCTGTACACCGTAAAAAGCATTTGTCCAGTTACTTCTGCCCCTATTCCGGCTGGTTCGTTCAGGTGTGCCTCATCCAAGTCAGGCAGCGGCGTCCGAGAGTAATCCAAAGGCCTTAGTGGGTTTGAATCAGGAAATTGAAAAGCATAGTTCATGATGCTCAGGTAATTGGGCTTGTAATTGACGGAATCTCCTCCACCATGATCTAGACCAAGCGCATGACCAAGCTCATGCATAAAAGATCCCGCCTGCTCATCAATAGATCCTTTCCCGTCTGTGAAAGAGCCGAGCGATACAACAAAATCGTTTGCTGGACCAGGCCACTCACAAGCGCCGGACCAGCTTCCTGTCACCCAAGTGCCTGAGTCAGTATCAAATTCCTGCTGATTGTGTATGAATAGGCAGTAGCGGTAAGCAAGTTTCTTGGCGCCCAAGATTAATGCGCTTTTCGGACTCGCTCGCTCATCAGGGAATCCAAAGTGACTTGCCTTGATCGTGTCATAATCATCCCAGATTTTGAGAGGGGTTTGGTGCGCTATCTGTTCATCTATTTCGACATGAAGGCTAATTCCTTCCTTACCATCTGGGTTCTTGACAGGGGCATTCTTGAAGGCAGTAACCACCATTTCCTTGGCTGTATAATCAAAGTCATGGCCCGTCATGTAGTCAACTTCAACAAACAGATCTTTGTGCTTCCAGTCAGCATTAGGCAAAATCAGATCCAGGGCTCCGTCCTTGTTGTAGTCGATTCCTTTCCGTTCCCAAGTGTCGGGAAGGCTGTCCCCGTCAGTGTCGCCGCAGATCTTCACGAGCCAGGCATCGGTACTTACGCCTCCGCCAGAGTAGTAAGTGTAGCCGGCAACTATGTACCCGCCGTCACGTGTCTCATGAATCGACTGTGCCTGGTCAGTATCGCCGGTATCGTATATCTGACTCCATTCTTCGTTTCCATTAGCATCGGTTTTGACAATCAAATAGTCGGGACTGCTGTAGCTAGACGAGTACGCGGAGCCTGCAATTACATATCCATCATCACAAGTCTGCTGAACGGAATAAGCATAATCATCATCAAGCCCGCCAAATGTTCGGCTCCAAATCACACTTCCATCTGAACCAATCTTAATCAGCCAAAAGTCAAAGCTGCCTGTGCCAGAGGAATTTGTGTAGCCTGCAGCTATGTACTGCCCATCGAAAGTCTGTTGGACAGAATAGAACTGTTCAACTGTATCAGATCTGCCATATGTTCGGTTCCATTCGATGTTTCCGCCAGAATCTGTCTTTACGAGGACCGCGTCTGTCGAGCCGAAAGACATGGTTCCATTCTCGATCGTGTAATAATTCATGGTGGAGCCAGCGGCTATGAATCCCCCATCCTTGGTCTCTTGGGCAGAATAGGCAACGTCGGTTCCATTTCCACCCCATGGTACTTCCCACTCCATGTATCCTGTGGCATTAGTCTTGACAAGCCAAAAATTGTCCCAGGTCGGGGGGATATCGAATCTGTAGTTTCCTGCTATTATGTATCCGCCGTCGCTGGTTTGCTGAACGGAATTGGCCCTTTCGATGCCAGATGTGTCGATAGTTCTGGTCCACTCCATTGTCCCAACGCTATCGGTCTTAATGAGCCAAATGTCATTGTATCCGTCAGAGCTGAAAGAATTTGTTGCACCAGCGAGGATGTATCCGCTATCGTTCGTTTTTTGAACACATGAAGCGCAGTCATAACCGAGTCCTCCGTAGTTCTTCTGCCACTGCATGGTTCCATTAGGATAGGTCTTGAAAAGCCAAGCATCAATTCCTACACCATAGGAATGAGTTGCGCCAGCGACCACGTATCCTCCGTCGTTGGCCTCATCAACTGAAAAAGCATATTCGTCGTCGTACCCGCCATATGTTTGATTCCACTCCGCTGGAGGAGCCTCCTGACCTGCCAAGACTGTTGGCCCTTGCATGATTGCGGATCGTTCCAAGACATCTTTCTTTGAGAGTTCGGTTTTTACTGGCTGAATATTATATGCAAGAGTCAACATGCTCGTCAGAAGAGAAGCAAGTACAAAGAGAGAAAACAATCGTCTCCGCATTCTCGAATCCCAAACTCAAATAGCTGCGATGCCTAGATATGGCTTTTGATGGCGCCCGTAACCGTAAAAAGAAGGCCTTGCGAGGACCCTCGTCATCTCTAGAGGCTATTTCCAGCAGTATATTTAAGCGTCGATAGCTACTATAGCCTTAGGAAGTCACTCCTTAGATAGGGCTACTTCGGGAGAAATCTCCGTTATGGTGAGGGTTCAAACGCGGCATTGGCCTAAGCGACCCTACCAATGCAGAGCCAGTTGCTCTCCAAAAATCATAAGAGTATTACAATCAATAATCTGATCGTGGTCTGATGGTGACTCAAGACAAAGAGGATTATTCAGATTATTCTAGACATATCACGACTGTTATGACTGAAATGACTGTGATTAATGGTTTCATATTCACAGCCATCATCTCGCTTCTTACGAAGCTTGAGCAACCGTCAATGCTCTATTCTCAACTTTTGTTTTTTGCTTCTGGCTATTCTTTTTGACTTGAACGGTCTTTTGATACAGCATCTAACGGTGGAGACTCTTTATTTTTGCAGAAAACTCCCTCCGCAAACTCGAAAAGTCACTATCCGTATCGCATTGATGTTTGTTATTGCAAGCCTGTTTGGATTCGCTATTCCTCTCATGTTTCTCATTTTTGACTTGGTGACTTTGGCAAGTGTATCAGCAATCATTTGGCTCTTCGGTATCGCCGCAAGTTTGATTCTTGTCTTTAAGCCGATGAAGGAATTTCGAAAGAGACATTAGAGGATCAGATCGTTTCTTTGCCAATATCTGACTCAAGCGGAAGAGCCTAGTTATTTGACTAAGAAGCGATATTTTTCCGGTCTTTCGCAACCCTGTTCTTCTTTTTCGGTACAATTCTCCGTTGAGCAGGTGCTAAGACTAAATACATTCTTTAGCTCAAGTAACAGAAGAAGCTGAAACAAGGGAGTATCATGATAAACATCAGAGAAGCCACCAAAGACGATAACAACACTCTTAACGAACTGCAGAAAAAATGTCCAATGGGCACAAGCTTTGTTCTC
>Ga0315284_10013946_pt1 | contig 11456 bp, 10 predicted proteins | sample YL17G09_16_MG_FD_203696 | JGI IMG/M metagenome (GOLD analysis project Ga0315284, IMG submission 203696) | Sediment microbial communities from Yellowstone Lake, YNP, Wyoming, USA - YL17G09_16 | ecosystem: Environmental > Aquatic > Freshwater > Lake > Sediment | place: USA: Wyoming | collected... | reverse complement strand
TTTGAACTTTGTTTCGCTCTATAATCTCGCGGACGAGATCGCCGGTGCCGATCGGGACGGTGCTCTTGTTCACGACGACTTTGTAACGATCCATGTGCTGCGCGATGCCCTTCGCGACCTGGATGACCTGCGTGAGATCGGGCTCGCCGTTCGGGCCGGGGGGCGTTCCGACGGCGATGAAGATGACCTCCGAGCCGCGCACGCCGTGCTCGAGGTCAGTGGTGAAGGAGATGCGCTCGTCCTCGACGTTTCGGTGAACCATCTCCTCCAGGCCGGGCTCGTAGATCGGCATCTTGCCGGCGTTGAGAGTGGCGATCTTCGCGGCATCGGCATCCACGCACATGACGCTGTTGCCCAGATCGGCGAAGATGGCGCCGGTGACGAGTCCGACGTACCCAGTTCCCACGACGCAGATGTTCATCTGTCCCCTGTTTCCTTCGAGAGCCGCGACCGGAGGCATGACCGGCAGCTCGCTACGCGCAACCATACCACATCACCCTTTCCGAGGTCAATCCGAATCGCCGGGTACATCCCGACGACCGGTATTTACCCCGCAGAGCGCCATTCCTACCAACGGCCTCCTTTTCGCTGGGCCTGGAAAACGGAAGAGGCAGGGGATCCGAAGATGCCCTGCCTCTCGAAATCGTGGATGGATTCGATCTACTTCGCGGTGCTGCTCAACTCGAACTTGTAGCCTACCCCCCAGATGGTGGTGATCCTGCACGGAGCGCCTTCCTCTTCCTGGACCTTCCGCCTGAGCCGTTTCACATGCTGGTCCACGGTGCGCTCGTCGCCGAAGAACTCCTCGTAGTCCCACACCTGCTTGAGCAGCTCCTCCCGAGTGAAGACCCTGTCCCTGTGTCTCGCGAGGTGCCAGAGGAGATCGAACTCCTTGGGCGTGAGCTCGACGCGCTTCTCGTTGACCCTGACTTCGCGGGAGAGGAGATTCACGTAGAGCCCGGGGAGGTTGAGAATCTGCTGCTCGCCGGGCGCCGGGGTGGCATTGCTGCGCCGAAGCACGGCCTTCACCCTGGCCATCAGCTCGCGCAGGCTGAACGGCTTCGTCACGTAGTCATCCGCGCCCATTTCGAGGCCGAGGACGCGATCGAACTCATCGCTGCGGGCGGTCACCATGATGACGGGGACATTCGTGTTGCGCCTGACTTCGCGGAATACGTCTATGCCGTCCAACTCGGGGAGCACCAGGTCGAGGATCATCAGCGCGGGTCTATGTTCTTTCGCCGCGGTGACGGCCTCTCTGCCATCCCGCGCGCACACCGGGTCAAATCCGGCCATATCGAGCTGCATCCTGATCAGCTCACAAGTGTTCTCGTCGTCGTCTACTACCAGTATCTTCTGTCTGGCCACCGGAACCGTCCTTTCAGACGTGAACGTTTTCGCGGTCGTTGGGGTCCGCACCCCCAATCAAGCCTGTAGCCGAACGAACTTAGCCCCTTCGTGGGACAATAATAACCGTGCAGCTTGGGCCGTCCGCCGTTGCCGAGAAGCCTGTCGTGCCATCACGGCTTCACCCCGGCAATGAGGTGGAGTATTGCCGACTTGGCGCACCGGGCTTACTGCATGCCGCTCCGAATCGGCGGGACAAGTGGGGCTTGTCGCCCGCCGATCCCAAAGGCAGTATATGCCCATTTCACCTTTTTGTCAATGGGTAAACAAAGAGATTAACAAACATTTTTTGGCAGGATTGCCCGGAAAGCTAGTCGGCCCCCGCCGTCAGGAGTCCGCGGATAGCCTCCATCACCCGCCGACCGACCTCCTCAATGGCCGCGCGCGAGTTCTTCGACTCATAGAGGTCCGGGAAGTAGAACGGCGGTCCGTAGGTGACGGTGATGCGATGCCGATGGACGCGCTTCGAGTGAGGTGGGAGCACCTTATCCGAGTCGCGGATCGCGGCCGGGACGATGGGACACCGCGACTTCAGCGCGACGAGGCCGATCCCGAGCTCCGGCGACTGGAGCTTCCCGTCCGGGCTCCGCGTGCCCTCCGGGAAGATGCATACGACCCGCCCTTGATCCAGCATCTCGATCGCCCGCTTCAACGCCCTCCGATCCCCCGTTCCACGACGAACAGGGAACGATCCGACGCCGCGCATCCATATTCCGAGCGGGAATCTGAAGAGCTGCTCCTTCGCCATGTAGTGCACCTGGCGCGGAGAGTAGATGCCGACCGCGGGTGGATCGGCCAGGCTGATGTGGTTGGACGCGAGGATGACGCCGCCGGATTTCGGGATGTTCTCGAGGCCGATGAGCTTGATCCCGCCGGTCGCCGCGTAGAACACCTTAAGCAAGGCTACGCTCACTCTGTAGAAGAGCATTCCGCTTCCCGCGTCTCATCGAGCTTCCGCCGCGCCAGATCGAGCACACAGCCGACCACCTGCTCGATTGAGAGTTCGTCCGTGTTGATCTCCACCGCGTCGGAGACCCTGGTGAGCGGGCTGTCGCTCCGGGTGCTGTCGCGATGATCCCGCTCCTCGATCTCGCGCTTGAGAGTCTCGATGTCAATCTTCATTCCCGCCGCGTTCATCTCCGCGAACCGGCGTCGGGCGCGCTCCTCGACGGACGCAGTGAGAAAGACTTTGACCTCCGCGTTCGGCAGAACCACGGAGCCGATGTCGCGGCCCTCCATGACCACGCCGCCCTCGCCCGCCAGACGCTGCTGCTGAGCAACCAGCCGCCTTCTCACACCGGAGATCGCTGAGACCGGCGATGAGAGCCTGGTGGACTCGGGCGTCCGAATCTCCTTCGACACGTCAACCCCATCCACGAAGATGCGCGAGCCGTCGCCCTCGGGGAAATCAATGCCCATCTTCCCGGTCATCTCGACGATGGCATCCTTATGCGAGAGCGGGATCCCGAGCTGGAGCGACTTCCAAGCGACCGCGCGGTACATCGCCCCGGTGTCAACGTACTTGTACCCGAGACGGCGGGCGACCTCGCGGGCGATGGTCGTCTTCCCGGCCCCGGCGGGACCGTCTATGGCGATGGAGATTCGCTTGCTCACGTTTTCTCTCCGGAAGGCTGCGGCTCATGTACTCGTTCATAGACCGTGAGATGGCGGACGAGCGGCGCGCTCTCGGGATAGGGCGCGTCGAAACGAGCCGCCTCCCTGTACGTCGAGCGAAACCGCCTCTGCTTCTCGGGAGTCAAGAACAGCGGGCCTCCGTTGAAATGCTTGTTCGTGTCCACCTCGAAGGAGCGAAGCACGATGCAATCCGGCCTGAAATCCCGCAGTATCCAGTCGAATATCTGGCCATTCTGACGCGTGCGCCGCTTGAACTGCACCGAGCGCGGCGTCACGAGACCGGCCATGTCAATCACCCGACGCTCCGAGTAATAGCCCTGGTATCCGATGGCTTCCATCGCCACCGATGCGTTCGGATCCGTATGCTCCCGAAGCCAGAGACCCACGACCCGCCGAAATCCATCTTCGTTTTCCTGTGCCATCCGCAGGTGACGGAGCATCATCGGAACGCCCGCCGAGCAGTACCCCGCCGCGAGAGCAACGATGACGACCGCGCCGACGTAGGACACAGCCTTCGCATTTCCACGCATCAGCCGATCCGCAACGGCATGGTAGATCACGTACAGCCCGAGCGCCGCGATCGGCAACGAGACGAAGGTTATCGGCAGCAGATACCATTCATACCGCGGCGCGCGGCCGAGATACATCATCAACGCGTAGACCGGCGGAAATGCGACAAGCACTCCGAGGGTTCGCGGCTTATCCCGCAGTATCCTCCATGCTCCGACGACAAGCGCCGTCGCCCACAACGGGAACAGCCGTATATCCGCACCGATGCCCGTGCCGGAGATGAACCATCGGACGTATGCGATTGCCCTTTCCGGATCGAGCAGCGCGCGGGCCATTCCGGGCCGGACGACGCCTTTCGCGAGCATCGAGTTCGGCACCGGGCTGCCGAAGTACAGCGTGGCGAAGATGATCCACGGCAGCAATGTGAGCGCGAATGCCGCCGCCTGAACCAGTACGGCTTTTCTCATGCTCAGCAGAGCCGCGATGAAGATCAGCGCCGTCCATACCAGCCCGTCAATGCGGCAGAGCACGAGCAGCCCGCAGAAGACACCCGTCGCCGCCGGACGCCTCGCGACCAGCGCCCACAGACTGAGCGCCATCAGGAGCAGCGCGAGCGGGGTCTCCATGCCCCCTATCCCGGTGCGGATGACCGCGACATCGGCGTAGAGCATCGCCATTCCGAGAGCGGCGGCAGGCACCGGAACTCCGCGCTTCACCAGCGCGCCGTACAGCACTACTCCGGCACACAGGCCGAAGATCGGCATGATGATGGCGGCGACTGTCGGGACCGTCCTCGGGCCGAACGGATACGCGAGACAAGCGAGGATCAGAGTCTGGAGCGGGGTCGTCGTCCCCAGCACGCGCTCGCCGGGATTGAACACGAAGCCGTCGCCGCGCAGGATGTTCGCGGAGTAACGAAACGTGATGAAGGCGTCTTCGAGCTTGAAATGGGTATAGGCGGCGGTGAGCGTCCACACGGCCGCGCCGAATGCGAGGGCCAGCGAAGGTAGGAGAATCCCCCGAGCTTTCATCACTCGCCGTCCGGGGCTTCGGAGTCGCTTGCCCTGACGAGACTATCGCGAAGGGCTTTGGCGGACGCGAACCAGTCCTCGAACGCCTTGCCGTCCTTCGCCTCGACGAGCTTCACACCCTCGTCCAGGAGGCGCTGGAAGACCTCGGCGGCCTCGCGAATGGCTTCCACGTTCGTCATGCAGATGTCGCGCCAGATAACCGGCGGGCTGCCGGCGACGCGGGTCATGTCCCGGAAGCTGCCCGCGATGAGATCGAAGACCTGAGGATCGCGAGACGATTGCTCCTTGGCAAGGGAGACGAGCGCCGCCGCGATGAGATGCGGGAGATGACTGATAACGGCCGCGCACCGGTCGTGGCTCTCCGGGTCCATGACGATGATCCGCGAGCCGATCCCCTCCGCTAGAGAGTGAACGAGCGCCAAGGCTTCGGAGTCCGTCTTCTCCGTCGGAGTGAGCACGTAAGCCGCGTTCACGAAGAGATCGGGTTTCGCGGCCTCGACGCCTGCCGCCTCCGACCCGGCCATCGGATGCCCGCCGACGAAATGAACGCCCTCGCGCATGAGCGCGTCCGCGCCCCGGCAGACCTCGGATTTCGTGCTCCCCGCGTCGGTGATGACGCAGCCGGGCTTCGCGTAGGGGACAATCAGGCGGACGAACTCGACTTCCATGCCGACCGGCGTGGAGATGTAGACTAGATCCGCGTCACGGACTCCGGCCTGAAGGTCGGTCGTCCAGGAGTCAACCGCTCCGAGATCGGCCCCCCGCTGGAGCCGCTCGGGATTTCGGCCTATGCCGATGACTCTGCCCGCGAGGCCGCGCTTCCTCAGCGCCATCCCGAACGAGCCGCCGATCAACCCGACTCCGATAATCGCCGCGCAATCAATCCGGGAGTTCACTGAATGGGCTCCAGCTTGGAATTCTATCTACCGCGAGGATGACCGGCTCGAGGTCCTTCATCAGCGCCGCGAAGGTCTCGAACTTGAGCGACTGCGGGCCGTCTTTGAGCGCGAGCTGAGGCTCGGGATGGACCTCCACCATGATGCCGTCCGCGCCCGCCGCGATTGCCGCCTTCGCGACCGGCGATACGAGCTGCCAGCGCCCGGTCCCATGGCTCGGATCGGCGATGATCGGAAGATGACTCAACTCCGCGACCGCCGGGATCGCGTTTATGTCGAAGGTGTTCCTGGTCAGCGTCTCGAAGGTCCGGATTCCGCGCTCGCATAGAATGATGTCATAGTTCCCGCGCGAGGCGATGTACTCCGCCGCCTGAAGCCATTCCTCGATGGTGGATGCCATCCCACGCTTCAGCATGACGGGCTTCCGCGCGAGGCCGATCTCCTTCAGAAGCGCGAAGTTCGTCATGTTTCGCGTGCCGATCTGGAGGATGTCCGCATACTTCAGGACAAGCTCCACGTCGCGGGTGTCCATAACCTCCGTGATGATCGGCATGCCGGTCTCCGCGCGGGCGGCGTCCATGATCTTCAGGCCGTCCTCGCCGAGGCCGTGGAAGCTGTAGGGCGACGTGCTCGGCTTGAACGCGCCTCCTCGGAGAATCCGCGCGCCGGCCTTTCGGCAGAACCTGGCGATCTCGAGCGTCCGGTCCTCATCCTCGATGCAGCACGGCCCGGCCATGACGACGACCTCATCGCCGCCGATGTCCACATCCCGAACGCGAATCACCGTCTTCTCGGGATGGAACTCCCGACCGACGAGCTTGTACGGCTTCAGGATCGGGACGACGCGCTCTACATACGGCAGCGACTCGATCTGCTGGGCGATGAGAAGCTTGTCCTCATCGGGAGCGCCGATCGCACCGACGATGGTTTTCTCCACGCCGCGCGAGAGATGAATCCCGTAGCCGCGCTCCTTCAGATTCCCGATGAGCTTCTCTAAGTCTTGCTCGGTCGCGTCCGACCTGAGGATGATGATCATGCGTCGCTCTCGCGAGGGTTCAAGGTTCAAGGTTCAAGGTTTGGGGCAGCCGGGTCCGTCAACCTTGAACCTTGAACCTTGAACTTTGAACTCCTAGGCGAGAACCTCCTTGAGCGTCGCGATGAAGCGGCGGTTGTCGTCCATCGTGCCCATCGTGACGCGGATGAAGGTCGGATACCCGAAGATATCGCCGGTTCGGACGATCACGCCGCGCCGAAGAAGCTCCGTGAAGACCGGGCGGCAATCGCGCTTCAGGTCCACGAAGACGAAGTTCGCCTCCGACGGGACACATGGCAGCCCCATGTTCACGAACTGTTCATAGAAGTATCGCTTCCCCTCGGAGTTGACGCGCCTGCTCCGCTCGACCTGCTCTTTGTCATCCAGGCTCGCGAGCGCCCCGACCTGCGCGATGCTGTTCACATTGAACGGCTCGCGCACCTGGTTCAGGCACTCGATGATCTCCGGACGCGCGATGCCGTATCCGACCCGAAGGCCCGCGAGTCCGTATATCTTCGAGAACGTGCGCAGGACGATGAGATTCGCACCGTCGCGGACGTAGTCGAGCATCCGCGGGAACTCCGGCGTCTCGACGTACTCGTAGTATGCCTCGTCGAAAACCGCGATCACGCGCTTCGGCAGGCGCGACATGAACCGCTCGACGTCTTTCCGACCGACGGCGGTGCCGGTCGGGTTATTCGGGTTCGCCACGAAGATGAGCCGCGTCTTATCCGTGATCCGATCCGCCATCGCATCGAGATCGTGCGTGAAATCCTTCAGCGGAACCATGACGCAGCCGCAGTTGTTCAGGACGGCGGCGGACTCGTAGCGGACGAACGACGGATCGCCCTGAATGCACTCATCATCGGCCGTGAGGAAGGTCACGCCGATGTAGCGGATAAGCTCGTCCGAGCCGTTGCCGATGACCAGCTCCGTGTCCTTCACGCCCCAATGACGCGCGAGCGCGTGCTTCAGGTAGAAGCAGCTTCCGTCCGGGTAAAGCCCGACTTTCCCGAGCGCGTCGCGCATGGCGGCGAGCGCATTCGGCGAGGGGCCGAGCGGATTCTCGTTCGACGCGATCTTCACGATATCCGTGATGCCGAACTCGCGCTCGACTTCCTCGATCGGCTTGCCGGGGACATAGGGCTTGAGCCGGCAGATATTCTCACCCACCAGGTCACGCATGGCCATCTCGCATTCACTCCTTTGCTTGGTAGAGTGTAGCATACCGCGCAGGTTGCGGGCAACTGGGGAGAGCGGTCGGGGAGTATGGGAGTGTGGGAGTATGGGAGTATGGGAGTATGGGAGGAGGAGAACGTCCAACGTCGAACGCCCAAGTTTGAACCTGAAACCTGAAACCGGCCGCCTGCGGCGGCCTAGCCGCCGACGCGGTCGAGCTTGCTCTGGGCGGCGTCACCGGCATTGGTGCCGGGCGCCACATCAATCGCCTTGCGCCACCACGAGGCCGCGGTCCCGGAGTCACCGCGGGTAAACGCGTCGTCGCCGCGCTGGTTGTAGAGAACGGCGCACATCTCCCGCGCGGCCATCCCGGCCTTCGCGCCTCCGCCGTGCTGAATCGCCTTCGCCCACGCCGCGAGCGCTTCCTCGTCACGGCGCTGCTTGTAGAGCGCGTTCCCGAGGAAGAGGTAGCCCTCCGCGTATGCGCCGTCGGAAACGAGCGCCTGTTGGTAGTAGGCAATCGCCTGGGAGTAGTTGCCTCCGCGCTCCGAGCCGACGCCCAGACTCAGGTATGATACCGCGATGTTGCGCCTGGCGGTCTTCGTAACCTCGGGATCGCGCGTGAGCTTCATCGCGATCCGGTACTCCTCGATCGCCGCGAGGTAGCTCTGCTGATCGAAGTGCTTCCTTCCGGCGCTGAGATGAATCCCGACCTCCTGCATCCGCGCCTGCCGCTGATAGCCCTGGTATCCCGCCGCCAGCAGCCACAGGAATCCGATGATGAACCCGCACAGAGCGACTACGGCGAACATCACCTTCAGGAAGTACATCGCCTCCGCGGAGACGAGCGGCTTCCGAGGCAGCCGAGGGAGCGAAATATCACCCGGTCGCACGTTCCCGAACGGGCGGGACGAAGGCGCGTGCGCGGCCGGCTGAGGCGACATCACCGGGCCGTTGTATAGGGGCCCCGGCGCGCTGATCGTGGCGCCATACGGGTCGGGCTGGGCGGTCTGATAGGGCACGTAGCTGGTCGGATCGAGGTCGCCCGCAAGCTCCGCCGCGGACGAATATCGGAGATTCATATCCTTCGCCATGCTGCGGGCCAGGACGCGCTCGATATACGCCGGGATGAACGACGGGATCGTCACATCCTGGTTCATGATATTGTACGTGATCGTGACGACGGTATCGCCGGTGAATGGCTTCCTGCCCGAGAGCATCTCGAAGAGCACGATGCCGACCGAGAAGATGTCCGTGCGGCAATCGAGCGGCTTGCCGGCGACCTGCTCCGGCGACATGTAGCTCGGAGTTCCGAAGACCTGACCGTCGGCGGTGAGAGACGGCTCCTCCATGATTCGGGCGATCCCGAAATCCGTGATCTTGCAGAGTCCGGAAGGGAGGATCTGGATGTTGTCCGGCTTGATGTCACGGTGGATGACGCCCTTCGAGTGAGCGTATGACAGGCCCTCGCAGACCTGCTTCGCGATCTCCACCGCGCGCTCGATGGGGAGATTGCCCTCGATGTCAATTGCCTCGCGGAGGGTCTTGCCTTCGAGGAACTCCATCGCGATGAAGTGCCGTCCCTGATCTTCACCGGCCTCGTAGATGGTGACGATATTCGGGTGCGCGAGCGTGCCGGCGGCCCGGGCCTCGCGGTAAAATCGCTCGATCCGCTCCCGCCTCTGAACGCCGGTGAGGTTCGGCGGCACGAGGAGCTCCTTCAAAGCCACGCGGCGGTTGATACTGGTATCCACCGCCTCGTAGACAATGTCATTGCTCCGCGCGATCTCGCGGACGATCTGGTATTTGCCTAGCTTATTCTCTGACACGGGAGAACCTGCAATGGGATGAGTGGTGCGTGATTCGTGATGCGTATTGCGTACTGCGTATTGCGTAACCGCCTAGGTGCGTCCGAGGAGGCTCTTCAGGCCGCCTTTCTTCCCGGCTTTCTGAATGTCCCGGACGGCGACGACGACGACGGTGATGTTGTCCCCGCCGCCGGACTCGTTCGCGCGGTCAACAAGCTTCGTCGCCGCGGACGACGGGCTGAATCCGCCCGCGAGCTCCAGAATCTCCTGGTCGGGCACATACCCGGAAAGCCCGTCGGAGCACAGGACGAAGATGTCGTCCGTCTCGATCTTGCCGCTGTAGATGTCAACCTCGACTTCCGGCCCCATGCCGAGCGAGCGCGTGATGACGTTCCGGAACGGCGAGAATCGGGCCTCCTCCTCGGTCAGCGCGCCGCGACTCACCTGCTCCGCGACCCAGGAATGATCGTTCGTCACCTGACTGATCTCTTCGCCTCGGATGAGATACGCCCGACTGTCGCCGACGTGACCGATGAACATCTCGTTGTTGCGGATGACGAGGACGGTGCACGTGGTGCCCATGCCCTCGCGCTCGGCGATCGCCGTCGCGGCGCTGAAAATGAACGAGTTCGCGGCCCGAATCGCGGCGGACAGGCTCTCGGCGACATCATCGCTCGGGTCGGCGTAGTAGGTTTTCAGAATGGTCTTCAGGGCCAGCTCGCTCGCGATCTGGCCGGACGCATGGCCGCCCATGCCGTCCGCGACCGCGTAAAGACATCCCTTGACCGCGAGGACCTCCGGCTCCTCCGGCTCGAAGAAATCGAACTTGTCCTCGTTGTTCTCACGCGCGCGGCCGAGGTCGGTCTTCGCGCCGATGCGGAGGTCGAGCAGGAACTTCGGCTTCAGGCCCTTCATCTTGGCCCAAGCCTCCGCGAGCTTGGCGGTATCGAGTTTCGCGGTGATCTCAGTCTGCTCGCTCATCTCATTCTCCCGGCGGCTCGGGTGCTTCTTCCGGCTGAGGCACATCGAACCTGAGCGCCGTTCGCCCGAAGACGATCTCGTCTCCGGGATTCAGCGCCATGCGGGCATTCGGGGCGATGGTCTCGGCGTTGAGCGTCGTCCCGTTCGTGCTGCCCAGGTCCGTCACCCAGAAGCCGCCCTCATCCGCGATCAACTCGGCGTGCGAGCCGGAAACGTAGGCATCGTCGAGGACGATGGTATTCGTGCCGCGCCGTCCGACGGTGTTCGCTCCGGGCATGACGGAATAGGACTTCTCCGGGTCGGTCGTCAAGACGAGCATGGCGACCGGCCCGAGCGGCTCGGGCTCTTCGGCGGGAATCTCGACAGACTCTTCGACCGGCTCAGCGACTTCCTCGGCGGCGGCTTCTTCCGCGGGAGATTCCTCGGCGGGCTCCTCGGGAGATTCCACGGCCTCCTCGACCTCGGCCGGAGCAGGAACCGCGAGGGTCAGGATCGCCGAGCCGAACTTGAGCTCCGCGCCGTCCGAGACCTCGACCGTCTCCCCCGGTTGGATACGCACGCCGCCCGCATAGGTTCCATTGCTGCTGCCGACGTCCTCCAGCCGGCAGGTCCCGGCTTCGAGGGTCAGCTTCGCGTGACTGCGGGAGACGGTCGCATCGCTCAGCAGAACGCCAACCGCCTCGCGACCGATGCTGTTCTCGCCTTCGTGGAGCAGGTATACGCGGCCGGACGCATCCGTCAGACGAGGCTGCGCGCTCGTATCGAAGACGGGGGCCTCCTCGCCGGGCGTCGCGGAGAGCAGAAACCCGCACTCGCCGCAGTACTGCTCGGTCGGCGCGTTCTCGGTCTTGCAGACCGGGCAAGTCACGCTCGCGCCGATGATGGTCGCTTCCGGGCTTTGAGCCTGAGCGACGACGGTCTTCTCGATATCCTGAGTTTCCATGCGTCCTCCAAGAGGCATGATGCGTAATTCGTA